>Ga0209467_1000029_pt1 | contig 292263 bp, 233 predicted proteins | sample Higcelwee11metaG_FD_187175 | JGI IMG/M metagenome (GOLD analysis project Ga0209467, IMG submission 187175) | Freshwater pond sediment microbial communities from the University of Edinburgh, under environmental carbon perturbations - High... | ecosystem: Environmental > Aquatic > Freshwater >... | reverse complement strand
ACAAAAACCGCAAAGACACGCAATGTGGCCGAATATGGCCGAACAACTTCTTTTATGGGAGAGGGCTGGTATATGTCCCGTACTTGCTCAAAAACTAGGCGAATGCCAAACGAAGAACCGCAGGGGGAAAGCCGTGTGAGGGAAAACCGCACGCACGGTTTGGTCGATGAGGTGAGTCCGATGCGACGCAACTCGTTGTGGCGCAGAGGGTTTGCTTTAATCGAACTGATCATTGTAATCAGCATTATCGCGATTTTGTCCAGCCTGTTGCTCCCGGCGCTTTCCAAGGCCCGCGGCATGGCGCAACGCATATCGTGCGTCAACAACATGAAGCAACAGGGCTTAGGGACGCAGCTATATGCAGACTCCTTCGACTCCTACTTGCCGCGCGCCTATAAACGATGGGGCTGGAGCTATCATATTGCCGAGGCCCTTGGCCTAATCACCCCATGGCCGGGGGCAATGCCTTCGTACTCCATGGACAATAATGTGTCCTATGCGCCGCGGCATCCGCTTTTCACCTGCCCTGCGCAGCCTGACAGATATGGGTGCAACAACGCAAGTCCAGTCCTAGCCGGAAATGAGCAATTACTTCGTTTCACGATATATGCGCCGACTAACACCAGGCCTGACGTCGGCACGATCAATGGGCGTTCCGGCGGCTGGAGGAATTCCGACTTCACAACGGACGTGGTGGCGCCCGAAAAGAAACTGGAGAGGGTGCTAAGCGGTTCTGTCCTGATGTATGAAGGCTGGTACACCGATGCATGGCAGGCGCCCGGTCAATTTCAGGCGCTTGTCCTGACTGCTCCCTGGGGGTATTCCGAATATCGCAACCAGCTCCCCGGCCTGTCCTCCTATGCGCACCAGCCCAACTACCAACGCCATTCCAACATGTCCAATTTCCTCTATAATGACGGTCATGTCGCCACCCATCCGGGCAAACAGAATTTTGACGCCCACTGGCGGCCGCAATGATGAAAACAGTACCTCCCATGTATGAGGCGACGCTCGCGATCGCCCGGCGGAAACTAGCCGTTGGCGTTCCTGGGAAGGCGCTGCTCCCACGGCTTGGCACCGGCGGGAACTTTAGCGACCTTTTCCTCTGGGACACCGCCTTCTGCGCGATGTGGGCGAAATACCATCTGGAGATGTTTCCGGTGGAGAACTCGTTGGACAATTTTTACCGCGTCCAGGATGACGATGGTTTCATCGGCCGCCAACACTTGCCTTCAGGCGAGTCCAAATGGTCGAAGGAACACCCTATCTCCTTCGCCCCACCGATTTTGGCCTGGGCGGAGCTCGAATTGCACCGGACTGGCTCGTTCCCGCAACGGCTGGCAAAAGTCTATGAGCCGCTGAAAAAACATCATCATTATTGCGCCGCGCGCTACCGGCGGGACGACGGGCTGTTTTTTAGCGACCCCTTCGGTTGCGGCATGGACAATCTGCCGCGCTGGCCTGGTTCCACTCCCGACCCTGCCGGCGGCATCCCCTTACGGCCGGAACATATCCATGCCACTGTTGACAAGGACTACGCCAAGGCTCTTTGCCGAGACCCGCGCTTTTCGTGGAACCGGCAATGCGGCTGGATTGACAGCTCGGCGCAAATGGCATTCAATGCCATGAATCTCTCGCGCATCGCCGCAGCTCTCGGAAAACACGCCGAGGAAAAAGATTTCTTGCAGCAGCATCGGCAGATCTCCGAGACCATCAACGTCCGATGCTGGAGCGAGCGCGACGCTTTTTATTTCGATGTCGTGAACGGAGCGCCATTGCGGCGGTTCCATTGTGGCGCCTGGTGGATGCTGATCGCCGAGGCCGTCCCGCCCGCGAGGCTGGAGCGGTTCGTCGCTCACCTCACAGACCCGGTGAAATTCGGGCGTCCGGTTCCCGTGCCGACCTTGGCGGCAGACGATCCGGATTACCGTCCGGAGGACGGCTATTGGCTCGGTCCTGTGTGGGCTCCCATCAACTACATGATATTGAAAGGTCTGTTAGCCAACGAGCAGGTGACGTTGGCGCGGCGGCTGGCGCTAGGGTTCCACGACGCAGTTGGCGATGTCTTCAATACAACAGGAACCATTTGGGAAAACTATTCGCCGGAACAGCGAAACTCTCCACCGTCACACTCACAATCTGACTTCTGCGGTTGGTCGGCGCTTGGCCCGATCTCCATTTACCGCGAGTTCATCCGTAACAATCAATCCACGGGTATGAATGATGACGATTGACCAAGTACAAACATTATTATGGGGCGGACAGCTCAACTCGCTGGTCGCCCCCGACGGCTGGCTCACCTTGCCGGGTGATCCGGAGCCGCCGTTCGTCGCCGTTTATCACCTTGATGTCGAAATGCCCGCGGCCGCCGTTCACACGGCGCTCGTCCACGCCGAGGAGCGCTATGAGCTGTTCCTCAACGGCGAGCGGCTGGGACGCGGCAGCGAACGCGGCGACCTCACCCATCAATTCTGCGAGGAATATCAATTGCGCTTCCGGAAGGGGCTCAACCGCCTGAACGTCAGAACCTGGAGCCTGGGGAAGATTGCTCCTTACGCCCAGATGACCGACGGCAACGGCGGCTTGGTGGTCTTCTCGGAGAACGCCGCCACCCAGGCGCTGCTGGCCACCGGCGTGGCTCCTTGGACGGTGCGGCGTTTGCGTGGTTATGAGTTCTTCGTCAAGCACCCCACCACCGGCAACATGACCGGGCCAAGTTTCAAAATCGACGGACGCGAGTTTGATTGGGATTGGGACACCGCGTCCGGGCAGCCTGCGGCGAAGAATCCTATTCCCGCCAAGATGTGTTTCCAGCGGGCCGCCCTGCCGCCGATGGAGGAGGGAGTCCGACCCAACGGCGTTGTCCGGCACCTCGACGCGCTGCCGGGGGAAGCGGTGAGCGCCGCGAACCACCTGGCCGAGGAGCTTGACGCCTGGAACGCTTTTTTGAACGGTTCGCCGCTGACCATCCCGGCGCATAGCGTCCGGCGCGGCATCGTCGACCTCGACGACTACAGTTGCGTCTATCCGTCGCTCCGGGTGTCGGGCGGGTGTGACACGCAAATCCGGTGGTCTTGGGCGGAGGCGCTGTTCAAGGGCGCCGCCAAAGGCAACCGGGACGAGATCGAAGGCAAGCAATTCGTTGGGCATGGCGACATCTTTATCGCCGGGGTCGGTGCCCGTCAGGAGTTCGCCCCGCTCTGGTGGCGGGCTTGCCGCTATTTCGAGTTGTTGGTCACCACCGCCGACACGCCTGTGACCTTGGAGAAGATGACCCTTGCGGCGACCGGCTATCCGCTCCGGGAGGAGGCCGCGTTCCAGTGCGCCGATCCGGAGCTGAACCGGCTTCGTCCGTTGTTGACGCACAGCCTCCGGATGTGTTGCCACGAGACCTACATGGACTGCCCTTATTATGAGCAGTTGATGTATGTCGGCGACACCCGGCTGGAGATGTTGGTCACCTACGCCATGACCCGCGACCATCGGTTACCGCGCAAGGCTCTCAACTTGTTCCACGATTCCTTCCTGCGTTCCGGCCTGACCCAGTCGCGTTATCCCAACTCGGCGTTGCAGATCATCCCGCCGTTCTCGTTGTGGTGGATCGCCATGCTTCACGATTACGCCATGCGGCACGACGAGCCGGAGCTGGTCCGCGTCATGCTGCCCGCCGTCCGCCAAACGCTCGCCACGTTCGCCGCCACGGCTCGGCCCGGCTCGGCGCTGGTCACCGGGCCGGTCGGCTGGAATTTCTACGATTGGGTCGAGGGTTGGAAGGCGGGCGTCCCGCCCACCCAGAAAGACTGGACGTGGGGGCATTTGCCCGACGTGGAGGATTGCGGCGCGCCACCCACTTCCGACGCCGTCCCGGCGGGGATCATGAACCAGCACTACGCCATGATTCTGAAAATGGCATCGGAGCTGGAGGGATACGTCGGCACTACCGAAAACGCCGCGCGGTTCCTCGGGCAGGCGCGGAGCGTCGCCGACGAGCTGCGGCGGGATTTCTGGAGCGACGACCAGCGGCTCTTCGCCGACGATCTGGAGTGGAAACATTATTCCGAGCATTCGCAGGTCCTGGCGCTGCTGTCCGGGCTGCTGCCGGAGGAGCAAGTCCCGCCTTTGCTCGACGCGTTGCTCCACCGTCCCGGCTTGTCGCGCGCCACTGTTTATTTCTCGCACTACTTGTTGGAAACCATCTGGCAGTATTCCAACTACGAGGAGTTGCGGCCACGGCTGGAGCTCTGGACCGGCTTCGAGGCGCAGGGGTTCCGCGCCACGCCGGAGACGCCAGAGCCGTCGCGTTCCGACTGCCACGCCTGGGGCTCGCACCTGTACCACCATTTCTTCGCCTCGCTGGCGGGGATACGGCCGACTGCTTTTGGTGGCGGGGACTATCTCATCCATCCGATCGACGGCGGGCCGGACTGTTCCGGTTCGCTGCCGTTACGGCAAGGAGATTTGAAGTTCGACATGAGTCGGCGACGCGCTGAGATCGACGTGCCGCCAGGTCTCAACGTGACCCTGCGATGGCAGGGGCGGGAGATGAAGCTAGAACCAGGCAAAAACCGTTTGAAGCTATAGCAGGACGCGGCGCGACTTGGTCACGCCGCGCCCCGCGTTATGGAACTTAGCTTTCGGCCTGGGCCAGCAGCAGCCTGGAGCTGAGCGGGCTGTCCAGGCGGATGTCCACGCCGTGGCGCATGAGCTCCGCTCCGGAGGCCGTCTCGACCAAAGTCCCTGGCTCGGTGGTCAACGTGTAGCGTAGCGCCGGGTCGAGGCCGCGGAAACGGAACAGGTAGTTGTCCCCGAGCTTCCCGGCCAGGCGGTACACCACCGCCACGGCCCGGCGGCGGTCGGCGGACACCTCCTCCAACGCCGCCCAACCTTCGCCGTCCATCCCGGGGATTTCCAGCGTGTGGTGGTAGAGTTTGCAGCCGCGCTGGAAGGGACGGACGAAATCCTTGTGGATGGCGATGTACTTTTTCACCAGCGCCATCAAGGCGGGGTTCGCCTCGGATTCCGGCGGGGTCAATCCGGAGAGCGTGGGGTGGAAGAGGACGCCCAGCTGGAGTTGCGCCTCGGCGTCGCCGAGGTAACAGGCCTCCTGGCCAGCTCCGAACCAGTGGTTGAGGTGCTCGGGGGGGAGGGCCATGCTCATGCCGTTGCGGATGCGGACCGTCCGGGGCAGCAACTGCCAGTCGCTGATCCAGGTGGTGGTGACGCGGGAAAGCATCCCCAGGTCGCAACGTCCCCCGCCGCTGGCGCAGTTCTCCCATTGCAGCTTGGGGAATTTGCGGCGGACGCGCTCGATGATGGCGTAGATGGTCTCCACATGCCGCCAGAGGGTGTTCTCCTCGCGGCCGTCGACCAGGTTGAAGCCGCCCTCCATGGGGTTGACGTTGTAGTCCAAGCGGAACATGTCCAGATGGTAGCGCTCGATCAGCTGGACGATGGTGGATTCGACGTAGGCAGCGACGGCGGGTTTGGTCAGGTCGAGGATGCGCTCGACTTGCTTGCCATAGCGGCGGATGAACCAGTCGGGGTGTTCCTGCGCCAGCTTGGACTCGTTCCCGGCGCTCTCGATCTCGCACCAGAGGCCGACTTGCATACCTTTGCTCCGGGCGTGGTCGAAGACGGGGTGGAGGTCGTTGGGGAGCCGGTCGCCCGCCTCCCAGTTGCCGGTGGTCGTCCACCAGTTCTTGCCGACGTTCCCGTACCAGCCGGCATCGACCATGAACAGCTCCGCCCCTGCCTCGTGGGCGAGGTCGACCTCCTTGATCAGCCGCGCTTCGCTTAGCTCATGGCACACGTAGCCCCAATGGTTGTAGATCACCGGCTGGGGCGCGGCGCCGTCCAGGGCGTTGGCGCGGAGGTGTGAGTGCAAATTTTGGATGGCGGCGTCGAAATTTTGGTGCGACACGCCGAAGTGGACCGCCGGGGTCTCGACGCTCTCGCCGGGGGCGATCATCCGCATCGGGGACGTGGCCTCCGGGCCGGCGGCGAAGTCCAGACTGCTGCCGCCGCCGTTGGGGGCGAGGTTGCACTTCGCCGACATCCTCCAGTTTCCCGACCAGGCCAAGTGGCAGACGAAATAGCCGCCGGAGAGGTTGTTGCGCAGCACGGTGAACGGCACGCTGTGACCGCTCTTGCCCTGATCGGAGCCATGGGCGACCGTGACGTTCTCCGGCAGATCCTGCCAGGCGAAATCGCCCTCATTGCCCCATAACCGCCCTTGCATCGCGCCGAGGGAGAAGGTCGGGGCGTAGTTGAGCCGCGCGTCGATTTTGCCGCAGCTATCCCAGAGCCTGCCGCGCCAAGGCGTGACCGAAGTCAGCCCGACGCTTTTGTCGGCCAGATTCTTTATCCTAAGGGCGCGGCGGAAGAAACCGTGGCCGCAGGCGGTGGTCAGGACTTCCAGCTCAATTTGCTTTCGGGGGTGGCGTAGCGTGAGTTTCCCCGCCGTGTAGCCCGTCTGCTCCCAGCCGAAGGCCAGCGACTCGCCGTCGACCACCAGGTCGAAGGCCGGGACGTTGCGCTCCTCGTGGGCGGCGTAGCGGGGGACTCCGGTGTCCACCAGCGAGGCCGCCAGCAGCCGCCCGTCGACGAAGCGCTCGGTGTAGATCGCCAGCTCCGAGCCGTAGCGCCAGCCGCGGGGCTCGTCGGAGGTCTCATGGATGTAGTTGCTCATATACCGTATGTCTCCTGTTGTGGGTGCTTTAACCTTGTCCAATATCATAACGCGGGATTGACTTCCGGAGAATGCAAGCTATTACTATAAACATGTAAGATGTAACTGTTTTAACGGTGTAACCAATGCAAGATATCCTTGCTGCTGCGGCGGGGGGGGCTGAAGTTGGACTTGGGCCAGAGATGCGCCGAGATCGATGCGCCGCCGAGTTTCAACGCGCCCCTGGAATGCAGGGGCACGAAGGATTTTCTGGATTTCAGCATCCCTTCGCGCCCTTGGTGGCGAGAGGGTTATGTCAAACAATCATGCCTTGTCCGCATGTCGGCTAGCCATTGGCTGAGGGGGGGCTTCCGAAAGAAGCTCGTCGTCCATGACGCGAATCGGCCGCGTGGCGTTGAGGTCAGGCAGTTTGAAGTAGACTTCGATACCATTGGGATCGATGAACTCCGTCAAAACGATGTTCACCGGGTCGCCAGCGCATGTGGAGTCGGTCCATGCCTTGACGATGACCTTCTGTCCGCCGGGACGAACAGAATCGTCGGGGAGCGGATTGCCGATACTGCCAGGATCAAGAATCAAATCACGCGGGCTCGGGATTTTTTTCAACACAGCTTCGTTGAGTTTGTCGCCGAAGGTGAAGAGCACCGGTCCGCGCATAAGGGCGGCTCGACCGTCTTGAATCATCCGTCCGCGGACGAAACGCCAGGTCATCGGCATGGAGATGGTTAAAATGTCTCCAGATTTCCAAAGCCGCTTGATCGTGGCGTATCCCAGCGGGGATTTGTCCGGCGAGAGCGGCGCGCCGCATACGGCGTAGTCGATTTTTTCCGCCCAGCGGGGGGTGCGGAACATGAGCGGAAACTCAACCGGTGCTGAGCACGTGAACGAGAGCTTGACCTCGCCGGAGTTCGGATATGAGGTCTCCTGCTTGATCCCAACGGACTTGCCGTCGACATTGAAGGTCTTGTTGAAACAAGTGAACAGGTTCAAGGCGATGCCGCCGTCCGGAGTTCGGTAACACACTTTCCGCGGCAGTTCGGCGACCGCGCGGCGGAAATTTCCGTTGCAGCAAAAGGTGTCGCGTTCCTGAAACTTCCGTTTCTCGCTGAACGGAGTGAAATAACAAATATGGCGCGCGTCCGGGGATTGCGCCCCGAACAGCGCGTTGTATATCGCTCGTTCCATGATGTCGCCGTATCTCATATCGCCTTCCAGCCGCATCAGGCTGTCGAGCCAGCGGAGTAGATAGGCCGTGACGCAGGATTCCTCGATGGCCCCTGACCCATCCTGGTCATACGAGAAGTGCTCTCCTTTGGACGTCGAGCCGGTGACCAGCAAGCCGCCACGGCCCTTCTCGAGTAACTCCTGTTTCAGGTACATGCTTTTCCTCAGGTAATCATCTCCGCCCACCAGGCGATATAATTCCGTGTCGGGATACATGTGCGACAACATCACGTAGACATGATATTTCGACTCGGAAATATTCTTTTTCCAGGCGTCAAACGGTTTCAGATAGTACCAGTGCGGCTCATATTGCACTGCTTTGGCGAACTCAAGATATTGTTTCTCCCCGGTGACGCGGTACAGCTCCACGAATCCTTCGGTGATTCCAGCGATGGAGGTGCCTGGGGGGATGACATGTTCCCACTTGTCGTTGGCGGGAAACATTCTCATGATGTAATCAGCCATGATTTTCGCGTCCGCCAACGCTTGAGGATTTCCCGTTGTCCGGTAGTTCCGCGTCAGCGCCAGGTTGATATACTCCTGCTCGTGGAGTATCCAGTTGACGATATTCTGGTGGTTGTCCGCTTCGACGTTCCAGAAGCCTATATAGCCGTCGGGGTCGCGCGAAGAGCGCAGTTGGTCCATGATGTATTGGGAGCGTTCCGCGACATCCTGGTCGCCAGTATACTGGGCGAATAGACTGCCCGCGTCCAAAACCTTGCCTATGCCGTAGTACACGTTGGATTTCGTCTCGCGGTCAGTCCGATTTTTGAACATGTCCAGCCAGTCTTTGTCTAGATCGAGCTTCATGTGGTTTTTGTAGATCAGATCCATGACGCGGCGGTCAATTTCGCCCCCGGTCATTTCCTGATGCGTGAATCCTTCCGCGCTGAGCTTGTCCTCAACTATCGGTTTCACGACATCCCGTTCATTCAGTGACTGAGACATAGTAACTTTTCCTCTTGTGAGCGTGGATTCTGTCAAATGGTGGTTTCCCTTTGCCGAATATCATAACGCGGGATTGACTTCCGGAGAATGCAAGCTATTACTATAAACATGTAAGATGTAACTGTTTTAACGGTGTAACCAATGCAAAATGTCCTTGAATTCATCCGCCGCACCTTGAATTTCGAGTATGAGTCCGGGGGGGCGACGCCGTTGGAGCCGATGCATCGCACCGGCTGGCGGACGATGCCGGTGACGCTTTGCGCCTGTCCGGTGGGAGGGCGGGCGGAACTGGAGCTGCGGGACTCCGAACCTGTCTGGGTCGAGGACGGCGGGGCGTTCCTCGTCAACCGCGACGTGGAGCACCGGATCACCATCCACCACTCCGGGGGGGCGGTCAGTTGTTGGTGCCATTTCCGGCTGACGGCGTTCCACGGGGTGGACGTCATGAGTTTCTACGACGTGCCGTCAGTCCTTCCCGGGACGGCGCTGACGCGCCTTTGCCGGGACATGGCCGAGCCGCCCGGCGACCGGATGCTGGAGGCGGTCATCGACCAGAAACGCCTGGGTTTGGAATTGGCGGCCGAGCTACTTAAATATTCCGAACCGCGGGAAGGGGCGTTGGGCGCCTTGCGGGCGATGTCCCGGATCGCCCCGGCGCTGGCGCACATGCGCCAGAACCTGCGGCGGCCGTTCAACCTGGCGGAGACGGCCGCCGCTTTACATTGCTCCAAGTCCCGTTTCCTGGCGGTGTTCCAGGAGGTGATGGGGACGTCGCCCGGACGCCATTTCAACTCGTTGCGTCTGGACAAGGCCAAGGGGATGTTGCTCTCCACCGACGCCCCGGTGGCGGAGATCGCCGCCACCCTAGGCTACTACGACGCCTTCCACTTCAGCAAGCAGTTCAAGCTGGCCTGCGGCGTCGGCCCGAAGGAGTACCGCGCCCAGCGCCCCCCCGGCTGGTGAGGAGCTCCTCGACCACGTTCTCGGCGAAGAACATGGTTCCGTAATGGACTTGGTCGTAGTCGAACCCTTCGAGGGCGTTGACGATCTCCGGCAACCACTGCCGGATCAGCTCCTGGTCTTCCGACATCGCCACGATCCAGGCGGCCGGGAGGGCGTGGTGCAGCGTGTCCTTGTCCTCGCGCACCGCGGGGCAGATTTCTCCCCAGAGCTTGTCCTCCGGTCCCGCCACCGCTTCGCCGTCCGCGGAGCAGCTTTGCGGACGCCACGCCGACAGCATCCCACGCCAGTCCGCCGTGAACTTCCGCCCCGCCCCGCCCACAAAGTCCTTGTGGCGGAGTATCCCTTCGGCCGCCGTCTTGCCGAGCGTCTTCAAGCCGTGGTGGTAAAGCCGTTTGCGTTCCGGATCTTTCTCCATGCGGTAAAGTTCCCGGACGGCGTATTGCGAATGCGAGGCGAACCAGCAATAGCCGCTACGCCATGCGATGGAGGAGAACCCCTCCGCGATGATGCCCCGCCGGGTCTTGCCATTGGTCAGCGGCTTGTCCAGGAGATGGCGCTGCGGCCATTCATCGCCGCTTAGCTCGGCGAGGAGTCTGGTGGCGATGGCGAGGTGGACGGAGGAAAGGCAGCCTTCCAACCCGTCCTCATGCCGGAAATTGCCCCGCTCGAAGGCGGGGGCTTCCCCGGGGATGCGCCAGTTGTTCGCCCGCAACGCCTCGAGCTCCCGGAGCAATCGGGCGCGGCATTCCTCCCGTTCCGTCGCCGTCGGGATGTCCGTGGACAGGTAACGCCAGAGCCCCAGCAGCCAGGGGACGACCTGGTCGTTGGAGGAGCAGGGATAATGGCATTTGCCGTCCGAGCCCACGCCGCGGGCGATCATGCCTGGGACGCCGCAGACATCTTGCAGCAGATAGAGGCCGGAGACGAGTTGGCGCGCCCTGGCGCGGGCCTCCTTGGTCTTGAGCCGCTCATAGCGGGGGCATTGCGACAACAGGTAGTCGCCGTTGAAGAAAGCCCCGTCCTCGATCGGCGACCACCAGCCCATGGTGTTGGGTTTGTTCTCGGCGCACTCCTCCGGTGTCGGCAACAGGACTTCGCCTTTCAGTCCCGCATAATCATAAAGCACGTTGTCCGGGCCGACGAAGCGTGTCCAGATATTGCGGTGGACGTTGTCCGCGCAGGCCAGGAGCCTGGCCAAAGTCGCTTCTTCCATTTTTCTCGCCTTTCTGTTGTTGTTATAATTTAAGGTGGAGAATTTGTTTGCGTTAAGGGTGATTATGGGTATATATTATATTTTTAGGCAAATATTGCCGTAAATCAGGCAATGGGGTGGAGCATGGCGTTTTGGTGGGATGGAGAAGCCGCGGCCGTAGGAGGTCTGGCGTTGCGTTGCGTCGGGGACTGGAACGTCCCGGCCAAGGCGAGCCGGGACGGGGCGAGCCAAATCCACGATTGCTGGATGCTGAGCTCCAACGCCCTCGATTATGGGGAACAGTCGTTCCAAGCCGATGGAGCATGGTTCCGTAGGGCGTCGGGGCTGGTCACGCTCATCCGTCCCGGCGTCGCCGCTTTCCGGCGCGGCACGCGCGGGAAGGAGGGGAGGGGGGCCTTCATCGGTTTCCACCATGGGGAGGCGGCGGGGCTCGACCGGCTGGTCGGGGAGTCCGGCGCCGCTTTTTTCCACGACCCAGGTTTTCTGGTCAACGATTGCTTGGCCAGGGCCAACGAGTTGGCGCGCGGCATGGGGGCGGACTCGGGGTGGCGGGTGTTGGGCGTGCTTTGCGACATCGCCGGGCTGCTCCACGCGGCGACGCCCCAGGCTGACGGGGGGGCGTTGGTTGTTGGCTGGGGCCCCGCCGTTGCGTTTGCGCCGCTGCGGGAATTCCTGTCGCTCAACCTGGAGCGCCGCCTAAGCTTGAAGGAGATGGCGGCGGCGGTTGGAATGAGCGTCTCCAGCTTGACGCACCGCTACGCCGCTCTCATGGGGGAAACGCCGCGGGAGACGCACTTGAAGATGCGTCTGGAGCGGGCCTGCGACCTCTTGCTCATGGGCGAGCCCGTCAAGGCGGTGGCCGCCCGGCTGGGCTTCGCCAACACCCCGCATTTCTCCAGCGTTTTCAAGGAAAGGTTCGCCGCGACCCCGGCCGAGTTCAGGGAACGGCGGCGGGCGTTCCCCTGAGAGGCTCGGGGCTTGTCAGATACTGGCGACAATCCGGACAATCCGCTTGCGATAATCCGTCGCGGCGCTAGATTATGGAGCGCGGCGGAAAGGTTCCGGCCGGCGCGGGGGATACCGCTATCCATGGCAACTAGCTGTTTGGGAGACGAAGCGCGATGAACGAAGACATCAAGAACGCCAGGGCGTCCAGGGACAAGAACCTGGCGATAGCTTTGGGCCAGATCGAGAAGGAATACGGCAAGGGCGCGATCATGCGTCTGGGGGACGACTTCCACGCCGACGTGCCCACCATCAGCACCGGGGCGTTGTCGCTGGACATCGCGTTGGGTATCGGCGGGCTGCCGCGCGGCAGGATCGTCGAGATCTACGGGCCGGAGTCGTCCGGTAAGACCACCTTGTGCTTGCACGTGATCGCCAACGCCCAGAAGGCCGGGGGCATCTGCGGCATCATCGACGCCGAGCACGCCATCGACCCCAATTACGCCAAGCGTATCGGCGTCGAGCTCGAAGGTCTGTTGATTTCGCAGCCGGACTGCGGCGAGGACGCTTTGAACATCGTCGAGACGCTGGTCCGCAGCAACGCCGTCGACGTGCTGGTGATCGACTCGGTGGCGGCCTTGGTGCCGAAGGCCGAGATCGAGGGCCAGATGGGCGACTCGCACGTCGGCCTCCAGGCCCGCTTGATGTCCCAGGCGTTGCGCAAGCTCACGGGCTTGACCGCCCGCAGCCGCGTCTGCGTCATCTTCACCAACCAGATCCGCCACAAGATCGGCGTGATGTTCGGCAGCCCCGAGACCACCACCGGCGGCAACGCCTTGAAGTTCTACAGCTCCATCCGTCTGGACATCCGCCGGATCGCCACCATCAAGTCCAACACCGGCGAGGCCACCGGCAACCGTACCAAGGTCAAAGTGGTCAAGAACAAACTCGCGCCGCCTTTCCGCGAGGCGGAGTTCGACATCGAGTTCTCCGAGGGCATCTCCAGGGCCGGGTCGATCCTCGACGTGGCCACCGACATGGGCATTGTCCAGAAGAAGGGCGCATGGTTTTCCTTGGATGGCGAGCAGCTCGCCCAGGGGCGTGACCAGACCAAGGCCCTGATCAAGGAGAGTTCCGCCATGCAGGAGAAGATCCTGGCCTTGATCAAGGCCAAAGGCGCGTTGGGCCATACCGCCCCCCCCACCGCCGTTGTCGGCGCCGCCGCCGAGGATGACGAGGCCGATAAGCTGGAGACGGAGACGGAATGAGTCTCCGGCGCGCCATGGCGCGCCGCTCCTCCTCCCTGACAACTGTTATAGATGGATGGACGATGTTGGCCAAGAAGTTGCTTCTGGGTTTGGCTTTGGCGTTCGCCCTCGTCGGCATGGCCGACGCGGCGGCGACTGCGGACGAGACCACCGGCGAGCGCCGGTCGCGGCTCTTGGGGGACAAAGCCTTTGAGGACGGTCTCTACGACGTCGCCGAAGGCTATTACCTCCGTTATCAGGACGAGGCCGGGGCGGACGGAGTCGCCGCCCGCGACGCCGCTTTCTGTCTGCTTGCCACCTATCTCCGGTCCGGAGAGGTCGAGAAGGCGCGGCAGACTTACAAGAAGCTGTTGGCCGCGCACAAGGAATACTTCAACGATTCCAAGCCCGGCGCCCGCCGTCTGCTCTTCTGGAAGGGCGGGATTTATTTCGCCGAGGCCGACTACGCCAAGGCGGCGGAGGCTTATTCCGCCGCCATGGACGCCGCGGCCGACTCCCCGCAAGACATGTTGCGGGGCCTTGAGGGTTTGGGGAACGTTTACCTCAAGCGCAAGGAATGGGCCAAGGCGGCGGCGGCTTTCTCCCAGGTGGCGGCCGGTGACGCCCCGGAACGGATGAAGTCGGAGGCGTTGGAGAAGCTGGTCGTCGCCGCGATGATGGGCGGCGACATGGTCAAGGCGCGGCAAGCTGCCGACAGTCTAGCGGGCAAGGACGGCAAAAAAGTCCGGGCCGAGCTGCTGAAGGTCTTCAGTTTGGCCGTCAGGGGCGAGTTGGATCAGGCCTGTGAGGCGTTCATTCGGCTCAAGGAGAAGGCCTCCGGCCCCGACCCTCTTTGGCACGCCATCGCCACCGTCCTTGCGGAGGCGCGGCTCCGGAACAAAAACTATCCCGAGGCTTTGGCCTTGTTCTCTGACTGTCTGAAGCTCGCCCCGTCCGCCCACGAGCGGGAGCGCGCCCTGGCCGACATGGTGGAGGTTTCCGTGCTCATGGGGGACACGGGCGCGGCGGAGCGTTTCGCCGCCGAGCTCCTCGACAAATCCTCCGGCTCGCCGTTTTGCTCCAAGGCCTTGGCCGCCGCGGTTGGCTTCCTGGTGGACAGCGGACGGGCTGATTCGGCCGTCCCCTTGGCCTCCAAGTATTTGCAGGGCGCCAACGCGTCCAGCGAGGATAAGTTGGCGTTGGCGTCGGCCGCCGGGCTGGCCATGGTCAAGGCCAAGCGCTATGGCGACGCCGAGTTTTTTTTCACCTACGTGGCCAAGAACGCCCCTGGTGACGCCGAGAAGGGCGACGGGGAGCTTTGGCTCGCCAATGTCGCCTTCATGCGGGGCGATTACCGCAAAGGGGGCGAGGACTTCAAGCGTGTCGGCGAGGTCTACCCGGAGTTGAAGGAGAAGGCCGCGTTCCGAGAGGCCCAGTGCCTCTGGCAGCTCCAAGACTATCCGCGCGCCGAGGGCGTTCTCGCCGCTTTCCTGCGGCAGTATCCTGAGAGCGCCTTCGCTCCGGACGCCGTTTTTCTGCATTCCCTGGCCTTGCGCAAGTGCGGCAAGGCCGATGAGGCCGCCAAGGAGCTGGAGCGTTTCATCAAGCTTTTCCCCGACAACGACAAAGTCGCCAGGGTTTGGTTCGAGATCGGTGGCGTCGCCATGGACGCCAAAGCCTATCCCGAGGCGATCAAGGCGTTCTCCGAGACGGTCCGGCTCGGGCCGCGCGGCCCCCAGGCCGCCAACGCCCTCTACCGCTTGGTTTACGCCCGTTACCTCTCTGGCGACTACGATGGAGCGTCGCGCGACGCCAAAACCTTGGCCGCGCAGTTCCCCGCCACCGATTTTGCCGTCAGCGCCGGTTTCTGGGTCGCCGACCATCTTTGGAACCAGGGTGACTATCAGGCGTCCCTCGACCAGTTGCAGGCCATGGCGAAGACTTACTCCGCCACCCCGGACGTCGCCGCCGAGGCATTGTATAACGCCGCCGAGGCCATGGCCAAGCTAAAACGCGATGGCGAGGCCATGCCGCTGCTCGACCGCGTCATCGCCGAGTTCCCCAAAGAGAAGGTCAGCTCCAAGGCGTTCTACCTCAAAGGCGACCTGCTGAAGGCCGCTGGCGACTACAAGAACGCCATATCCTTCTACGCCAAGGCCGCGGAGCGCCGTCCCGGTTCCCCTCTGGAGCTTGCCTCCCTGGGCAGCCTGGGCGACAGTTGCTTCGCTTTGGCGGGCAAGGACAAACAGCCCGGTGACAACCTAGCCCAGGCCACCGCCAGCTACGCCAAGATCCTCGCCGACCGCAAACGCCTCGACCAGGCCACTCTTGACCAGACGCTTTTCAAGTTGGGCAAGTGCCACGAGCTGGCCGGGCGCCGCGAAGACGCCATAAAATGTTATCACGAGGTCGTGTTCAACACGGTCATCGACGAGGAGAGGGGCGCGAGGCGCGATTTGCTGTGGTTCGCCAAAGCTGGGGAGTCCCTGGCCCGGTTGATGGGCGAGAACATGGACACTCCGGAGCGGGCCGAGGCCGTCCTGAGCGTCTACCGCACCTTGGCCAAGCATGGCGTCCATCCCGACGAATACAATCAACTGATCGACAAGATCAGGAACGCTAACAAGCTATAAGGAGCGCGTGATGTTTTTCATCGATATCTTGAACAAGTGCGGCCCGGTCATGTGGATCATCGTGTTTTGCGCTTTCGCCTCGTTGGTCGTCGTCCTGGAGCGTTGGTTCCACCTCCACCGCGCCCAGATCAACGTCAGCGAGCTCATGAACGGCCTGCTCAACGTCCTCAAGCGCGACAGTTTCACCGAGGCCATCAGCTTGTGCGAGCACACCCCCGGCCCGGTCTCGCACGTCCTGCGCGCCGTAATCCTCCGCTACGAGCAGGGCGCCGCCGACCTCAAGCAGGCCGCCGAGGACGCTTCCCTCGACGAGATCCCCAGGATGGAGCGCAACATGAACATCCTCGCCACCATTGGTTACGTCGCGCCCATGCTCGGACTCCTGGGCACCGTCCTAGGCATGTGCGACGTATTCAAGGTGATTGAGGACAAGGGCGCCATGGTCTCCGCCGTCAGCCTCTCCTCCGGCATCTGGAAGGCGCTGTTGACCACCGCCGCGGGGCTTTGCGTCGCCGTCCCCTGTTATGTCGCCTTCAACTACCTGCTCTCCAGAATACAGGCCATCGTCCTGGACATCAACAAGGCGACTTCCGAGATCATCTATTTCTTCACCGAGACCCGCGCCCGCGAGAAGCAGGAAGGCGCCGCCACCGCCGCGGAGAGCCCCCTCGATCTCCTGAAGGAGGCGGTCAAGGAGGCCATCAAGGAGATGACCGGCAAGAAAACTGGCGCTAAAGAGGAATGACACTGTGCCTATTCAGACTAGACTGAAGATTTTCAAGGGGCTTCCTGCCGGCGTTTGCGTCGGGCTGATCGACGTCCTCTTCCTGATGCTGGTGTTCTTCATGCTCAGCAGCTCTTTCGTGGAGGTCTCCGCCATCAAGATCGACCTGCCCATGGTTCAAGTCGAGTCCACTCCCGTCGTCAAGCTCGTCGTCACCATCGACAAACGCAACAACATCTATTTCAACGACATCGAGATGGACTTGAACAAGCTCAAGGAGGAGCTTGGCAAGCAGTCCTCCAAATACCAGATCGACAACATCATCATCCGCGCCGACAAGGCCACGCCCCACGAGCTCATCTCCGAAGTGCTCGGCCTCGCCAAGAACCTCAACCTCAACGCCTTCTTCGCCATGGACACCCGTGGCAAGGACAAGCGTGAGATCGCCATCGACGACAACGAGACAGCCAAGCCCCAGGAACGCAAACCCCAGAAATGACGCGGGAGCCACGCTTATGAGGATTGACTCCATCGATATCTACCGGGTGGGGATGCCTTTGGTCTATCCCTTCCGCACCGCTTTTGGCGACGACGACTATATCGAGTCCATCCTGGTGAAAATGACCTCCGAGGGCATGGTCGGCTGGGGTGAGGCCGCCCCTTGGCGCGCCCCCGCCTATTCCCCGGAGTGCGCCGCCACCGCCTTCATCCTCGCTCGCGATTTCATCGCCCCAAGGCTGTTGCGGCAGGAGCTCGCGAGCGGCCGCGAGTTGCAGGACAAGCTCCTGTGCATCAAAGGCAACCAGTTCGCCAAGGCAGCTTTCGACCTGTCCTGGTGGGATTTGCATGCCCGAACCCTGGGCAAGCCGCTTTGGCAAGTCCTGGGCGGCGAGGGACCGGTCGTCGACGTCGGCGCGGACTTCGGCGTTATGGAGAGCGTCGACTTGCTCCTGAAGACCATTGAGGCCGCGGTGGAGCGCGGTTACAAGCGCGTCAAGCTCAAGTATCGCCCCGGCTGGGAGTTGGACATGGTCAAGGCGGTCAGGATGGCTTTCCCCGAGATCATTTTCCATGTCGATTGTAACAGCGCCTACACCCTTGAGGATTTCGCCATGCTCAAGGCGCTCGACGGCTACGGCCTGGCCATGATCGAGCAGCCTTTGGCTGGCGACGACCTGATTGACCACGCTGAGCTCCAGGCGGCGCTGCACACTCCGATCTGCCTCGACGAGAGCATCAGCTCCCCGGCCAGGGCCAGGAAGGCTATCAAGGTCAAGGCGTGCTCATGGGTCAACATCAAGCCAGGACGGGTGGGCGGCTTGACTAACGCCGTCGAGATCCACGACCTTTGCCAGGAGGCTGGCATCCCTTGCTGGGTGGGCGGCATGTTGGAGTCCGCCGTCGGCGCCTCCCATTGCCTCGCCTTGGCGACTTTGCCCAACATCAAGTATCCTTCCGACATCTTCCCCACCGACCGTTTCTACAAGGAGGACTTGGGCGAGCGGCCCATGGTCCACAGCGCCCCCTCGCAGTTCACGGCCTCGGACCTGCCAGGCGTCGGGGTCGTCCCGGACGCCAAACGCCTGGAGCGTTTAACCCTGGAGAAGGCCGTCCTGAAATAAGATGCTAAAAGTAGTCAGGAAAGCATTGGCGGTGTTGGAGTTCATCTCCGGGGCTCCGGAGCGGCCGCGCGCGCTGAGCGAGATCGCCGCCCAGTTCAAGATGAACCAGTCCACCTGCGCCCATTTGGTCAAGACGCTGGTCAACGCCTGCTACCTGGAGCAGATCGCGCCGCAGAAGGGGTACATCCTCGGCCCCATGGCCTATTTCCTCACCCGCAACGGGCCTTACCGCGCCGACTTGGTCAAGGCCGCCGAGCCCCTCATGCGCCAGCTCGCCGCCGACATCGAGGAGACCGTCGTCCTGGCCATCATGCGCAACGGCAAGCGTTCCATCCTCAACATCATCGAGGGCAACAAGGAAGTGCGGCTCGCCCAGGGGTGGTTCGCCCGCGACGACGTCTACGGGGCGGCCAGCGGCATGTTGCTGCTCGCCCACGAGGACGGCGTCCACCGCTCCGCCTTCCTCGCCGCCCACGGCCTCCCCGACCCGCAGGTCTGGCCCGGCGTCAAGGACGAGAAGGGTTTGTGGCTTTTCCTCGACGTCGTCAAGGAGAAGGGCGTCTGCTGCATGGAAGTCCCCGGTTCGTTGTTCGTCCAGGTGGCGGTACCGGTTTTCAACGGCGTCCGTCAGCCTTTGGCTCTCGGCGTCCCGGTGTCGAAAATCCGTTTCACCGGCGCCTCGAAGAACCGGATCATGAACGCCATCAAGGCCGCCGCCGAGGCCATCGGCTCCGCCCTCGGGAGCCGGCCATGAAAATCGTGGTGCTGGACGGTTTCGCCTCCAACCCCGGCGACTTGAGTTGGGACGCCCTCGCCAGCTTGGGTGAGCTGGAGGTTTTCGACCGCACACCGCCGGAGTTGACGGCCGTCCGCGCCGCTGGCGCCGCGGCCGTCTTCACCAACAAGAGCGTCCTGGGCGAGGCGGAGTTCGCCGCTTTGCCGGAACTGCGCTATGTGGGGGTGTTGGCCACCGGCTACAACGTGGTCGATGTCGTCGCCGCCGTCCGGCATGGGGTGACGGTCACCAACGTCCCGGCCTACAGCGCCGCCTCCGTCGTCCAGCACGCTTTCGCCTTGCTGTTGGAGCTCTGCGACCAAGTGGCGTTGCATAGCGCGGCGGCGCGTTCTGGCGAGTGGGCCGACGCCGACGACTTCTGTTTCTGGAAGTCCCCGTTGGTCGAGTTGTCCGGCAAGACCATGGGGATAATCGGTTTGGGTTCCATCGGGTTGCGGATGGCCGGGGTCGCCGCCGCGTTGGGGATGAAAATCCTGGCTTGCCGCAGGTCGCCCGGCCCGGCGCCGGAAGGTATGGATTTCGCTTGGACGGACGTCAACGGGGTCTTCTCCGGCGCGGACGTCGTCAGTTTGCATTGCCCCTTGACCCCGGCGACCGCCGGGATGGTCAACAAGAAAACGCTCGGCTTGATGCGTCCCTCCGCCTTCCTGCTCAACACGGCTAGGGGAGGGATGGTGGTGGAACAGGACTTGGCGGACGCCTTGAACTCCGGACATATCGCCGGCGCCGGGCTGGACGTCCTGACCTCCGAGCCGCCAGCTCCGGACAACCCTCTGCTCTCGGCCAGAAATTGCGTCATCACCCCGCATGTCGCCTGGGCCACGTTGGAGGCGCGGGGGCGTTTGATGGACATCGCGGTCGACAACCTTCGTCAATTCCTGGCAGGGAGTCCCGTGAACGTGGTGAGCCGCGGATGAGCTTGACGCTTTCTCCGGTCGGCTTTCTCCGCTGCGGGCTAAAGCACCGTTACGAGACGCCCCGGCAGGCGGTGCTGGCCGACAACGAGGGGGTAGTCGAGTTACTTCCCGGCCAAGGTTTCGACCAGGCCGCCGCCGACTTGACCGGTTTCGACCGCGTTTGGCTGCTATACCAATTCCACCAGAATTCCAATTGGAAACCCAAGGTGGCCCCGCCGCGCCGCGGCCTCAACGCCAAGGTCGGGGTTTTCGCCACCCGCTCGCCGCACCGTCCCAACCCGCTCGGCCTGAGCTGCGTCGAGCTGGCCGGGGTCGACGGGCTTTCGCTGCATGTCCGCAATTTCGACCTGCTCGACGGCACCCCCGTTTTCGACATCAAGCCCTACATCCCCTATTGCGACAGCTTCCCGGGCTCGGCGGTCGGCTGGCTGGCGGGCGTGGCGGAGACACCTGTCTTCCAAGTGCGTCTCTCACCGACGGCGGCCGAGCGCGCCGCCTGGGTTTTGGAGCGTTGCGCCCTGGATTTGGAGAACTTCGCCCGTTTGCAGCTCGCCCGCGACCCGCTCGATCCGGGGCGCAAGCGCGTTAGTGGCGCTGACGGGCTCCATGTCCTGGCCTGCCGCACCTGGCGGCTCGATTTCGAGCTTGGGCCCGACGTGGTCGAGGTGCTGTCGGTCAGATCGGGCTACGCCCCGGATGACTTGGCGCCGGGGCAGCCAGACCCTTACGCCGACAAGGAAGCGCACCGGCTCTTTGTCGCGCGCTTTGGGGCTTAGACCGTCAGGCTGGCGGCAATCAGTCCCGTCGACTCCGCCCTCACTGACGAACGTCCCGCCATCGCCTCCTTCTGCGTGAAGATCGCTTGGCAGAGCCCGTGGTAGGCCATCCGCCTGTTGCTGCCTTGGTCGGACTCGTGGCTCAACGGGTTGCCGTTGCCGACGCCAAGGAGTTTGACGTCTTCCCCGAAGACGAACTCGACCGTGTTGTCGGCCCTGGGGCACTCCACGCCGTCCTTGTCCAGGATGCTGGCGTTGACCACCAGCAGCGTGTCGGAGCCCTGCCGCTCGACGCGGTCGCAGGAGAGCGCCACGGCATGGGGGGCCTTCGCCGTGCGGCGGGAGCACCGAGCGGTCTCGGAGCCTCTGGCGTCGTAGCCCACGGCGAGCAACTCGCCTGACAGGTAGGGGATCTGCCAGGCGAGGCGCCCGTTGACGGGCATGGGCTTGCGGTCCAGGCGCGCGCCGTTGAGGGACAGCTCCACCTCCTGGCAGTTGGCGTAGCAACGGACTTCTATGAGTTCGCCTTCGCGCCCTTCCCAGTTCCAGTGGGGCATGAGGAAGACATGGGGGGCGTCCGGGCGCCACCAGGCGCGGAGGTAGTGCGCCACCTCCTTGTAGAAACCGCAGTGGTCAAGGAGTCCGAAGCGGCTCAGGACGGAGGGCCAGTGGTAGGGCGCGGGCTCGCCGCGGTAGTCGAAACCCGTCCAGAGGAAGGTCCCCGCGAGGAACGGGCGTTCGGCGCAGTCCCGCCAGCACTCCTCGATGGTGTAGCCCCAGGGCGTGTGCCAATTGCCGTAGGCGCTGGCGAAGGGGAGTTGTGGCATGTCCCCCCAGGGTTCCTTGGTGTGGGCGATGATGGCGCTGGTCTCGATCGGGATGTTCGACTTCTCCGGCTCGTAGAGACCCCGGGTGGCGCCGCCGCCCCAGGTCTCGCTGCCGAGCATGGGCTGGGCGGGATGTTTGGCGTGGGAGTCGTCGTAGGCTTGAGGGGAGGGGAGGTAGTTGGCGCCGAAGACGTCGAAATGGAAGCCGCGCTCCGCCTGGAAGTCCCGGATCTCGGGCCAGTCGCAGTTCATGGCGTAGGTGACGGGACGTCCGGGGTCGAGGCGGTGGACGATATGCTGCATCCGCCTGAAGATTTCGACGCCGCTGTCCGTCTTCTGGACGCCCATCTCCTCGTTGCCGACGCTCCAGAGGATGACGGACGGGTGGTTGCGGTCGCGGCGGATCAGGCTCTCGAGTTGTCCGAGGAGTTCCTCCCCGACTCCCGATAGCCGATGTTCGTCCATCACGAGCATCCCCAGGCGGTCGCAGGCGTCGAGCAGCGCCGGGTCGGGAGGGTTGTGGCTCGTGCGGATGGCGTTGCAGCCCATGTCTTTGAGCCGCCGCACCCGCCATTCCTGCAAGGCCGGCGGCACCGCCACGCCGACGCAGGCGTGGTCCTGGTGGCAGCACACGCCTTTCAACTTGAGGCTCTCGCCGTTGAGGAAGAAACCATAGTCCGGGTCGAAACGGAAAAAGCGGAAGCCGAAGGGCTCCTCGACGGAGTCGATCTCCCGCCCGGCGGCGCTCAGGGTGGCGCGCGCCTTGTAGAGCTCCGGGCTTTCAAGGCTCCATAGCTTGGGGTTTACGACTTCAAATTCAAAGGGGACGGAGGCGCGGCCAAAGGCCGGGACGCTTGCCGCCGCTTTCGCCGCGGCCACTTCGCGGCCCTCACTGTCCAGCAGGGCGCAGGCGACTTCAAACTCTCGCTGAGCGTAGTCCTTGTTGTCGATGGAGACTTCGACCCGGCATGCGCCGGGGGCGTTCTCGCCGCCCGCGCTTATGGCTAGCCCCCATTGCGGCAGGTGCTGGCGGGAGCTCTTGACGAGCCGGACGGAACGGTAGATGCCGCCGCCCTCATAGCTCCAAAGCTCGTTCTCGGTGGCGTCGACGAAGACCGCCACGGCGTTGAGCTTCCCGAATAGGCACAGCTCGGTGATGTCGAAGGAGAAGGAGGTGTAGCCGCTGAGATGGCGTCCGGCGAAGCTGCCGTTCAGCCAGACCTGGCAGTCGCGGTAGACGCCGTCGAACTCGATCCTGACGTTCTTGCCGAGATCTGCGGCGGGCAGCTCGAACTTCTTGACGTACCAGGCCTTGCCGTGCGGGAGCGAGCCGTTGTTGGGCGAGCTTTCCGGGGTGAAGGCGCCCTCCAACACGAAATCATGGGGGAGGTCGAGTTTGCGCCAGGAGTCGACATGCGGGTTGCCCGGCTTGGAGGGGCCATGGTTGCCGGCCTTCTGCCAGACGCGTGTCTCGTCGCTGGCCAAACTGTGGTTGCCATATGCCAGGAGTTCATGCGGCAGCTCGCCCCCCTTATGGAAAAGCCAGCCGCTGTTGAAACAAAGTGTTTCCCGCGTCATCTCAATCTCCTTCTATTTGGTGTCGCGGCGGCAACGTGTCGCCATCTCGATAGTGCATGGGGGTGATGATTTTCATGGGGGCGGCGCCCCGCGCGGCGGCCTCCAAGGCGTTGGCTATCGCGGTCGCCACCTCGCCGGTGTCGAAATAGTAGCGGGAGACGTTGAACGGCAGCCAATTGTAGAACGGGTAGTCGTCGAAACCAAGCAGGTTGAGGTCCTTGGGGATGGAGACGCCCGTTTCGGCGAAGAACTTCTGCGCCTCCATCACGCCCGCCCCCCAGAGCATGAAAAGCGCTTCGGGGCGCGTCGCCGCCGGACGGTCCAGCAGGTCGCGCAGGAGCTCGGGGAGTGGTTTGCAACTGATATCCAGGTGTTCGACCTGCGTTTCGGGGGCGAGCTCCCGGCAGTGTCTCAGGAACGAGGCGCGGCGCTGGCTTTGGTCGAAAGAGGTGGCGCTGGAGCAGACGGCGAGCCGCTCATAGCCCCGCTGTTTGAGCAGCAGTGTGGCGGCTTGGAGGCCGACCGCCTCGTTGTCGGGCTGGACGCTCCAACAGGCCGGCGACTCGAAGAACGCGCAGACCCGCGGTGACTTCGATAAGGACAAGGCTTGTGGGGAAGGGGGACGGAAGTCGACGACCGCGTCCGCGATCGCCAGCTCCGGGGTGGGGCATGCGTCGTCGTCGGTCGTCAGAACCAGCTCTCCGCCATTTTCGCGCAGCCTCGACAGGAGCTGGAAGTAGATGTCGCGGTAGAGGGGGATGGCCTCGCTGGACGCCTCCACCTCGCGCTTGGCGTTGAAGGCGAACAACAGCCGCCGTTGCGTCTTGGCGCGTTTGCTGGCGTTGTTGCTGGCGTAGTGGTCCTTGCGGAAGCCCAGTTCCGCCGCGGCCGCCAAGACCCGGCGCATCGTCTCCTCGGCCACCCGGCCGCGGCCATTCAGCGCGTTGGACACGGTCATCACGCTCATGCCGAGCTCCGCGGCTATCACGCTCATGCTGACGCTTCTCATATATCCCCTTTTTGTGATATATAAAGTTTAACATTAAAGCAAGATGAAGTCAAGCGTCGCGCGACGTGAATTGGCGTGATTTGTCAGTCCTCCGCTCCGATGGCGAAGACGCTGTCCAGGTCGAGGCGGGAGAAGGCGCGGAAGGCGATCATGGTCTCGGTGTTGGTGATGCCCTCGACTTTGAGCATGTGGTTGGTGGCGATTTCGGCGAGCTCCTCGCTGGTCTTGGCGCGGATGATGGCGATCAGGTCGAACCTGCCGCCGACCGAATATACCTCGGACACCCCGTCCAGCTCCGCCAGCGCGGCTGCTACCTCGTTCACCCGGTGTCGTTCCACGTTCAACATCGCAATGGCCGTCAGCATGTTCTCATCCTCCGTTGTGGCTTGTTGACACCCTATTATACTCCCTGTCGGACGCAATGCCAACAATCATCTCGTACGGTATTGATTTTATGCCAATTCGAGGTTATAACCGTCATGAACAACTATACAGGGGCGCCGATGTTCAATAAACGTTTTTTCCGCATTGCCGCAGGGGTGATCTTGCTGGGGGTGCTAGCCATCGCCACCATCCCCAACCTCTATCAGCGCAACTCGGTCGACGGGGTGGTGAACGCCCGGACCACCACGTTGCGCAGCCCGATCGCCGGGACGCTGCATTTCATCCGGTCGACCGAGCATGGGACGGTCTTCAAGAAAGGCGAGTTGATCGGGCAGGTCGTCAACGACCGGGTGGACCAGAGTTTTCTCCATGAGCTGCTCACGGAGAAGAACACCCTGGAATCACGGTTGGCCACCCACGCCGAGCGCGTCAAGACTTTCGAGCGGCTCAGGGGCGCGCTCGGCGACAACCTGGCCAAGTACCAAGCCTTCTCGGAGAAACAGCTCGAGGCCCAGATACATCAGGAGGAACAGAAGACCAAGCAGGAGAAGTCAGAGAACGAACGGGCGAGGCTGGAGGTCGAGTCCAGCCGCGTTTTGAGCCAGAGGAGCACCATCCCCAAGCGCGAGCTGGAGCGCCATGAGGCCAACTATCAGGAATCTTGCCTGCGCCTCATCCAGAGCGAAGGCCGCGTCAAGGAGTTGGAGAACTCGCTCGCCTCGGTCAAGTCCGGGGCGTTCCTAGGCGACGGGCACAACGACTCCCCTTACTCCAAACAGCGCATGGACCAGTTATTGGTGGAGATCTCCAACTCGCGGATCGCCATGGACGAGGCGCGGGACCGGTTGAAGGGCATCGACCAGCAGATCGAAGTGGAGAAGGCGCGCATCCAAAAGGCGCAACATTTCGAGGTCGTCGCACCCTACGACACCCTGGCTTGGCGCATCCCGGCCAGCGAGGGCAGTTCGCTGGTGATCGACTCGGAGATCATCACGCTGCTCGACTGCTCCAGCGTCTTCCTGGACATTAGCGTCTCCGAGACCCAGTTCTCCGACATCAAGCCCAAGGACCAGATACCTTTCCGCCTCATCGGCGAGACCGGCTACCACACCGGCACTGTGTTCGCCCTCCGGGGCTCCGGCACGGTGACGGGCGACAAGAATTTGGCCGCCGAGCTAAAGAAAGACCCCAAGAAGGAGTTCCGCGTCTGGCTCAAGTTCCGGCATTCCGACCTCGACCTGACCGCCGGGAACTTCTTCCAGGTCGGACGCCGCGTCGAATGCAAGATCATGCGCAAATGGGCTCCACGGCAAACCTTGCTTAGGTTCTGGGATGTTTTTTGAGTTGCCACCCCTGTTTTTTCTGACGCTGGTCGCCATTTTTTGGTTGTTGGTCGAGCCGCTCTTGAATCGCCAACGCAATGGCCACCGGGCGCTTATCGCCGTGGTCTCGGTGGCCATCGGCGTGCGCTATTTGCTTTGGCGTTACCTCGAGACGGTGCGGCCGGTGTCCGGGCCGCCGCTCGAATTGTTCTGGGTCTGGCTGGTCTATTTGGTCGAAATCCTCGCATTCATCGAAGCCTGCCTCTTTCTGATGATCATGAGCCGGACCAACACCCGGAACAAAGAGGCGGACAACTATGAGCGGCAACTCTTCCGCCATCCGTCGGTGGACGTGTTCATCCCCACCTACAACGAGGGGCTCGACGTCCTGGAGAAGACCATCGTCGGGGCCAAGCATCTGGACTACCCCAACTTCAAGGTCTGGGTGCTGGACGACGGAAAGCGTCCCTGGCTGAAGGACTATTGCGCCAAACAAGAGGTGGGCTACCTGACCCGTCCGGACAACGCCCACGCCAAGGCCGGCAACCTGAACAACGGGCTCAAGCACGCCGATGGCGAGCTTTTCGCCATCTTCGACGCCGACTTCATTCCGGCGAGGAACTTCCTGCGCCGCACCGTCGGCTTCTTCCTCCACCACGATGACATCGGCGTCGTCCAGACTCCGCAGCATTTCTTCAACAAGGACCCGATCCAGTCCAACCTCTATCTCGACAAGGTTTGGCCGGACGAGCAACGACTCTTCTTCGATGTCATGGCTCCTTGCCGTGATAGTTGGAACGCCGCTTTCTGTTGCGGCTCCTGCTCCATCATCCGCCGCAAGGCCATCGACGCCGTCGGCGGCATCCCCACCTCGTCGATCACCGAGGACTTGCTTACCACTCTGACCTTGCTCACGGTGAACTACCGGACGGTCTACCTCAACGAGAAGCTGAGCCAGGGCATGTCGGCCGAGTCTATCACCGGGTACTTCATCCAGCGCGGCCGCTGGTGCCGGGGCGGTATCCAATGCTTCTTCGTCAAGGAGGGGCCGCTGCGGGCCAAGGGGCTCACGATTCTGCAACGGGTGCTGTTTACCCCTTACGGTTGGATTGTCCAGCCTATCACGCGGCTCATGGTGGTGGTGGTGCCGATCGTCTACCTCTGGTTCGGACTGGCGCCGCTGCATTACACCAACGCCCTGGACATCGTCGCCTACCAGTTGCCCATGCTGGCGATGTTGCTCCTGACCATGCGTTGGCTGGCTCCCCAGAAATACGTGCCGTTGGTCTCTACGGCCATCGGGGTTTTCAGCATGTTTCGGCTGCTGCCGGTGGCGCTTTCCAGTTTGGTCAAACCCTTCGGTGTCCCGTTCCGGGTCACGCCCAAGGGCTCCGGCTCGGCCACTGGCATCGACTGGTACACCTTCGCCGCCTGCATCGGGTTCACTGCGTTGACCGCGGGGGGGATATTGGCCAACATCGTGCCGGAATACCAGCGGATCAAGAGCCTGGAGTTCTTTCCCTACGCTTTGCTCTGGAGCTCGTTGAACGTGCTGATGCTGTTGGTCTGCGCCCTGATTTGCTTCGACACGCCCCGCAAGCGCAAAGAGGAGCGGTTCCTGGTCGACGAGCCGGCCACTTGCTGCGGCCAGGAGATGGTGATCCATGACCTGTCGGTTGGCGGCTGCAAACTTACGCACACCGCCGGACAGCGCGTCGTCGAGCGGGGAACCGCCGTGTCTATACCCGTCGCCGGGCTGTCGGCCCCGCTGCCTGCCGTCGTGAAGAATTCCAACGATCACGAGGTCATATGCCAATTTGTCGACACCCCGCCCGCGTTGCGGGACGAGCTGATCGCCAAGCTGTTCACCGGCGACTACGACAACGAGATCCACGAGGTGAAAAGCATCGCGGCGCTTGTCATGTCCTTGCTGCGGCGGGCGGTTGGGAAAGAGCTTAACTAAGGAGTCTGCCATGAACGACACGAACCAGGGGCAATTCATCGAGATCTTGGAGCGTTGCCTCGCCATCGACCAGATGGCGATCCGCCTCTACTGGGGGTTCCACAAGTCCGGGGCGCTGGCGGAGTTCGGGGACTTCGCCGAGCGCATGTCGGCGGAGGAACGTAGCCACGCCCGCGCCTGGAAGGAGCTGCTTAAGCTGGCGAGGGCCGGAGCCGTCCCCCCTTTGCTGGACGATTTGCCGGAGACGTTGGAGTACATACGGGAAGCTTGCGGGAAAGTGGCCGCCATCATAGCGTCCCGCGGTGAGCTCGCTAGTTCCGACTTGGCGATTGAGCAGTGCTTCATGATCGAGTTGACCATGCTGCATCCCGCCTTCGAGACCATGTTCGAATATCTCTCCCGGATCACGCCCGGGTTGACCATCGATTACGACACCCATCTGCGGCGTTTCATCAGCATTCTGCGCGACACGGAGAAGTGGCATGCCCGGATGATGATGGGTGAAGCCCTTGAGATGCTGTGGGTCCATTCCCGGCTTTTGTCCAAACGCTCCCAGTTCGACACTTTGACCAACGTCCTCAACCGTAAGGGGATCTTCAGCGCCATGCGTGGCATGGCGTTTCTGTCGCAGCGGACGGGGAGCCTTGTCGGGGTGTTGATGCTCGACATCGATCACTTCAAGAACGTGAACGACACGTATGGCCATGGCAAGGGCGACGAGGTTTTGGCGGGCGTCGCCAAGGGGATCAGCCAGGCGGTAAGGCAAAGCGACTTGGTTGGGCGCTTCGGCGGGGAGGAGTTCGTGGTGTTTCTCTGTCCGGTGACAGCGGACGGCGTGGCGGTGGTGGCGGAGAAAATCCGCCGCGAGGTCGAGTCCAGCCAGCCGGGCGGCATCCAGGTGACGGTAAGTGTAGGAGCGGCCTTCGCCAAGGCCGGAGTCACGCCGGAACAAGACTTGGACCGCCTGCTCCGCCTCGCCGACGAGCGGCTGTATCAGGCGAAGGAAGGCGGACGCAATAGGGTCGTGGCGGTTTAGTCGCCGGACGGCTCGCGTTTTTTCCAGCGTTGCCCGTTGTTGTGCGGTTGCGGGACGGTCTTGTCCGCCAGGAAGTGCAGGCAGTCCTCGCCCAGCTCCGCCTGGAAGGCGCGGCGCAGATCTGGCGTGACGGTCACTCCGAATTGGCGCGAGGCCTCGACGAAGGCGATCTCGCCATTGGCGCAAGTCACGCAGAACACCGTCCGGGCCGAGCCCTCGTTTTTGCCGCAGAGCTCCTTGAGCCGTTCCAGCGTCTCCGGCTTGGTGGTTGCCTCGTGCAACCGCACGTGCATCTCCTTGGTGTAGAGCTCCGGCACCTTGTCCATGGGGATGAACTCCTGGGCGTTGAGCTTCTTGGACTCCTCCTCCTCGCGGGACCCGACCGTGCCTAGCACCAGGACGGGGGCGTTCACGACCAGGAGCTCCTTGTATTTCTCGTAGGTGTCGCTAAAGGCCATGCACTCGATGTTGGCCTCGGTGTCCTCTAGCTGCAATATGGCGAAGCGTCTGCCGTCCTTCTTGGTGGTCTTGATCTCGACGGAGGTGATGATGCCACCCAGGCGGACGCCGACGTTGTTCTCCGTCAGCAGCAGCGCCTCGGGGATGGAGTGGGTGCCATAGATCTTGATGTCCTTGACGTGTTCGCCGAGGGGGTGGCCGCTGACGTAGAAGCCCAGGAGGGATTTCTCGTCCTGCAACATGTCCTTCTCGTGGAACTCGGGGATGTCAGGGATGTCGACGCCGAGGGGGTCGACGCCGTCGGAGGAACCGAAGAAGTCGAAGAGGCTGCCCTGTCCCGCCAGTTTGTCCTTCATGCGGGTCTGTGCCTGGGCGACGACTTTGGGCATGATCTCGACCAGTTGCGAGCGTCTCAAGCCGAAGGCGTCGAAGGCTCCGGCGCGGACCAGGGCCTCGATGACGCGGGAGTTGAGCTGGCCGCCAACACGTTCGGCGAAGTCCATGAGGTCCTTGAAGGGCTCGCCTGACTCGCGGGCGTCGATGATGGCCTGGGCGGCGGAGCCGCCGACCCCTTTGATGGCGGCCAGGCCGAAGCGGATGGCTTCCTTGCCGGCGGTGAAGTCGAGGTTGCTGGAGCAGACGTCGGGGGGGAGGATGTTGATGCCCATCTCGCGGCACTCGCGGATGAAGAACGCCAGTTTCTCGGCGTTGGTGATCTCGGCGGTGAGCACGGCGGTCATGAATTCGATGGGGTAGTTGGCCTTGAGATAGGCGGTGCGGTAGCTTAGGAAGCCGTAAGCGGCGGAGTGGGACTTGTTGAAGCCGTAGCCGGCGAACAGCTCGATCTTGGCCCAGATGTTGTCGGCGGTCTGGGAGTCGATGTTGTTGAACTTGGCGCAGCCCTCGACGAAGGCCTGCTTCTGCTTGGCCAGGACGTCGGCCTTTTTCTTGCCGATGGCGCGGCGGAGGATGTCTGCGCCGCCCAGGGAGAAGCCGCCGAGCACCTGCACCACCTGCATGATCTGCTCCTGGTAGAGCATGATGCCGCAGGTCTCTTTGAGCAGCGGCTCCATCTTGGGGTGGTCGTACTCGACCTTGACTTGGCCGGTCTTTCGGGCGATGAAGTCGGGGATGAACTGCATGGGGCCGGGGCGGTAGATGGCGATCAGGGCGATGATGTCCTCGATGCGTTCGACGGCGAACTTGCGGCAAAGCTCGCGCATGCCGCCGGACTCCAGCTGGAAGACCGCCACGGTGTCGCCGCGGTTGAGCAGCTTGAAGGTCTCCGGGTCGTCCAAGGGGATCATGCCGATGTCGATGTCCAGGCCGCGGCAGCGCTTGATGTTGTCGAGGGCGTCCTGGATGATGGTCAAGGTGCGGAGGCCGAGGAAGTCCATCTTGAGCAATCCGAGTTCCTCGCAGGGGACGGCGGGGAACTGGGTGATGACGTCGTTGCTCGGCCCGCCATGGGCCGTGGGGACGAGGGCGTTGAGCGGCTGGTCGCTGATGATCACGCCGGCGGCGTGGATGCTCATGTTGCGGTTGAGGTTCTCGAGGGGCCTGGCGAACTCGAAGATCTCGCGGGCCCAGGGCTCGGAGTCGAGCAGCGCCTGGAGCTCGGGGTTGTTCTCCAACGCCGAGTCCAAGGTGAGCTTGGGGTCGTTGTCCATGAGTTTGGTGATGCGGTTGCGCTCCTCGAAGCTGCGGCCCAGGGCGCGGCCGACGTCCTTGATCACGGCCTTGGCCTTCAAGGTGCCGTAGGTGCCGATCTGGCAAACGCTGTCGGCGCCGTACTTGCCGCGGACGTACTCGATGACCTCGCCGCGGCGGCGCTCGCAGAAGTCGATGTCGAAGTCCGGGGGGCTGACGCGCTCGGGGTTGAGGAACCGCTCGAAGAGGAGGTTGTAGCGGAGCGGGTCGATGTCGGTGATGTGGGTGAGGTAGGCGACCAGGCTGCCGGCGCCGCTGCCGCGTCCGGGGCCGACCGGGATCTTCTTGCTGCGGGCGTAGTTGATGAAGTCCCAGACCACCAGGAAGTAGCTGCAATACTTGGATTTGTCGATGACCCCCAGCTCGTAGTCCATGCGGTCGAGCATGGCCTGCTGTTCGGGTGTGAGGGTGTCGAGCTTGTCGGGACGGAACCCGTAGCGGTCGTCGAAGCCCTGCATGCAAATCTCTTGCAGGTATTCCTTCTGCGTCTTGCCCTCCGCCACTTGGTAAACGGGGTAGTGGTTGACTTCGGGGACGAAGGGTATCTTCAGGTCGCAGCGCTCGGCGACGGCCAAGGTGTTGCTGACGGCCTCGGGTATCTCCTTGAAGACCTCGAGCATCTCGTCGCCGCTTTTGAAGTAGAACTCCTCGCAGCCGAACTTCATGCGCTTCTCGTCCAGGACGGTGCTGTTGGTCTGGATGCAGAGCATCAGGTCGTGGGCTTTGGCGTGCTCCCTGGTGAGGTAGTGGGCGTCGTTGGTGGCCACCAGCGGCACGTCGAACTCCTTGGACAGCAGGATGAGCTCCCGGTTGACCAGCTTCTGCTCCTCCATGCCGTGGTCCATGAGCTCCAGGTAGAAGTTGTCCTTGCCCATGATGTCGAGGTATTCCTGGAGGACGCCCTTGGCCTCCTTGAGTTTGCCCTTGCGGATGGAGACGGCGATCTCGCCTTGGAGGCAGGCGCTGAGGGCGATGACGCCCTCGTGGTGGGCGGCGAGGGTCTTCTTGTCGATGCGTGGCTTGTAGTAGAACCCGGCGTCGCAGGCGATGGCGCTGAGCTTGCAGAGGTTCTCGTAGCCCTTGTGGTTGGCGGCCAGGAGGACCAGGTGGAAGCCCTTGATGTTCGGGAGGTTGGAGTCCTTCGCGTGCGGGTCGTCGAGAGGCACGGGGGAGACGTAGGCTTCGCAGCCGATGATCGGTTTGAGTTTATTGGCGTTGAGCCGCTGGTAGAACTCGATGGCTCCGCCCATGAAGCCGTGGTCGGTGATGGCGACGGCGGGCATGTTGTACTTTTTGGCCAGGCTGACGATATCGGCTTTGTAATGGCTGTCGTCGTCGTATTTTTTCTTGTCGCGGGCCTTGTCGTAGATCAGGCAGGCGCCGTCGAGCAGGCTATAGTCGGAATGCACGTGCAGATGGACGAACTCGGTGGGCATCGAAGACCTCTCCATGGATTGAAAACCTGTCCTAAAAGTCGCCGCGGAAGCCGTTAATTGCAAGCCGCCTTCGCCGGAAAATGGCGGGTTTCCTGAGAAATCGCCAGCGGGAACGCTTGACATTTTTGCGCCACTGGTGTATTATTTGCACCAATGGCTTAAAAAGGGTGTGTGACATGCAAGGCAGGACATATAGCAACATCTCCGAAGTTGGCGTGGCGTTGGCGGAGCTCATTGGCGAGCTGCGGGAGCGGGGTGAGACCTCGCTGCCTTCCGAGCGCGCCCTCAGCGAGACGCTCGGTTGCAACCGTAAGACGTTGCGCGGCGCTTTGGCGCGGCTCGACGCGGAGGGCGTCACGCGGAAACTCGCCCGGGAGCGGGTGCTCGCGGCGGCTCAAGGGAACGCGGCGAAGCGGCGGGACATCTTGCTGATCGCGCCGACGGACGAGTCTGTCCACGACCCCATATTGTCGCTTTTCCACCAAGCCTTCGCGGCGAATGACGAGATCGTTCTGAGGGTTGTCAATTCCCTCGGTGATCCAGTGGAGGTGATTCGCCAAGTGGGGCAGATGGTTGAGACGGGGGTGGACACCGCTTTTGTCGTCGGCAACAGTGTGAAGTTGGCGGCGCTTGAACGGTTCAGCGGACGGATGCGCTTTTATCGGTTGCGCGCGGATGACTTGATGCGGGACGCGGAGATGCCTGGAGTCTTCGTCGACTACCATCATGGGGCGCGGATTGGCGTCAAGCATCTGGTTGATACCGGACGGCGGCGCATATTGGCCATCAGTATCGAGCCCGAACACCAAACCCATGTTTTCGCGGATTTCGAGCGGGGCTGTCTTGACGCGGCCAGAGACGCCGGTGGCGGCGTGTCCGTCGAGTTCTTCCGGGAGAGCTGCCGCGATTTTTTCAACAACACGATAGACGCGGGGAACGTCAAGGACAGGATGAAGGGCTTCGACGCCGTTTTCGCCTGCGAGGACTACCGTTTGGTGAAGCTGCACAACCTGCTCATCGGGCAGGGAGTCAAGATAGCGGACGATATCGCCTTGCTGGGGTTCAAGGACACGCCATGGGCAACTGCGTTGCATCCGCAGTTGAGCTCGATCTCCACCCAAGATTCGCTTCTGGTGGCCAAGGCGATTGAAATGATGGAGCAGCGGAGGTCGTCCGTCGAGCTAGTTAAACCCGTGCTGGTCGTGAGGGAATCGACAAGGCCGAAACAAGACGTTCCCACCACTTCGCGGAAGGAGATGATGAAATGTGTCTGAAGTATTACCCTTCGCGCCATTGTGCTTTTACGCTTTTGGAGCTGCTGGTTGTTGTCGCCATTGTCTCCATTTTGTCGGCGTTGCTGTTGCCAGCCCTGGGCAAGGCCAGGGCGCAGGCGCAGAAGATCCAATGCGTCGGGAACCTACGGCAACTCAACGCCGGTTCGTTCATGTACTGCGATGATTTCGGCGGTTGGTTCGCCGGGCCGGACTCCTATTTGTTTAGTGGCGGCACCCCTGTCCAAGTGCGCTCAGGCAATTGGGAGACCTTGGTTATGACGTATGTTGACAACCGGGTGAGCGACTGGACTTCCTATAAGTATTATTACAAGTGTGACTCCGTCGGGTTCAAGGGCGGCGGGGTGGCGCGCTGCCCCTCCATGACGCGCACCGTGCTCGACGGGCCGATGGACGCCAACGCCAGATACAATTTCATCTCGTACATGATGTCGGGGATGTACGCCAACGTCAACAACGGGGCGGGCCGCGGGTTGAACGGAGCGATTCTGGCTAAAATTAAGAATCCTTCGGGGGTCGCCATGTTCCTCGACGGTCCGGGCGACGCGCTACGCTGCGGCTCGGCGACGACACAATACCGCTTCTCCGCCGGCATCACCGGCAGTTACACGGCTGACCGCATCGTCATCGAACTAATTGAATACGCCCATTCGCGCTCCGCCAATGTGGGGATGGCGGACGGGCATGTCACGTCCTATGCGTATCCAGCGCCGATGAAAAGCCAAGATCCAAACTTTTATAACGAATGAGGCAAGCATGGAGATGAGAGTGAAAGCGTTGCTGGCCAGCATGGCCGTGTCATGGGGGGCGCCCCTGGCTATGGGCGGAGAGCTGGCGTTCAGTGAGAACCTCTTGTCCAACCCTTCTTTTGAGGAAGGCGTGGATAGCCCCAGCGGCTGGCGGCGTGTCGGTGAGGATCGCGGGAAAGGCTTGTCCTGGGCCAAGGGGGACGCCTATTCCGGGGAACGAGCGCTGGCCATCGACGCGTCCAAGGCGGAAGCCTCGTTCACCAACGGCTCCGGTGTCTACTGGCGTTCGGAGCCCGCCCCCTGCGAGCCGGGCGCGGTCTACCAGTCGATGGGTTTCCTCAAGCCCAACAAGGAGGCGAGCTTCTTGTTGAACCCGTTGGAGCTGGTGTTTTTCGACCGTTCCGGACAACGCCTCGACCCCTTGCGCGACAGCCCCCACAACAAGGAAATCCAGCGTTCCTACCCAATTCGGACGGGAGAATGGAATCTGGTGATGACCCGTCCTCTGCCAGCGCCCGCCACAGCGGTGTCCGTCGGAGTGGAGTTCAAGGGCATGAACAAGCATCATTTCCCCTTCCATCAGGACGGGGTCTACTATTACTACAATCAGGACCGGCTTTTGCTGGACAACGTCGCACTCTGGAAAACCGCCGCCCAGAAAGCGGCCTACCATGTGACGCCGCGAGGCGAAATGGGGGGGCTGCTCAACCAGCCAGGCATCTTCGACCAGTACCTGGATGTGACCGTCGCCGCCGGGCGCCCGCCGGAACTACCGCCCGGGGAGTTGCGGGAGAACTCCATTTTCGTGTCAGTCCTGGACGAGACTCCCGGCCGGATTGCCTTTGGCTCCCGGAGCTCGGCGGATTTCAAGACGAAGCTCTATAATCTGCTTAGCGTCGACCGCGAGGTTGACGTCGCCTATGAAATCTATGACTGGCGAGGACGGGTGGTGTCGCAAGGGCGGCTTGAGGGTATCGGCCTCACGCCGTATTTCGCTGGGCAGGTCACGCTGTCGCTACGCGCCCCCAAGGAGGCGGGAGCCTTCACTGCCCTCTACACGATTCGGGAAGGTGGCCGCTCGGTCGCCCAAGGGAGTTTCAGCTTTGGTCAGATGAAAGAACGGCCGACGCATCTGGCCGCCGACCTGGAAAGCCGCAACTACCCGTTCATGGTGTTCGCCTCCATGAGCCCGTGGATGGACGAGCGCGACATCGCTGCGAAGATGGCGTTGCTCAAGTACTCCGGCTCGCCGTCCAACTTGGGCTATCAATCGATCTCCTGGTTCAAGCCGGACATGACCGCAGCCCAGATCGACGCCGCGCTGGAGAAGACCTACGCCAGCTACATTGACTTCAACCGGAAATTGCGGCGGAACGGCTTCAAGATCTACTATGGAGCGTCGCTCCTGCCGGGGCGCATGGACGCCGCAGGTTTGGCGAACTACGAGCTGTTCTGGGAGAAGCTGGTGAAGAAGCTGGATTTCGTGTCGCTCTGGCTCTATGGGAACGAGACGATTGGCGGGACGCAGATAGACCCGGATAAAATCTATAGGGACAAGGGCATGTGGAAATATGACGGCAACGTGAAAGATTTCTTCCAGGGTTATGCCGCGGCATGGCGGGGAGCGAAGAAGGCCGACCCGAACTGCAAATTCATTATGGCGTTCCACAACGATCCGAACGCCGTGGCGTTGCGGCACGCCTACAATGTCGGGGGGATCAAGAACGATATGTTCGATGGGCTGGCCATCAATTCTTATGGGACGTTGCTCCAAGCCTGGGCCGCCAACGTGGAGGTGCTGAAGGAGCATGGCGCTGGCGACAAGCCCCTCTATGTCCCGGAAGTCGGGGACAAGGTCGAATACGCCGCGGACATCGGGAAACGCAAAGAGTCGGAGCTGAACCAGGCCATCAACATCATAAAATACTATCTCCTGTCGTTGAGCCGCTATCCGACCATGGCGCAAATCTCCTATTTTTGTTTGGAGGGCGTGCCGGGGGCGCATGGCGTCACCGACGGAGTCGACAAGCTTTCGCCTTTCACCGGCTTCGTCACCTACTGCGTGATGAGCCAAAAACTAGGGGCGAAGGGAGCGTTGCGGATGGAGAAGGTGGATTACAACGAGATCGCGGTGTGGACCCGTGAGCGCGACGGCCGCGATGTCCTGGTCGCCTGGGGGCCGGGCAAGATCAAAGTCAAGGCGGCCTCCTCCGTGGCCGTGACGGACATGATGGGGAACGAGACCCGCCTGGACAACCCCAACGGCGTCCAGGAGATCGCGCTCTCGGAACGTCCGGTTTTCATCGAGGGGGAAAAACTCCAGTTGTATGTTGACAACACGTTGGATATTAGTGGTGGGCTGTCCCCTGTCCAGGTGGAGGGGGCGTTACGGGTCGACGTCCGCTTCAAGAACAACGAGAAAGGTGCTAAAGCCGGGGCCATCGCCTTGGTGCCGGAGGCGGATGAAACCGCTTGCCGGATTGTCGACGCCGTGACGCTGCAAGACGGCGTGCGACAAACCTTCAGCGTCGACCTGCCCGCCGCCGCGCGGAAATTGACCGCGCTGTTCAAAGGCGGCGGCGACATGTTCTATGACCGGGACTTGTCGTTCAGCCCGACTATCGCCCCTCTGGCGAAAGCCGCTCCATCCATGGACGGGACTTGGCGGGATTGGGACCGCTCGTTCCCCATCGTTCTGGGGCAGGATTGTCTTCGAGCCTCGACATGCAAATGGAGAGGCGACAACGATTTGTCCGCCAGGGCATATTTTAACTGGACGCCGGAGGCTCTCTATTTCGGGGCTGAGGTCAAAGATGACAAATACGTCCCGGTTAAGGAGTTGAGCAAAGATGCGATAGCCTTTTACCGTGGCGACGCCGTCGAGATGGGGATACTGTCGGACAAAAAGCACATGGAGCTGGATCTCGGCCAAATCAATGGAGTCGCGGCCGCCGAGCAGACGATCCCGGTGTCCCGTGTCTTGAAGGAGGTCGAAGTCCACTGCCAATACGACGAGGCCGCCAAAACCATCGTCTACCAGGCGCGGATACCTTGGAGGCTGCTGCACATCGAACACGCCCTGGCCGGGCAAGAGTTCAAGGTGGCGCTGGCCATCCCCGACAAAGACTATGAGCACGACGGCTCGCCAGAGAAAGGGTTGAAATTCAACGACGGCATCTGGGGCTCCAAGAATCCCGAAATGTATGGAGCTGTCACTTTGGTGGAACACCGGCCGGGAAGGATTTCCTTGGCGCCGAACGTTAAGGCTGCCGGGTTCGAGCTCAAGCCGTCGAGCGACGGCCGCCAGCTAACCCTCAAGCCGGAACTGGGCGGGGCTCTTGCGTTGAACGCGTTCAGCAAGACCGGCAAGCCTCTTGACATCGAACTGTTCCGCCGCCCGGTCGCGGCGAATGTCGCCTATGAGCTTCGCGGCGCGGCGCGAGCGGACGGCCAACCCAAAGCTAAAATCCTGGTGAGATGGCTTGATGCCGAAGGCGTCGATCTAGGGGCGAAGGCGGCGTTGTTCGGCTTCGCCGACAACACGATGAACTGTCCGCTGGGCTCCTCCGCATTCGCCGTCACCGGCATTGCCCAGCCCCAGGGCTCCATCGCCTCCGTGTGCCTGCGGATCGAGCCGACAGCTTTTCCGCGGGAATTGGAGCTTCACTTGGAAAACGTGGAATTGCGTCAAACCCCATGAAACGCGTCGGTTTTGTCCCCATGCTCTTCGTGTTGATGTCCGCGGCCAGCGCGGCCACCGAATATGCGCCTGACGCCATGACGGTCTTTCTCTGGCACTTGGACTCGCCCGCCAGCGACTCAACATTGCCGGACGCCAGCCGGAACCATCTTGACGCTCAAGGGACGGGCGTCAAAATGGGGACGCCATCTGTCCCTGGCTTGGGCTCGGGCACCACCAACTTCGCCAGCTCCCGTTTGCTCAAAGTCGGCCCCTCTCCCAAGCTGATGGACATAGCGAAAGGCTTCACCATTGAAATGTGGGTGAGAGACCCGTTGACCGGCGAGGGCTGGCAAAGCGCCTTGCCGGAGAACGCGTTCTCGGTGTTCGCGCAATACCGCGGCCAGGCGATCCAATGGGTGTTAAGCATCGACCACAGAGACAAAGCCTTGAGTTTCAGGACGGTCGCCGAGGGGCGGAATTACATCTATGCGTCCGTCCAGTCGCGAGCGCTCGACTGGGAGAAAGGGCGATGGTATCATATCGCCGCCACTTGCGATGTCCTTGACTCAGACCGCGTCAGAGTGCGCATATATCGTTCCGCGGCAGGCGACAGGACGGCCGCGCCCCTGGCGGAGAAAACCATGAAATCCACCAATGGCGACCTCAAGTTGTACCAGGTGGAAAAAGACGGGGAAATCCGGGTTGGCGGAGCCGGGGCCGGATCGCGTTTTTTGGGATCGAAATGCGGCGTTGACGAGTTGCGCTACTCATGCGTGGCGCGGGAACCGGAAGACTTTATCGAACATGTGAACAATTGACGGTACAGCGCGTCATTTGGGGAGGCTGCCACCCAAGGCTTTGTCCAGCAACCCGGGGTGGAACTTCAGCGTCACGCCCGCTTTGTCCACCTTGAACAGTTCCACGGCGTCCAACAACGACACCATCCCTTTTTGGCCTTTGAGGTCGCCCGCCCGGAAGACGCCATGCTTGTTCAACATCCCCGCCGGCAATGGCAGGTTGCCAAGCTTGACGGATTGGACGTTGATGTTCAACGTCCCGTCCTTGATCTCCGGGGCGGCGGTGACGAAGAGGCATAAGCCGGAGCCCAAAAGTCCGTCGCCGCCCTTTTTTCCGCTGACGCTGACGTGGAAAAGCCCGTCCTCCAGTTTGGCCGAGATGTCCAGGCCCGCCTGGGTGTCTACGTTGAAACTCTCCATCATCCCCGGCTGCGCCATGGAGCGGGCCAGCAAGGCGTTCACCTCCTCGACCGTTAGATCCAAGGAGACGAGTTCGTCCTTACGGGAGGCCGCGACGCAAGCCTCCAGTTTATGGGTCGCCGAGCTGAGGCTGTCGGGCGCTGCCACGGCCTTCGGGCCCCGGGCGGGGGCGCCGAAGAGCAGCCAGGCCAGAATCAAGGCCGCCACGACGCCAATGAGCAGGAGCGCCCCGGCGACGCCGATAATTATCTTGTGCGATCTCCGCATCCGTCATTCCTTTCGGGTTTGAATACTTTCCCAAGGTACACCACCCGTCGGGCGTTGTCAATAAACGCCTGAAGCTATTGACCGTTTTTGGCTTGTGGCGTCGTCCCCGCCAGATGTTTCTGGGCCAAGGCGCTTTGGAAGAGATAATGCAGCCTGGAGTATTCCTTGGCGCTCAGCGAGACCTTGGCCAGCTCGACGATCTTGTCCAAGCCGCATCCCTGGCGTTTGTCTTGTGGCATGGCGGCGAGCGCACCCTCAAGGAGACTGAGCTTCCGCGTCAAATCGTCCACAATTTCCGGCGGCGTCCGCATTTCGACGTTTTTGAAGACAAGGGCCGAAGCGCTCTGGAAACAGAGGACCTGATAGGGTTTGACGGACAGCCGGAGTTTGCCGTCGAAAAGCTTGACCGGTGCGTCTTCGATGACGTCGCGCAACTCCGTCGCGTCGGTCTCCAGCGACAGCTCGACTTGCACCGGATAACACTCCCGGTTGACGAGCGTCACATAGTAGTCGTTGTCCGGGAAGACCAGCAAGCGCGACTTGTGGTCGACTCCGTATTTCACCTGGACGGGATCCCCCGCTCCCGGCACCTTCTCGAAGCCGATCAACGGAATGCTCCGGAAGGCGCGGTAGAAGGGCTGATAGACGTCTATCGCGCCGTTGTCCGGGGAGCCCCACCAGCCGTTGAGCATTATTTCCGGATTGAAGTCGGCGAGCAGGCGCGTCAAATGCTCCAGCTCATATTTATTGTCAGGATGTGGCGTGGCGTAGGAGACATGACACGTTGAGCCTCCCGCCTCGAAGACGGCGCGGGGCAGGAAATATGACTTGACCTGTTCCGGAGCGTAATTGCCATAGGTCTCGAAGTTGCTGTGGTGTATCAAGGCCGTGGCGTGGGTGGGCGCCTGGGCCTGGAGTTCAGCCAACTCCGGGGAGAAGCAGTAGTAGCGGAGGTTTTTAAGCTCTCCTTTCTGCCGGTCCGGCCCGTTCTGTCCGGCCCGTTCATAGTTTGGCTTCATGCTTGGAGGCGTGAACTTGAAGCCCTCGATGGCGGCGAGCTGGCTGAAATCCACGCCGCGCTCAAGCCAGGTCGCCCTCAAGCTGGGAACCTGAGGCCAGGTGGCGTAGTCGCTGCCGCTGTCGTAATGGAGAATCACGATCTGACGTCCGGGCGCGATCTGGCGGAGGGTCCGCGCCATCTCCGCGTAGAATCGCGCCAGCCGATCCGCCCGCCACTGAAGCCACTTGTCCTTGGCGTTGTCCATAAGCCAGGCGTAGCGCTTTGAGAAACGGTGGCGGTCGCTGGCGGACACGGGGATTTTGACGCCGGTGTCGGCCTCGAACCGCGCCACCGACCAGTCTTCATAGCCTTCGGTGATGTCGCGGTAGAAGAGGCTCGACCAATTGACCGCGAGGAAAGAAATACCTTTAAAGCTGTCATAGGGCTCAAAACGCCGCGCGTAGTCTCTTATAAGCTTCAGGTAGCCAGCCTGGACTTGTGGATGGAGCGGGTTCAACAGCGGATAGCCATGACTTGTCTCGGTCTTGCCGGTCGCGCTCCAGACGTCGTCGTTGCTGAAGCGTTCCAAGGAGGCGTCGCCCTTCGCGATAGCCTCTTCCAGGCTCCAGCTGATCTTCTCCACCCCAATGGTCCTAGCGAGCCCGCCAAAATCCTTGATGTGCGAACAAATGCCTATGTCATGCATTTGCAGGAGGAATCCCAGACCTTCTCGTTGCAACAGCAACGCTCCAAGATCGTCCCAGCCATAGGTGTAGCCGATTAACTTGCTGGGGGCGCCAAAGTAGTTCACGACCTCCATGTCGCAGAGATTCTGGCCGGAGTAGCGCAGATAGTTAGCCATGCGGCTCCACTTCTCGAGCCAGAACGACAAGGGGTTGCCATTGTTGACGTCGACCCGGTTGAACCAGATATCCCTCGGCATCGCCGGATCCTCCTGCCAGACCCCGATCATGCGCCGCGGCTTGACGTTCGAAGCGGGGATTTCCAGTTGCGGCAGCGGACCCTCGATCTCGTAGAGGGAGATTTTGGCGAGCGCCGGGCTCCGCTCCCCCGCATGGGGGGCGTAGAGGTAGCAGCCAACGACAAGATCCTTGGTGTCAGGCCAGAAGAGAAGCCGTTTTTTCTGCATGGTGTTGGTGAGGGGATGCAGGCCGCCAGTCAAGACGCCGATCGTGTCCAAGGTGCCGGCGTTAAGAGTCTTGCCGTCCTTCTCCTGGAAAACCGCGACATAGAACTGCCTCGGGGCGTTGTCGGGGTATTCGATCTCGAGCCAATGCGGCTTGCCGGGGCGCTTTAGCGGGGCGAGCTGGTAGATGAAGCCGCTGAGATGTTTGTCGCCGAAGGCTTCGCGCCACTCGCCTAGTTTCGACTTCACGACCCGGCACTGGCCGTCGTCGCGGTACTTGTCCGGCCCGAGCTCCTTGGCGCAGTCGATGGTTTCGAGCAGGAGGTCCTTGGTCGCTCCGTCTTTGGACAGCGGCATGGAGGCGCTCAAGGGAATCGGGCTTATGGCGAGGAACTCGAAACTCCCCACTAGCGCCTCCCCGGAGAAGACGTTCACCGCGTATTTTCCTTCGACCGGCGGGATCAGTTCAAGGCTTTCGATCGTCTCCTCCCCCACCCCCAGCGAGAGGTTTCGGGAAAAACTTCCCAGCTCCTCGCCGTCCGCGGCTTTCACGACGAAGCGGAGCTTTTCGGAGACCTCCTTGCCGCTTAGGTTGGAACATTTGAACCTTATGTCGTTCTTAGTGTCGGCTAAAGCCGCGCAGTTCATCAGTTCGACGCTCGTCTTGCCGGGAAGGTTTGCCCAGCTCTCCGCCGTTATCTGGCTTTCCGTGAGCGCCCCGTCGTAGATGACGGCTTTGGCGAGGCTGCCTTCGAAACCCAACTGCTTGCCCGAGAAGAAGGCGCTGCCGAGATAGAAGCTGTCGGCGTCGCCCAGGCTTCTGTCGAGCCGTAGCGAGCTGAGCATGGGGCGGCCGTCGAGAAAAAACGCGATGCCCTTCTCCTTGTCCCAGGTGAAGGCGTAACATTTCCAAACGTTGGCGCTGAAGTCCTCCTGCCCCTGGTACCAGCAGGGCAGTTCCTTGGACTTTCCATACCAGTGATAATGAAGCACGCCGTCCTGAACGGCGCCCAACTGGTTGCCGTTGGAGCTGACTGTCGCGGGGCCCGGCGCAACGCCGTTCTTGGCCGTGCAGAAGATGCCCCTGAAATCGTTGCGCCAGGTTTTGACGCCCTTGGGCGACCAAGCGGGCTTGAGCCAGAGGAGAATCGTGCCGCGCTCCTTGGGGAAGTTGCCCGCGAGGCTGTAGAGCAGATAGCCGCCGGTCTTGGGGATATGGACGGCTTTGCCGCCGTTGACGCCTTCGACGAATTCCACGTCGCCGCTTTTCAAGGGGGCGGGATTGCCTTTGGCGAATTCGGCGGTCAAGCCTTTGGTGAAGTTGATCTCGAAAGTTTTCTCTGGCGTTTTGGCGTCTCCGGCCATAAGCCCGGAGCTCAACATCAGCATGACCGCCAACGCGGACGAGCGCGAAAATCTCTTGGACATCGTTAACTCCTGTCTTGATTTGGACGTGAGGTTCATTGGCATGGCGGGAGCTTCGGCGGAGCGATGGCCGCGAAGATGTCCGCCGGCCACCGGTCCACCCTGTGGAAGCCTTCGGGAAGCTCCTGTTTGAACTGGAGGTAGACACGGCAGTCCCCCTTGGTTTCATACTGGATGTCTTTGGCGGTCTCCGCCTCGACCATCACGCCGAAGACCTTGTAGCCCATCAGAAAACAATCATCGAACGAGACCTTCATGCGGTCGCCGCGTTGGAGGCTGGTTATGATGCTGGGGGGTGGGACTGGGCTGCTGGCGCACATTTCTGGCTGCGCGAAGTTCAACTGGATGAGCTTGCAACGGCGTAGGCTTGTCCAGGTGTAGGGGGTGAGGCCGTAGTTGGTGCTCTTGACGCAGGTCTGGGGGGCGACGAGCACGCAGTCCTCCAGTAGGACGTCCGGGCGGGTGGGCATGGCCTCGTTCTCCACCCGGAGATAGGCGGCGGCGGTGTCGCCGATGTAGTCCAACGCGTAGAGATGGCAGCGGCGGTAGGTGATGGGCTCGTCGGGGCGCGAGAGGACGCTGGCCACGCCGCCCCCGAAGGCGCGGCCGATCGAGACGCAGTCCTCCACGACGACCGAGAAGGGGACTACCGTGTCGGTCCCGTCGAAGAACAGGCCGGCGTCGGAGCCGCTGGCGTAGAGGCGCCGTAACGTCCAGCGATCCCAGCATACTGAGGAGTAGGTCGCGTCGGCGTGTTCTTTCGACCATCCCTTGGTGTAGGCGCGGATAGCGCTCCACCAGTCATAGCTTTTGAAGCCGAGGGCGGGATCGCCGGAGTCGATGGTCACCCACCCTGTGGCGCCGGAGCCGCACGAGCCGTCGAAGTCGCCGACCAGTTCGTTGTAGGAGCCTTCCACCCCCTGTCGCTCGGTGTACAAATTGGCCTCGCGGTAGGTATCGGGGCGCACCACCACGCGATGTCCGCCCTTGGCGTCAGGCACCGCGAGGAGCGCCCGCTGGATCGAATGGAACGCCTTGTCCCAACTGCTCCCGTCCGTGCCATCGCCGAGTTTCGAAACGAAAATATCCATTTGTCCTGAACCTTCGCTTTATGGAGCCAATGGTGGAAGTGGTTGGCTCCGGTTAAAATCATCATTTCCCCGCGTGGGACATGAAATTCAACGGAAAGAGGAGCTTTCGACATGGCTCCAGGCGTCGGGATTGCATAAATACCAACCGCGCGGATGCCATTCGGCATGGCCGTCGAAAAGAACCATGTTGCTCCCCTGCTGATGCCGCGGATCGAAGCTAGCCGTGGTATTTGGGTTGCACAGGATGCAGTGGACATACCAGTTTGTGCAGTTGTATGTTCCAAGGCTGTACGCGTCGATGAAGGCCATGGTGCTCGCGGGCCGTAGGAAGTCTGAAAGTCTACGACCTTTCCCGTCCACCACCGGGAAAACACCGGCCTCGCTTAGGGGATGAGTCAAAGGGAAACCATAGTCGGCGATAGTATGTCGCGCGGTTAATTTATAGGGGCTCTCCGGGAGGCTTGGGCAACCGCCGAAGATCTTGCCTTTGGGATTGACGCTCGCGGTGTATGTGCTAGTTCCATCTGGTGGATAGTCCTGCCAGCTGGAGGAGCCGTTGAAGCACCCCTCGGCCGCGATAAGCTGCTGGGCATAGGGCGGATTATAGCTGGACGTCGCCGCGCCGCGGGGAAGGAACCCGTTATAGCTGTCGCTGTAGCTGTAGGTGGCGACGCCGATCTGTTTCAGGTTGCCGATGCAAACGATGCGGTTCGCGTAACTCCGGCTGGCCCGTAAGGCGGGCAGGAGGAGCGAGGCCAAGATCGCGATGATGGCGATCACGATGATGAGCTCAATGAGGGTGAAATCCACAATGAGGCTCTTGCGTCTCGATGTTCTCATGGCAATTTCCTTCCGCTTATGGAATCACTGGACGAGCTCATGGCGTTTCCTTATTATATAGCGGCCCGACGCCCTGCGCAACCAAGCCCATCCGCCCCGGTCTTATGTCGCTCGCCATGCCCATGTTCGTTTTCATTCCATTATTATAAGGCAAGGGGAGGGCTTGAAAAATGGGGGATCACATATATCTTGTGCGTAAAAGTAACATGGCCTATGGAAAAATACTTCTACAACCCGGAGATTAAGCTTCTCGACGGCGGCGTCATCCAGCTTGGCGACGTCCTCAATCGATGGAGTTTCTCGAACTTGTCGGCCCCGTATTGGCGCTTTTACTCGAACGATAGGGAGGGGGCGCGGTTGCGGCTCGACGGAGAAACGTATGAGCTGTTTCCCGGGGAAGGGGTGTTGATCAGTCCTAACACGCCCATCTCCTCTTGCTCAAGCGACGAGCGGATCGCGCATCTCAACATTCATTTCATCGCGGCGCCGCCCTACAGCGACATCGAGCCTCAGATGATAAGGTTCCGGCTCTCTCCGCATTTGAACTCGTTGGTCAAGGCGGCCATGTCGCTCCCTGGCGATTGGCGCGAGGTTGACGCGTTTTCGTCCATGCTCTTGTTGCGGATCGTCCTGGAAGCCTTGCTGGAGATTCCAGCGAGCGAGCTGATCCGCCCGGACATCGATCCCAGAGTCGACGAGGCGATACATTTTTTGCGGCGGAACTGGGATCGCCCGGTGGATAACCGAACGCTCGCGGGCGACGCCAAAATGAGCCTTAACGGCTTTCTCCGCCTATTCCGGCGCGACGCCGGGACAAGCCCGCAAAAGTTCAAAAGCCGCCTGCAAATCGAACAGGCCTGTTTGCTCCTGCACCATTCCAACTTGAGCATAGATGAGATCGCCATGAAGACTGGCTTCTGCGACCGCTATTATTTCTCGCATGTTTTCAAGGCGCGCTGCGGCGTCAGCCCGGCGAAATTCAAGCTGCGAAACGCGGCCCTCAGAGCCCCGTAGACCGTCAACGCCTGGGCTCCGGGGAGGGGAGGGCCAGCGCGCCGTAGGCCTCGGCGCCGCCGTGGTTGTTCTCGGTCCCTGACCAGACCATCTGGGTGCGGCGCTCGGGGTCGAGGGCGTCCGCATCGTCGACGCTGAGGTCGAACAGCATGCAGCGCCGCTTCAACGCCGCCTCCGGCAAGGTGAACGAGCCGGTGAGCAAATAGCCCTTCGCCGTCTTCTCGCTTTTAACCTGGAAGCCGGGTAGGGACGCCTTGCCGACCGGGAAAACCTGGCCGTCGGCGCGCAATCCGTACTGGCCGCGTTCGATGACGTTGTCCTGGTCGTCGAGCAAGGCGTAGAACAGCTCCACGCAGTCCTGCGACCAGGGCGCCCGTTCCGGGACGGTGACGACTTGGTCGTCGTCGACTTGGATGGCGAAGCTCAGTTTGTCGCCGTCTCGGGACAGCTTCGCCACGGCGCTGGAGTCCGCTGCCCCGCGCCATTTACAGATCGATAGGATGTGGTTCTGGTTGTCCAGCGTCTGGGCGCCGACTTTCACCTGTTTGGGCTGGTCGACGCGCAGCTCGGCCTGGCCGCCGGGGGGGAGCGTCACCAGTTTCCGGTGGGTGTAGGGGACGGCCATCGAGAAGGTGGCGTTGGTTTCCCAGGTGATCTTCACGTCCACGGTGGGGCTGCCCTCGCCCTGTTGGGGCGTCATGATGAGCTCGCGTCTCTCGCCGGAGGCCAGGGAAAGCTCCTCGCGGGCCGGGACGGCTCCGGGGAAGCCGGCCCCGACGGCGGCGCGCATGGTTGCCTGGGCCGGGTTGAGCAGGTTGACCCGCAGTTTCGCTTTGCCCGGCTCGGTGCTCAACTCCGTTTTGGAGGAGATGAAGCTGGCCACCTCGAAGGGCTCCTTGGAGACCAGGTAGAAGGGCGACTCGCCCACTGTGACCAAAGAGACGCCGTTGAACACCGTCAGCTCCGCGGCGTTGCCGAAGAGGTCGACCTTGGTGACCGGCGCGCCTGGTGAGGCGCTGACCACCACCGGGAAGTTTCCGCCCCTGGACCAAAGGACGACCATGTGTTTGCCCTTTCCGGCGAACTCGTAGCCGAAGAGGCTGTTGAGCAAGGGGAGGGCGCGTTCGAACTTCATCCCCGGCAGCATGCGGGACAAGTTGACGCTGGCGGCTGAGGATGGTTTCGGCGTGAAGTCGCCTTGGAAAAGCCCGGATGTCCCGGTGACCAGATAGTTGAAGGTCCGTTGGACGTTCACCGACTGCGCTTGGACGTGCATTTCCACCAGGAGGCAGGCCTGCTCGTAGTCGGAGACCATCGGGCTGGAGTCGAAGCCGCCGCGCTCGCCTTTCACGCCGGACTGGAAGCCGGTCTCGCTGTTCCAGAGCGGCTTGGCGCCCGCGCCGCGCTCCTTGAGGAAGGCCAGGAGCTTGGGCACGGTTTTGGTGTGGATATCCCAGTAGAAGCCGGGGGTGCCGAGGCAGTAGAAGTGGCAGTCGATGATGTCATAGTAGGGCTCCGGGTTCAAATCCCAGAATTCCTTGGCTCCGAAGATGCGCTCGCCGGGTTTCATCTTGGGGCTGTCGAGCATGGTGAACGCGGCGGCGAAACCGCAGAGGCCGACCTTGGCGTCGGGGTTGCCTCGCTTGACGGCGGCGTGGCCAGCCTTGAGGAAGGTCAGGTAAGACTCCGCCGAGAAAGGCTGGAAGAATTCTTTGGTGTCGCTCTCGTTGCCGATCTGGAAATAACCGACTTTGCCTTTGTAGCGGCTGGCGAACTCCGTGACGAAGTCCGACCACTGGCCCAAGTCGCGGGGGACGTATTGGCTATAGGAGTTGGTGGGCTTGGGGGTGCCGGGCTCGTGGCTGGTCTGCCAGGGCAGGTTGCCGCCGGCCAAGTTGACGTAGAGCTCGAGGTGGTTTTGCAAGGCCAGTTCGACGACTTGGTCCATGCGCGACCAGTCGCGGACGCCCGGCTCCAGCTCGACGTCGTCCCATTCGGTCCAGAGCCGGAACCAACGGTTGCCCGCCGCGGCGCTGGCGTGGAACAACTGCTCCACGACCGTCGCGCTGAAGTTGACCGGCTTCAAGGGGAAGCCCTGGGTGATGCCGAGGGGCGACTCGTCGGCGGGGGCGGACGGGTCGAGCTCCGGCGTCACAGTGAACGCCCGGCCAAGGTTCCGGACATGGCCGTCCAGCGTTATCTTGGCCTTCAGGTCGTACCAGCCATAGGGAAGTTTCGGCAGAGTGAATTTCACGGCGCTGTCGGAGGTCTCGACGGAGCTTGGGGAGGCGTAGGCCTTGCCGAAGAAGTCGGTGATGGCGAAGTTGATTTCCGCCCGTTGTCCGTTGCCCTCGGGGAAGGCGAGGCTCCACTGGTGTGGCCCGGGGCCTTTGAAGAGGCAGCCGCCGTCGAGCTCCGCCATGACGCCCGGTTTGAACACGGTCAGCGTGAAATCTTTGACATTCACCGCCCCGTCTTGGCTGCCGAGACGGAAGCTGCGCCCCTTTTCCCAGGTGAACGGCGTGGCGCTGGCGACCCGTTTCCACTGGAGTCCGACGGAGGCGTTTAGCGCGTCGCGTCCGAGCAGGGCGGAGGCGACTGCGGTTTTTCCTTGGGCGCAGTCGACGGGGAAGTACCACTCCATGCCGCCGCTGTTCTTGGCGCATCTGACGCGGAACATCAAGTTTCTCCCGACGAAGGCGGTTTCCATCGAGTTGGCGTCCGCTCCTGAGAACACTGAGCCGAGGGAGAAGACGGCGGGGAACATCACGGGGCCGCCTGGCTGGGCCGTGAAGGTGGCGGTGAAGCCATAACTGAGCTCGGGGCGGGCGCAATACTTGTCGGGCAACTGGAAACTAGGGGCGGCTCCGGGTGGGGAGAGGTTCTTCAACGTCTCGCCATCTGAGCCTTTCAGGGAGGAGTCCGGCTGCAGGGTGAAGGTGGCGAGAGCCAGCAGTTCCGGGTTGTGTAGCGGGTCGGCGGCGGGCGCCGCGGCGGGGATGCAACTGATCTTTAGGTCGTCGATGTCCAGGAACTTGCCGGGGGTTTGCTGGACGCGGATTTGCGCCTGGGCCAACGTGGCTCCGGGCGGGACTCTCATCTTGCCTTCGAACTGGTTCCAGGAGGTTGTCTGAGGTATCGCGATGCCGTCGCTTTCGGCTTTGACCGCCTTGCCGTTGGCGTCGAAGAACTGCAGGAATATCCAGGCTCCGCGGTGCATCCCGGAGTTCTCGACGTCGTTGCGTTGGCGGAGCTCGAAGCGCAGCTCGCCGCCGGGGAGGAGCGGCAACGCCCGCGTCGTTGTCAGAACTGGCATGTCGTTAGGGCCTGAGCCGAGGTGTAGATATTGGTTGCCGAGCGGCTCGGCGCGGATGGCTCCGGGGGGGGCTGTCCAACCGGAGAGCGGGGTGTCGAAGTTGTTGTCGAGCGTTCCGCCGTGGCTGGCCAACGCCAGGACGAGGGCGATAGCTGCGCTAATTTGCTTCACTGGTTTCATGTGGTGGATCCTTCTCCGTTTGGTATGAATTTTTGTTGGTCAATAGTTATAGCCGGCCACGGTGCTGGATTCTGTTCCATTCGTGCCCAGTTTGATGTCGGCGGTGTCGGCGGCCGCGAGGCTGGCGACATGGCCGTCGGGGCACCAGGCGTTGGCGTGCTTGTTATGGCGCAGGTGTAGCAGCCCGGCGGGCATGCCTCCACCATAGGTGTTGTTCTCGATGTACCAGCAGCCCGACTGGTTTGGCCCGGCGACCCCTGTTTGGGGCGGGGGGAGCATACTATAGCTCACCGTGTCCACCATGTAGGGCAGGATCGATGGGCGGTAGAGCGAGGAGAGCTTGACAAGCGGTTGGATGATATGGCCGGCGTTGTCGAGCGGCCCCCCCAGTTTTTCCCCGGGGAAATAGAGATACCAGGCAAGACGGCGCAGGCCGAAGCTATTCCCGATCGCGCTGTTCAGACCTTTATACGGGAACACTATGCCATATTGCGTGTAGTTGGCAGGTGGGGGGAGCGAAGGGCACTGGAACACGTTGCCGAAAGGGATGCAGTAAGGCCCCGGCCAGAGATCGACGGGGTAGTTCCCCTGTGGCGCGTAGCCGAGCCCCATCATCATGGTGGCGAGGTTGGAGTAGACCACATTGCCGGACTCCCCGCCGATTACCCAATCGTCGAAGTCGGACGCATAGCCGGTAAGGGCGACGCCGCATTGCCGCTGGTTGTTCTTGCATTGGGCCGACAGCGCCATGTTCTTCGCCTTCTTCAGCGACGGCAGCAGCAAGGCCGCCAGCAAGGCGATGATCCCGATTACGACCAGCAGTTCGATGAGCGAGAAATTCTTCCGTTCTCCAGGCATTGTCCCGTCCCCTTTCACTTCGCTTTTAGGTTGCCAGTCCCGGAGGCGTCCATGCCATAGACCAAGCTGCTGGCGGTCGCCGGTCTGGCGTCGAAGACGCTCACGAACCATGCGCCTCCAGGGCTGATTTTCCCGGCCGGGATGACGGCCTGGAAACGGTTCTCCCCCACGGCTCGCGCGGGGATGGGCGCCCAGGCGCTTTTCTCCCAGCTCTCCCCGCCGGCGGTGACATAGATGGTGGCCGTTTTCACCGGCAAGGGCGCTTGCGCAGAAAAGCTGACTTGCTTGCTGCCGTCAGGCTGCGGCTGGCAACTCTCGACCGTGACCTTGGGGAAAGGTTTCCCTTCACCCTTGAGCCAAAAAGCGAAGTATAGCAGATCCAGATCCCCTTCGCCGGGGATGCCGGTAAGCCGATGGTTCGCCGGCGCGTAGGCCTGGTTGCTGCCGCTCGGTATCGCGGACACGGTGGCGTTCACCGCTTGCGGCCAGAAGAAGTGGTCGCTGGCGGCGGCGGCGATGAAATAGGTCGCCCGGACGCCCGAGGCGCGGCGGCCAGCGTCGAAGTGACGCAACCAAGTTTCGCTCTCATTGTCCGGCAGCGTGGCAAGCTCCGATGTCCAAGCGCTGCCGCGATCATAGAAACCGCAGCCGTATTTCGAAAAGGCAGCCCTCACCCGTTCTCCGAGCAGGCCAGTGATCATGGTCGTGGTGTAACCGCCCATGGAGATGCCCGCAACTCCGATCCGGTCTTTGATGACGTCCGGCTGCGCCGCGAGCAGGTCGAACGCCTGAAGCGCCGCCACCACGGCGTCGAAGGTGCCATCGGCGGTGGGATCAGTCTTCGCCGTCATGCCCAGGTGGGCGAAGCGGGCCGCCCAGGGGCCGACGGAATTGGGGCAAAATTTCGGGTCGCCAATCCCGGGGAGGTCGGGGGAAATCGCCACATAGCCCTCCTTGGCGTAACGGACCGCCGCGGCGGCGTCCGCGCAGCCGTAACCACCGTGCAGCCAGAGCAACCCTGGGAAGCGCTCTCCCTGGGCGGGCCGCGCGATGACGGCGTAGACCTCCTGGGGTTCGCCGCCGACGGTCATGGACCGGAAGACTACTTTGCGCACTAACGTTCCGTCAAGCGTCGTGGTCCCGAGGTCGCGGACGATTGACGGCGCCTTGCCTTTCAGGTATGGTTGGAAGATATTCCCGTCCAACGGCGAGCGCTCGCCCTCAGGGCTCAACTTCTCCCCCGGAGTGGCGATGTAGGCCAACGCCGCCATGGTGGCGGGGCTGAGTTGCGCCGCGGTCTTCGTTCCTGGGGCCGATTGCTTCAGCGTTACGGATTTGATGTCGAAGGTCCCCTTGCGCTGCTGCTGACGGATGGACATGAAAACCTTCGTCGCCCCGGCCGGGGCCTTGAACGCGATGGCCTTGGTCTTCCAGGATGAAGTTGGTTCAAACGTTTGGATTTGTTCGGTGATAGGCGTGTTCTGAGCATCGCTGAAAGCTAGATAGATCCATGAGCCCCTGTCCCTGGCTGACGCCGCGCTATCGGACTTGTATTCAATCCTGAGCTCATAGTCGCGTCCCGCCTCCAGCGGCGCCGTCGTGTTCAATTGCCCCGCCCCGCGGTCGACTTGCAAAGCCAGCCTGACGAAGCTGTCTCCCTGTTGGTTTTTTAAGATTTCCCCTTTGGACAGGTTCCATCCCCCGGTGTCAGGGGCGCTCGCCCAGGCCGACGACACGAGCAATAACGCCAGGGTCGAATATTTCAAGCCGCGGGTAAGGATTGGAAAAGTGGCGTGGCTCGACATTCATTGTCTCCTATGGTTATGTTCCTTCTTGATGTTCACCAGCGGTAGTAGCGGTATGGGTCGTCTCCCAACGGGAAGTCGCTGCGGTAATCCGGGTAGTAGAAAATGTCGGGGGCTTTCTCCTGCTTCTGTCCCGCCGGAGCCAGATACAACAGCGATTCCTGGCCGGTCATGCCGCCGCCGAGAAAGTGGTCGAAGACACGGATGGCGATCATCGCTTTACCAGGCTTCACCAGTTCCGCCGGGATGGTGTAGAGCCGCGGTTTGAGCCAGAACTGCGGGGTGTGGATGTCCATGGAACCGACCTTCACGCCGTTGAAGTAGGTGGTGTCGAAGTCGTCAACCGTGCCGAGGCTCAAGGTTAGTTCCTTGCCGCCCCAGGCCTCCGGTATCTCCACTTCCTTGCGGAAGACCGCCTCGCCGTTGGCGTTCTCCCATGCGCCGCCATAGAGTTCCCAGGCGCTCGGCACGGCCACTTTCTCGAAGCCTGCCCGCGAGCAGTCCATCTCCAGCAGCGGCTTGGCGGCGGGGCTGATTCCGGGGTCGGGGATCTGGCCGCCGTTGGGCAAAGGATTGAGGCGCGTGGTTAGCCGCGCCTGCCATTCCCCGGCCAAGGGGAGGCGTTCGCCTTGGGGGGCGGTGACGTGGAAGACGCCGCTGTCCGACGCGAAGGCCGCGCCGAGGTTGGTTAGCAGTTGCGACAACGCGCGGATCTCGCGCCAGCGGGTGAAACGCATGTAGGTTTTGACGTCGGCGTTCAACAACGCCGGGTCGAGTTGGCAATGGACGATCACTCCTTTGCCGACTTGCTCGCGTCCGAGCAGGCCGTTGGCGGCTACTTCGCGGCCGCCGTTGAGCAGGTAGGCCGTCCCGGTGGTGCGCCAGCGCAGGTCGGAGGCGCTCAGGCCGCGGCATTCCGGCCAATCCGGGACTTCCAGGGCGCCTTGGAACTTGTCGTCTTTTCGCAAAGTTTTACCTTCCTGGCGGGAGGCCAAGACTAGCGCCCGTCCGCCGTTCCGCGCGAAGGTGTCCAGGGCGTCCGGCGTCACCGCCGCGTCGGCGGAGAGCACCGCCAACGTCTCGCCCGCGGGGAGCTCCGCCGCCTTGTGGTAGAGCAAGCCGGACTGTTTCAGCATGGCCTCGTCGACCGCGTTGCCGATAAACGTGGTCTCACGTCTCGGCTCGACGGGGGTGGCGCTGGCGTGTTGAACTACCTGTTCGAGGGCAAGTTTCGCCGCCGGGTCGAGCTTGGCATGGTCCTCCAGGTCGAGGCCGCAGAAGACCAGCAGCCCTTTGCCGTAGCTTAGCTGCATCAGCGGGGTGTAGGCTAGGTCGAACTCGCACTCCAGCAGCGGCGTCCAGCCGCCATGGTGGGGCTTCTCGCCGGCGCAGCTGCTAACCGCCCCGCGTCCGCCCCAACGCCAGCCGAACTTGCGGGGATGCAGCATCTGGTCCAGGTCCTTGATCTTGGTGTCGGTGGGCGGGAGCAAATTGCTGGAACCGCGCCAGTCGCGGAGAGTCTCCGCAGTGAGTCCGCCCCAGTTGGAGCCCAGCGGGAAGACTCGCCGCGCCATGTGGAGCGCCAACCGCCAGCCGATGTTGTCGTGGAGCCATTGCGGGCTCTGAGCCATGAGCAGGACACGGCCGCCGTTCCGTACGTGCTGTTCCAGCCGTCGCGAGAGTTTGGGGTCTTGTTCCAAGGCGTGACGGCCGACGACCACCAGGCCGGGCTCGTCTTTCCAGGGGCGCAAGTCCCAACCGGCGTCGGAGAGCATGGTGCTGGTCTCGCCCGCCGGGTCGGCGACGAGCAGCTGGCCCTTCGCGGTGCCGGCGGGGGTGACGACGTCGAAGTTGAAGGCGTCGGCGTGGTTGTTTCCGGCGATGTTAGCCTCCAGGACGATCTGGCCGGAGGTCTGGGGATTGAAGGAGAACTTCCGCAGCAGGGTTTGGGCAGGCTCGATGGTTCCGGTCTCGCTGGCGGTGTCGACCACTTCGCCGCCGCAGAGGATTTTCGCCTTCCAGCTATATGCCTGGGGGTGTCGGGTGTCGTTGAGGAGGGCGACTTGTTTGACGACCTTCTCGCCGGGGGCGAAGAGGTGGGACTTGTCGGTGAAGGACTCGCCGTAGCCAGCGATCCAGGCTAAGGTTTCCTGGTTGTTGGCTTGGAGCGTCTGGGCGGCCTGGTTGGTCTCGGTGCTGGCGCCCTGCCAGGGGTAGAGGGTATGGCGGAAGAGGGTGGATTGGTAACAGCCGCGCTGCCCCGGACGGAAAGGGGCGGGGTTCTTCTCCACAAAGAACGAGTTCTGCCAAGGTTGGGTGGTGGTTGCCACCTTCAACCTGGGGACTTCGCCGGTGCCCCAGGGGACCATGCCGCCGGTAATCCCGGCAGTGCGCCAGCTGCGCCAGGTGTTGCGGTTGAAAAGTTCCAACAAGGCGGCCAACGTGGGGGTGCGGCAGGCGCCCAGCGGGGTGTAGAAATGGGTGCCCTCATACTGGAAGTCCTTGATGAAGCTGTCGCGGAGGAAGTCGCGGTAGGTCTGGTCCTCCAGGCGGTAGGCCTGCGGGCCGAGATAGATGGCGGCGTACTCGGTGGCCAGGGGCTCCGACTCGGGGCTGCCCCGGCGGCCGCGGAAGAAGGTGCCGGAGAAGGGGAGGCCGAACTCGCAGGCCATGTAGGGCATGTCGCCGCGGTCGGCCCAGGCGCTGAGCCAGTCCTCGCGTTCCTGCAGCGGGGTGAGGCAGAGGTAGTTGTTGGCGGTGTAGAGGTCGCCGACGAAGCTGCCGGCGTGGGAGAAGGCCGGGCGGGTGGGGTCGAGCTCCTTGAGGGCGGCCAGCGCGGCGAAGGCGCTGCGGACCGAGCGCAGCCACGGTCCGCCCACTTTTTCCACCTCGGATCGGTTGCCGATCAGCTCCGGGTTCTGGTCTTCGCCCAGGCCAAAATGGTTTCCGGCGAAGACCCACAGCACGATGGACGGATGGTTCACCAAGCCGTTGAGGCGTGGCGCCACAAGCTTCTTCCATACGGCGACCATGCGTGGGTTGACAAGTTTGTCGGTGATGAGCTCGTTGGCGTCGAGGGCGGAGGCGGCGACCAGCAGGCCGAGACGGTCGGCCTCGGACGCCCAGATGTCGTCGAACTCGAAAGTGCCCCGCTCGTGCTTGTCGCCCCAGGGGAGCTCTACGAGGTTGAATCCCTTGGCCTTGAGTCCTTGCAGTTGAGCGCGGACCGCCTCCTGGTAGCCGCAACTCCAGGAACTGTCCGGCACGGTCGGCCGGAGCCGGATCGGCACGCCGTTCAAGTAGAAGTCCTTGTCCTCCACCCAGAACTCCCGGAAGCCGAAGGTCCGGCTCAGCCGGTCGTCGACGCCCGCGCCGGAGACATGTAGGTCCAGGCGGTAGAGATGGGGCTGGTCGATGTCCCAAAGCGTCGGGTCGTCCCAGGGCCAGAACACCACCGCCCGGCCGTCGTCTCCGACTTCCGCCGTCGAGGTGAAGGACTTCTCCAGCGCCCCCGTGGCGTTGAAGACTTTCGCGTTGACCGCCAGTTCTCCTGGTTTGGCCCCTTTCAGGGCGAGCTCCAGGGTTATGTCTTTCTTGCGGGTCGAGGTCTGGATTTTGCAGCTCTCGACATAGCCCGCCGCGGGCAGGCTGCGCAACAAGACGTCCCCGATGATACCCTTGACGTTCAAACTGGCGCTGCCTTTGGTGATCTGCTCCGGGGCCGGGCCCATGTAGTTGACGACTTCCTTGTTGAGCAGCTTGGCTTCGACCAGCATCGTCAGGCGCGAGGTCTTGCCGGGTGTCACGAACTTGGTGATGTCCAGTTCGCCGCCGGGCCACTTGAGTTGTCCGGCGCGCTTGCCGTCCACGTAGACCAGGGCGTCGGTGGAGACGCGCTTGAAGTCGAGGACGACCCTACGCCCCGCCCAGTCGGAGGGGATGGTGATTTCCCGCTCGTACCAGGCGTTGAAGCTCTCGTACCATTTGGCGGGCCAGTTTTTTCCTAGAGGTTGTTGGAGACCGGGCATCCCCCCCCAGCTTTTCCAACTGCCCGGCACCCGGATCAAGCCCCACTGCTCGGGGTTCGCCGCGGCGACGGGACAGAAACGCCAGAGGCCGTTGAGGCAGATCGTCGCCCGGACGGGGGACTCGCGCTCCAAGGGCTCCTGTCCCCAGCCGGGCTCGGCGGAGGCGGCGACCGGCAGTTGTTCCGGGATGACGGCCGCGGGGGCGTCGCTGGTGGCGGGCAAGGCCTCGACGACGAGGTCGTCGAAGGCCGCGGCGCCCACGGAGCTGAAGAGGGCGAGGCTGAACGCCGCCTCCTTCGCCCCCGCGGGTATGTCTACCACTTTGCTGTAGGTCTGCCATTCCGGCGCCGCCGTCTTCCAGATGAACGGCGTGCCATAGGCGGTCTGTTTGTCCTTGGGGAAGGCTAGGGCGAGGCGGCAATCGTGCCAGCCCTCCTTGCCGGGGGTGACGGTGTCGACCTTCGCCCGGACGCTGACTTTGAGCTGTTTCCACTCCGGGCGCAGCGGCACGTTTTGGCTACAGACCGCCGACTCTCCGGGGATGGTGGTGACGAGGGCGAGATAAGCGGTGCCGTCGGCGTGGCGCTCCACGGCGCAGTTGCCGCTCTTCCAGCCGGGGACGTCGCCGGACTCGTCGGCGTCTTGTTCGAAGCCGCCGTTCTGGATGAGGTTGGCTCCGGCCTGGCAGGTCCAGGTTGCCAGCAACAGGGCGAGGAGGGGGGATAGTCTCATGGGATCAGTCCTTTGGCGGGTTTAGTATTGGTAGCCGCACGGGTTGTTGGTCTCCACCCCGTTGGAACCTAGTTTGATGCTGGCGGTGTCGGCGGCGGAGACGCTGCCGACATGTCCGTCGGGGTGCCAGGCGTTGGCGCGCTTGTTGTGGCGCAGGTGTAGCTGTCCGGCGGGCAGGCCGCCATTGTAGGCGTTGGTCTCCATGTACCAGTTGCACCATTGGCCTGGCTTGCTGTTGGCCGAGTCCTTGTCGATGCCGTTCACGGTGTCAACCAGGTAGGGCAGGCTCGACGGGTGGTAGAGCGTGGAGTACCTGATGAGCGGACTGGTGATGTGTCCGGCGCCGTCGAGCGGGCCCCACTGTTGTTCGCCTGGATAGAAGATACCCCAATAGAGGCGGCGCAGGCCGTAGCTGTGGAGGTAGGTGGTGGGCAGGCCGTTGTAGGGTAGGGCGAGCTGGGGGCTGTAGCGCCAGCTCGCGGGCGGGGGGAGCGAGGGGCATTGGAACACGTTGCCGAAGGTGACGCAGTAGAGGCCGAAAGTTTGGTTGCCGGGATAGTTGCCCGACGGCGGGGCGTAGCCGAGCCCCATCATCAAACTGGCGATGTTGCCGTAGACCACGTTGCCGGACTCGCCGCCGATCACCCAGTCGTTGAAGTCGTTGGCGTAACCGGCCAGGGCGACGCCGCATTGCCGCTGATTGCTCTTGCATTGGGTGGACAGCGCCATTTCCCTCGCCTTCTTCAGCGCCGGCAGCAGCAGTCCCGCCAGGATGGCGATCACGGCGATCACAACCAGCAGCTCCACGAGCGAGAAGTGTTGGCCTCTCTTGATCGGCATGTGTGGTCTCCTGTTCATTGTTTTCTAGTATGGTAAGAGTCGAAAAGGTTGTTGATGCGGCCGCTGACGTCCACGTGGCCGTCGACGTAGCCGGTGTTGATGGTGGCGCCGGAATGCACCCAATACAGGCTGCCGAAATTGGCGGCGGCCCACCACAGCGGCTGGGCCAGGAAGCCGCTGCTGCCGGGAGCCCCGTCCCCGTGGAGCAGCCCCCGCAAGGAGGGGTTGGGGATGTTTCGGCCCGACATGGGGATGTCGATATTGTCGCGCTCGGTGAAGCCGCCCCGGGCCGGGAACATGGACGAACGCAGCGGGCAATGGTTGTTCCAGGCGTCGCCTACCAGGTAGGCGGCGCTGGCGTAGTAAACGGGCTCGACGTCGGGGCAGATGAGGATGCGTCCGGCTTTGCTGTTGTTGCCCCAACTGAAGCTCTCGTCGAGGTAGTGCACCAACTTGTAGATCCAGTAGGTGTTCATCAAGTTGACGTTCTCATAGATCTGCGGATAGAAGTCGTTGTAGTCCTGGCGGTAGAAATCCATCAGGACCACGGTCTGTTTCAGGTTGTTCTTGCAGGTTATCCCCCGGGCGGCCTGCTTGGCCTTCCCCAGGGCGGGCAGGAGCAGGGACATCAAAACGGCGATCACCGCGATGACGACCAACAGCTCGACGAGCGTGAAAATTTTGCCGCGCATTATTGGACTCCTTGTGGGGGGCAGGTAGATTCCCTGACGATCAGCTCCGGTTCGACCTTCACTCGTTGCATCTTGTTGTGGTAGTTCTCGATGACTTGGAACAGCAGCTCCGCGGCGGCCCGACCAAGTTGGAAGTAGTTTTGCCGGATGGTGGTCATGGCTGGCCGCACCATTTTACAGGCTGGCTCGTCGTCGAAGCCGGTGATGGAGAAAGCCTCCGGTAGTCTCAACCCCATCTCCAGGGCGCGGCGTTCCAGGCCGAGGGCGAGGCCGTCGCCGAAGCAGATGTAAGCGGTATGGCGTTTGCTGGCGAGCAGGGCGTCCGCCTCCTCCATGATGCTCGGGACATAGTTTATCGAGAATTCGTTGGTGGAGACGTCGCCGTCCGGGCCGAGGGCGTCGGCGAGGAGCCGCCGCGTCACCACGAGCCGCTCGGCGAAATGGCTCGACAGCGTCGGCGGGAAGTGGCAGAGGCCAAAGCTTCGATGCCCTAGTTCGAGCAGGTGCGACACCACTTTTCCCATGGCCTTGGCGTTGTCGATGTCCACGGAGCAGTGGCCTGGCACGTCCCCTACGCCCTCGAATACCAGGGGGATGCCGGCCCGGTCGATGAGCTTGACTAAGTGCGTCCGGTCATTGAGGCAGCGAACCGCCACAAAACCGTCGATGGGTTGACCACCAGCCCTGACGTCCTCCAGCAGTGCCGGGATCTCTTCGATCAGATTGACTTGGGTGTGGGCGTTGGCTTGGTGCGCCGCCCACATGGCGCCGCTCATGATCGCTTGCACCGACAGATGTCCCTCCGGCATGAAGTCGCCCAGCAGGATTGAGATGACTTTCCGTTTCCGGAAGCTGTTGGCGACGAAGGTGCCTTTCCCCGCCTGTTTGGCGACGTAACCCTCCTTCTGGAGTTTGCCCAGCGCTTGCCGGATGGTCTTGCGGCTGAGCCCGTGGAGCTCTTGCAGCTCCCGCTCCGTGGGCAGTTGCTCGCCCGGGGACAGCTCCCCCGACTCGATCCGCCCGCGCAGCTCCTCGCCCAGCAAATAGTAGACCGGCACGAACCCGCGCCTCTCCAATGTCGCCTCGGCCATGGCCAAACCCTCGTGGTGGTACCCGATTGTATCCTTGTGGGTATAATCATATACCAGGAATGGCGGATTGTCAAGCCCACGACGCGGCGTTTTCCAAACAGGCTAAGCTCCGTGGTTGACTGGCGTGGTTGCCGTGGTATCTTAAGAACATGTACTAAACCAAAGCCACCACCATGACAGGGACAGCGATATGCCATCCATGAAAACTTTTTGTGCCGTCTCCGCGGTCTGCGCGGGGATCGCCGCCCAGGCCGTCGAGCCAGCCCTCGCCGATTTCGACCAGAGGGCGAAGGCCGGCGAAACGCTTTCGATCGCCTTCCTCGGCGGCTCCATCACCGAGATGGACGGCTACCGGCCAATGGTCTCCGAGTTCCTCGCGACGCGCTACCCGAAAGCGAAGTTCTCGTTCCTCAACGCCGGGATCGCCTCGACCTGCTCGACCACCGGCGCTTTCCGGCTGAAAGCGGACGTGCTCGACAAGGGCGCCGCCGACCTCCTGTTCGTCGATTTCGCCGTGAACGACGACCAGGACGCCCACCATTCGTCCGCGGAGTGCGTCCGCGGCATGGAGGGGATCGTCAGACAGCTCCATCAAGCCAATCCCCGCGGGCAGGCGGTGTTCGTGTATTTTGTCAACGAGGGCATGCTCGCCACTTGTGGCAAGGGAGAAGTCCCCTTGACCATCGCCGCCCATGAGCGAGTGGCAAAGGCCTACGGCGCGCCGTCGGTGAACGTCGCGGCGGAGGTCGCCAAGCGCGTCGGCGCGGGCGAGTTCGACTGGGGCAAATATGGCGGCGTCCATCCCGCCCCCTTCGGCAACCGCGTCGCCGCGGACCTGGTCGCCAAGCTCTTCGACGCCAAGGACGGCGCGGAGAAGCCGCCCTATCCCAAGCCCCTCGACCCGCTGAGCTATTCCGGCGGGCGCTTTCTCGACTTGGCGGCGGCGAAATGTTCCCCCGAGTGGAAACTCCACACGCCCGACTGGAGCAAGGTGCCCGGCGCGATGCGGGCGCGGTTCCTCAAGCTGGAGATGCTGGAGGCGACCGTCCCAGGCGCGTCGCTGACTTTGGGCTTCGAGGGCACGGCGATCGGCGCCTACATTCTGGCTGGTCCGGACGCCGGGATGGTGGAGGCCAGCGTCGACGGCAAGCCGCCGGTTAAGGTCGATTTTTTGCATGCCTATAGTGGCGGGCTGAACTATCCGAGAACTGTCATGTTCGCCGACGCCCTGGCTCCTGGAAAGCACACGCTTGCCCTGAAGCTGTCCTCCGAAAAGAACCAGAACAGCAAGGGCAACGCCGCGCGGATTATGCATTTCGTCTGTAACGGTCCCGCCAGGGACTAGTGTTATAATCAAAGGAGCAAAGGGAGATGAAAAGGGACATTGCGTTGATGGTCGGGTTGTTGTCTTGCGGAGTCGTGGCCCTGGGGGGCGCGGCTGTCAGTGGCGACATCGCCCAGCAGCGTTTGCTCGATGGCAACAAGCGTTATGTCGAGGCGAAGATGACCAACCCCAACCAGACGGCGCAACGCCGTGTCGAGCTCGCCAAAGGACAGCATCCCTTCGCGGTCGTGGTGGCTTGTTCCGACTCCAGGGTGCCCCCGGAGATACTCTTCGACCAGGGCTTGGGGGATTTGTTCGTGATCCGTCTGGTCGGCAACATCGTGGACGACGCGGCCTTGGGCAGCATCGAGTACGCCGTGGAGCATCTGGGAGTGCAATACGTCATGGTGCTTGGCCATGAGCGTTGCGGCGCCGTCGAGGCCACGGTCAAAGGGGGCGACGTCCCTGGGCACATCGGGGTTTTGGCCAAAGCCATCCAGCCAGCCTTGGACAAGGCCAAGGGCCAAGCTGGCGATTTGGTCGACAACACCGTCAGGGCCAACGCCGCGATGGTGGCCGGGCGTCTGAAGACCTCGGAGCCGATCCTGGCGGAGCTGGTCAAGAAGGGCGAGCTGACCATTGTCGGCGCCCGCTATGACTTGGACGATGGCTCGGTGGTGGTGCTTCCGTAGCTCCTGCGTGGATCTGCCAGCTGGGCGGCGCGCCGCCCAGCTGGATTCAGTCTTCCAGGTGCATTTTGCAGATGTTGCAGTGGCGGCAGTCGAGCTGCAAGGGAACTTCGAGCTTCAAGCCCGCCTTCTTGGCTTTGCGCATGTTCAACCAGTTCATGCCGGCCAGAAAGCAACCCAACGCGAAGAAGGCGCCGGGGGCGAAGCTCATCAGCATGAACTGGGTGTCCCAACCGGGGATCATCTTCACGGTGAACAGCGAGCCGCCGCAGAGGAATTCCCGGACGCAGCCCAGCGCCACCAGCGCCAAAGTGAAGCCCAGCCCCATGCCTAGCCCGTCCGCCGCCGAGGCGATCAAGCCGTTCTTGGAGGCGAAGGCCTCGGCGCGGCCCAGCACGATGCAGTTCACCGCGATCAACGGCACGAAGATGCCCAAGGCTTGGTTGAGGGTGGGCGGCGCCCACGCCTTCATCAATAGCTCGACGATCGTCACGAAGGTGGCGATGATCACGATGTAGCAGGGGATGCGTACTTTCTTCGGGATGACGCTGCGCACCAGCGACACCACCATGTTGCTGCCCACCAGCACGAACATCGTCGCCAACCCCAGCCCCAAGGCGTTCTTGGCGTTGGCGGTGCAGGCCAAGGTGGGGCACATCCCCAGCACTATGACCAGGATGGGGTTCTCTTTCCAGATGCCTTTGGTGAATTCTGAGAAGGTGGACATCTTATTCCTCAGTTGGTTTGCTTGGCCGGGGCGAAGGCCGCGGCGAGCTTGGGCTTCATGTCGAAATAGCAGGCCTCGATCTTCTTGACGCCGTAGGTGACGGCGCGGCTGCTGACCGTCGCCCCGGTCACGAACAGGAAATCGCCCCCGTCTTTTTTCACCGTCCATTTGGCGGCTTGGTCGGGGGTGTACGTCTTGCCGTTGAAGAAGTCAAGCGTCCGGTTGGGGGGCAGGCTCTTGCCGTCGTCCGCCTTGCCGGAACCCTGGAACAAACCCCAGAGGGTCAGCTCCTTGCTGCGGTTGAACACCACGTCGCCCAGGCCAGGGGTCTCGTTGTTGCTGGTGACGATGACGTCGCGGACGGCGCCGTCGGCGGGCGACAACGCCGCCATGACCGTCATGTTGCCGCCGTAGCCGATGGGGCTGACGGCCTTGGCGATGATCGAGACGAGCTTGCCGTCTCGCTTGGCCGGGTAGAAGACCACCTGGTTGGCCTTGCCCTGCTCGGCGGGCTGTCCGGGGAGCAGCTCCCATTTGGCTTGGGACAAGTCGGGGGAGGAGGTGGAGTCGACCACGAAGACCTTCTCTTGTTCGGGGGCGTTGTCGAAGCCGGGCTGGAGCTTGAGCAGCGCGGCGTTGGTCTCCTTGAGGGCGGCGGCGGCCCGCGGTTTCTGCGTGAGGTAGCTGGTGCAGGCCAAGATGCCGGCGGCCAACGCCGAGATGAAGGTCAGGGCGAACACCAGGACGAGGACGTTCTCTTTGGGCTTGGGTTTGCTGTCGCTCATTTCGCGGTCGCCTCCTTGACTGGTTTCTGGTGGCCGAACGGGAGGCGGGCGGTGAACCGGTCGATGAGCGGCGCCAGGGAGTTCATCAACACGATCGAGAACATCACCCCTTCGGGATAGGAGCCCCAGTTGCGGATGACGCAGGTGATGACGCCGCAGCCGATACCGGAGACGATCTTGCCCATCTTCGAGATCGGGCTGGTGACGTAGTCCGTCGCCATGAAGAACGCCCCGAGGACGAGGCCGCCGGTGAGGATCTGGAAAAGCGTGCCGCTGAGGACCGGCTTGCCGGTGCATAGCTGGGCGATGGCGCTGATGACCGCGACGGTGCCGATGTAGGCCGCCGGGGTCTGCCATTTGATTACCTTGATGCAGATGAGGAAGAGCCCCCCCAGCGCCAACGCCACGGCGGAGGTCTCGCCGATGCAGCCGCCGACGTTGCCGATGGCGTAGTCCCAAAGATGCGGCCAGGAGAGGAGGTCGGCGCCTCCGTGTCTGATCTCGGTCAGCGGGGTGGCGCAGGTGACGCCGTCGACCACGCTGTGGACGAAGGTGACCGGATGGGAGGCGAGGGTGGAGAGCGACTCCGGCGGGATGAAGGAGCTATGCTCGGCCGCCATGGTCCGGGTGGGCGCCCAGGTGGTCATGAGCTTCGGGAAGGCGATCATCAGGCCGATCCTGGCGACCAGCGCCGGGTTGAAGGGGTTGTAGCCGAGGCCGCCGTAAAGCTGCTTGGCGAAGATGATCGCCAGGACGGCGCCGATCGAGCAGACCCACCACGGGGTGGTCGAGGACAGGCACATCCCCAGCAGCAGCCCGGTGATCAGCGCGCTGCCGTCCTTCCAGTCGTCATGGTTGCCCATCAGCCTGCCGCAGGCCCATTCCAGGGCGACGCAGGAGATGACGCAGGCCAGCAGCACCCGGAGGGCGTCGAGTCCGAAATAGTACACCCCCATGGCGCAGCTGGGCAGCAGCGCCAGGACGACCAGAAGCATGATGCGGCGGACACTGTCGCCGCCGTGGGCGTGGGGCGAGGAGCTGACCAGCAGTTTGCTTGGGTCGGGGAGCCTCACCTCAGTCTTGATGTCGTCGGCCATTGTCACTTGCCCTTCTTTCTCTTTGCTATGATCTCGGCCTTGCCGCGGCGCAGGTGTTGGACGAGCGGCCTCAGGGAGGGGCAGACGTAGGCGCAACAGCCGCACTCGACGCAGTCGGTGGCGTGGGCGTAGTCCGCCAGTTCGAAGCGCTCGCTCTCGATCATCACGCTCAACGGCCCGGGCATCAGCGACATCGGACAGACGTCGACGCATCTGCCGCAGCGGATGCAGGCTTGCGAGCCATATTGCGCCACCTCGTCATGGGACAGGAGGAGGATGCCGGAGCTGTTTTTCGCCACCGGGGTGTCGAGCGAGGTCTGGGCATGTCCCATCATCGGCCCGCCGAGCAGCAGTTTGGCGGGCTGGCTCTTTATCCCGCCGACCAACGTCAAGGCCTCCGCCAACGTGGTGCCGATCCGCAGCCGCCAGTTGCCCGGACGAACTACGGGAGAGCCGGTGATGGTGGTGACGCGCTCGATCAGCGGCTTGCCCTCGACCACGGCGTCGGCGACCGCAGCCGCCGTGCCGACGTTCTGCACGACGCAACCCACGTCCATGGGTAACCCGCCCGCCGGCACCTTGCGTCCGGTGAGGGCGAAGATGAGCTGCTTCTCCGCGCCCTGCGGGTACATGACGCGCAGGGGGACGACGGTCACTCCGCCGCTTTTCGCCAAGCCGCTCAGCTTGGCGATGGCGTCGGGTTTGTTCTGTTCGATGCCCAGGAGGACGGTCTTGACGCCGAGGACTTTGGCGAGGATGGCCGCGCCTTGCAGGATTTTCTCCGGCGACTCCAGCATGAGCCGGTGGTCGGCGGTCAGGTAGGGCTCGCACTCCGCGCCGTTGAGGATCAGCACGTCGATTTTCTTGTTGGGGGGCGGGGAGAGCTTCACGGCGGTGGGGAAGGCCGCGCCGCCCATGCCGACGACGCCGGCGCGGGCGATTTTCTCGCGCAGCTTGGCGGGCTCGCGGTTCTCCCAATCGGGGCAGGGATGGATGTCGGGAGCCCACTCGTCGGCGCCGTCGGCGTCGATCTGGACCGCCGGGAGCTTGACGCCGCTGGAGCTGTGCCAGTCCAGCAGTTTCACCTCGCCGCTGGTGGGGGCGTGGACCGGGGCGGACACGAAGCCGCCCGGCTCCGCCAGCATCTGCCCCTTCTTCACCAAGTCTTTGTCTTTGACGACCAAGTTGGGCGGCGCGCCGATGTGCTGTTGCAGGATCACATAATACTTGTCGAGGAGCGGGGCCGTCTGGATGGGCGAGGAACTGGTCAGCTCCTTATGCCCATGTGGATGTATGCCCCCGCGGAAAAAGAAATGCTCGTGTTCAAGCGCCATCAGGCGGTCTCCTCTCGCTGCTTGGCCCGCGCCAGGCAGCCGGTCGGGCAGCCCGCGGCGCCGACCAGCCCGGCCAGGGGCGGGTTTCCATAGTTGACTTCGGCCAGGAAGCCGTTGATGTGTATCTGACCCTCCTCCGCCGCCTTGGCGCACTTGCGGCAGCCGATGCAGGCGACCTCGCAGACTTTCTTCTTCGCCGGGCCTTTCTCCGGGGAGTTGCACAACACATGGACTTCGGCCGACTCCGGGACGAGCTTGATCAGCTTTTTCGGACAGGCCTCGACGCATTTGCCGCAGCCGACGCAAAGGCGGGGATGGACGATGGCCAAACCGTCGGAGATCTCGATCGCTCCGAAGGGGCAGGCTCTGGCGCAGGTGCCCAGTCCGAGGCAGCCGTAATTGCAACCTTTGGCGCCGCTCGCCACCAACGTCGCCGATTTGCAGTCGCTGACGCCGTTGTAGCCGGTTTTGAAGGCCGCTTTGCCGGAGCCGCCGCCGCAACGCACCAACGCCACTTGCTTGACGACCGCGTTCGCCGCCAGACCCAGTATCTCGGAGATCTTGCCGCGGGCGATGGCGGAACACACGGGGCAAGCGGCGGGGCTGGCCATACCGCCGACCAAGGCTTTGGCCAAGTCGGCGCAACCGGCGAAGCCGCAGCCGCCGCAGTTGGCTCCCGGCAAGTTCTCCGCGACTTCCTCGACGCGCGGGTCCTGCTCCACGGCGAAAGCCCGGGCGGCGAAACCAATGACAAGCCCGAGCAGCGCCGCCATCAAGGCGATCACCCCCACGGACAACAACATCAAATTCAACAACGCTGAACCCTCCATTTTTTTAGACCAGCCCGGAGAAGCCGAAGAAGCCCATGGCCAGGATGCCGGCGGTGATCAGCGCGATGGCCGTCCCTTGGAAAGGCTTGGGTATCTTCGCCAAGTCGAGCCGCTCGCGGATGCTGGCGAAAAGCACCAGCGCCAACGCGAAGCCCAGCGCGGAGAAGGTGGCGTAGATGGTTGAATCGAGCACGCTCCGTTTGGTGCCGGCGTTGATCACCGCCACCCCCATCACGGCGCAGTTGGTGGTGATCAGCGGCAGGTAGATGCCCAGCGATTGGTAGAGAGCCGGGCTGACCTTCTGCAAGATCAACTCCACCACCTGCACCAACGAAGCGATCACCACGATGAACACCAGCGTCTGCAGGAACTCCAGGTTGCCCTGGATGGAGAGCCCGCCGATCTTGAAGTCGATGTTCCGGCTTAGGATGAAGTTGTAGATCGACGCCGTGCAGAGCGCCGCCAAGGCCATGACGAACACCACCGCCCCGGACATGCCCAACGCCGGGCCGATCCGCTTCGACACCCCCAAAAACGGGCAGATGCCAAGGAACTTCGACAACACGAAGTTGTTGACCAGTATCGCCCCGATCGTGATGGTCAGATACTCATGCGACATTCATTCTCTCCCAGTAAAGTCAAAACTACATGCCAGCCTTACAATACAGCGCGAAGACGATCAGCGCAAGCTCCATCGACAAGATGCTCCCCTCGTCACCATCCGACCACCCGGCCCGGACGCAGGAAGAGGAGTCGGAGGGAAATCTTCCCTTGTTCCAGGCGGAGCATCCGGGACAGCACTTGGCGGTAGAGCTCCAACTGGGGGCGGTACTTGGCGGCGGCCGCGTCGATGGCGGCGGAGTCGAAGACCCGGTCGGTCTTGAAGTCCAGGATGATGGCCGACAGCGGCTTGCCAGCCGCGTCCCGGAAGATGTGGACGCGGTCGAAAGAGCCGCTCACCCATTTGCCGTCGAGCACGATGTCGAAACCCTTCTCGCGCCAGAGCTCGACTTCGCCCGGGGGGCGGCGCAGCTCGGCCGCGATCTCCCCGCCACGCAAGGCGGCGCGGAAGAGCTCCACCGCCCGCTCGTCCCCTTTCGGCTCCAAGGCCTCCTCGCCGGCCCAGGCGAGCTGTTCGAACAAGGCGTGCGTGGCGCCGCCGACCGCCAACCCTGCGTAACGCGCCGGGGAGAACAAGCTGGCGGCGTCGACCTCGTAGGCCTCGGTGGCGGACGGTGTGACTTTCCGCAGGCGTCGGTTGAAGGTGAGCCGCAACGGGCCGTCCGCGCTGGCGGGGGGGGGCAGTTGGCCTTCCAGTTCGCGCTCGAACCAATTGGCGGCGCCGCGTTCGTAGAGCGACAGCGCCTGCCGCTCGCCGACTTGTAGCGTCACCTCGCGCTCCGCCAGGCAGTCGCGCAAGAGGTCGGAGGCCCGCAACACTTTGCTTTTCTCGGGGGGCGGGTCCACGATCAGGTACAAGGCCTTGGCCGCCCGGGTCATGGCGACGTAGAGCACGCAGAGCGAGTCGTAGCAGTTGTCCACGTCCAGCTCCAGGGCGAACTCCCGGAGGCCGTCGACGTTGTCCAGCACGGCGCGCTTCGGGGGGAACAACGCCCAGAGGGGGGCGCGGTCTGGGCCTTTGCGCACCGCGACGTCGTCGAGCTCGGCCTTGAGCAGGTTATGCGTCCCCAGGTCGGGTAGGAACACGATGTCGTATTGCAAGCCCTTGGACTTGTGGATGGTCAGGACTTGGACGGCGTTGTCGTTGCTGGAACTGGGGATGGAATAGGCGTTGACGAAATCGATGAAGTCGCAGCTGTTCTTGGGGAGGCCCGACTGGTCGAAGAGCTCGGCCGCCAGGGCCAGCTCCTCCAGCCGGGCGGCGGCGAACGGGCTGTCCGTCTTCTCCCGGACGCGGGCGCCCCACTGGCGGACGAAGCCATGGAAGCCCTCTTCGTGGATGGTCCGCAGCAGCTTCATGGCGAAGGACGGCAGTCCGGGCTTGCTCGCAGGGATCGAGTCCTTGAGAGGGGTCATGCGCAAGTGCCGCCAGGCGAAACTGTCGGTGGGATGCTCCGCCAGCTTGGCCAACGAGAGCAACGCGGCGACCGCCGGGTTGTCGTTGAGGGCGAAACTGCCTTCCAACGCGGCGTTGATACCGTGGGCGCGCAGATAGTTGGCGATCGCCCGGCCTTTCTCGTTGCTCCGCACCAGGACCGCCACGCTCAGGCGCCGGGGCGTCTCCTGGGCCGAGCTGGACTCCACCCGGTCGAAGGGGCGGATGGTCTCCAGGACGCCCCGGATGAGTTCCGCCGCCGCCTCCACCCCGCCTTCGTCCGGTTGCAGCAGCGTGGCGTAGCCGGCGATTTCCTTGCGGGCGGTCCGGTGGGGCTGGAAGGCGAAGCGGCGGCCAGCCGCCCTCAGGACGGCCCCGCCCCCGACGCGCTCCATGTCCAGGTCGTCCAGATGGGCGAAGACGGCGTTGACCGTGTCGATGACCTCCGTCCCGGAACGGTAGGACACCGCCAGCGTTTCCGGCTCGATCCCGTAATGGTTGGCGATGGCGCCGAACAACGAGGCGTCCCCGCCGCGCCAGCCGTAGATCGCCTGCTTGATGTCGCCGACGTAGAAGAAGCTCTTCAAGCCGCCGCCGTCCTGGGCGACCTCGTCGATCAGGTTGCTGATGACCTGCCACTGCGCGGAGCTGGTGTCCTGGAACTCGTCCAGCAGCCAGTGGTCGAGGGTGCAGTCCATGCGGTATTCGATGTAGAGCCGGGCCTCGGAGAGGGTTTGCGACAACGGCTTGTCCATGGCGCCGCCGCCGGAGAGCAGCCAGGTGACGTCGTGGAACGTCAATTTGCCGCTGTCCCTGACCATGCGGGAGTAGTCGCCCTCGTAAAGGCTGAGCAAGCCGAACGCCCCCTGGGTGGAGCGCAGTTTGCAGCGCAGCGACACCGCCAGCACATGGTCGAGCAGATGCCGTAACAGCGCGCATTGGGGACCGTCCAGCCGCTTCTTGCGGGTGATGGTGTACTCGACGGAGCCGGAGGCGAGCTCGTCGTAGACGGGCATGAGGTTGCTGAAAACGAAGTCCTCGCACTGTTGCCGCTCCGCGAACGTGGCGATGGAGTCGAGGACCTTGTCCCATTTGTCCAACTGGGCGGCGGTGTAGTCCTGGCCGTCGAGGGTCGCGCGGAAGCGGTCCGCCAGTTCCCTGGCGTCGAGTTCCGCCGCCTCCAGAAGCTCCAGCCCGTAGGGCCAGATGGTTTCGGGGGCGCCCCATTGCTCCGAGTTGGGCAGCTCCTTGACGAGGTCGTGGCCGTTGTCCACGAATGTCCCGAGCAGGTCCACCAGTTTCTTCTCCGCCCGTCCGAAGGTGGCCAGCTCGAACTCCGCCAGGAAGGCCCGCGCGGCCTCCGGCGAGGCCGCGCGCATGACTTCTTTAAGCACCTCCCGTTTCGCCAGGCCGAGGAAGCGCTCCTCCAGCATCTCGAAATCATAGCCCAGGCCGAACTCGAAGGGGAAGCGCTTGACCACGCTGACGAAGAAGCTGTCGAGCGTGCCGATTTTCAAGCGGTAGGCGCTCCTCAAGGTCTTGACTAGGACGTCCCGCGCCCCCTCCGGCCCGAAATCGGAGGGGAAACCGGCCGCCGCGATTTCCTTGGCCATGCGTCCGGGGTTGAGCGACCACTTGCACAGCATGGTCACGACGCGGTCGAGGATCTCCCCGGCGGCCTTGCGCGAGAAGGTCAAGGCGGCGACGCGTTCCGGCGGCACTCCCAGGGCCAGCAGCTTGATGTAGCGCAACGCTAACTGGAAGGTCTTGCCCGTGCCCGCCGAGGCGGCGATGATCTTGTTTTCTATCATTCTCATGGCGCCACCTCCAGGTGGCCGGGCTCGACGCTGGCCAGGGGGGATTCCGTCCATAGCTCCTCGAACTCGTCGAACGGAACTTTCTCCGCCGGGGGCCAGAAAACGCCGCGCTTGACCAGGTCGACGACGGCGGCGGCGCAACCGCGCGCCGCCTCCAGGCAGACGCCGTCCAGACCGTCCCACATCTCGATGCCGGTGTCGGACAACGCCTTGGGAATGCTGAAATAGCCGCATTGCGTACGGTGTCCCTTGAACGGCTCGGTGCTGGCGGTCAGGATGCGGTAGAGGGGCAACTGCAAGTCCAGCCAGCGGTAGGTCTTCTTCTCGTCCAGTTGGAAGAGGGCGTGGGCGGGCTGCGCCGCGGACGCCCTGACGGCCACGTAGTGGGACGCCTGGGGGGCGGGGCGTTTGACGGTGTCGGAGGTTTTGTAGTCCAGGAGGCGGAAACAGTCGCCGCGGCGGTCGACGCGGTCGATCTTGCCGGTGATGGTCATCCCCTCGAACGGGACGCGCAGCTCGCGCTCGACGTCCACGATCTCCCAGCCTTCGGCGCGGTCGGCGGCCTGGACGGCGGCGACCGCCGCAAGACGGCGGCGCAACGCCTCGCGCTGGATCAGCAACGCCAGCGGCAAGTCATGGCCGTAAAGCCCCAGCAGGATGGCGTCGAGACGTTCTTGCAACCAGGCGCCGATTTCCCCGCCGTCGCGGCTGCCCCGGATGTCCAACGCTCTGCCGAACCCCTCCATGACCGTATGGCAGAGGTTGCCGAAGTCCAGTTGGTCGAGCTCCATTTTGCGGTCGTCGCGCTTCTCCATGCGGGCGACGCGCTTGAGGTAGAAGCGGAACGGGCATTCCAGATATTGCTTGAAGGCGGTGACCGGGAGGTTCTCCGGGGTGTCCAGCTTCTCCGGAGTTAGGAGCCAAGCGGGGGCGTCCTGGGTTGGTCCGGGGCGTCCGGCCGGGGCGTCGGCGAAGAGCTTGAGGGCCCAGGCGGGCATCTCCGCCGGATCGCGCAGGAACAACAACCGCGAGGGCAGCAACGGGTCGCCGTTGGCGTTGGCCTTGGCCACCACGCAGAGCACGTCCTCCGGGCGCCGCCAGGAGAGGGCGGCGGAGAACAGGAAGGCGTCCCGGGCGAAACGCGTCCGGTCGTCGCGGAGCCCCAGGACGGACCGGACCGACTCCGGCAGGAAACCGTCGTCCTCCACCTTGTCGGGCACGAAGCCCTCGTTCAGGCCGCAGACCACCAGGACGGCGGCCGGCTCGAAGGCCAGCTCCAGCCAGCCCTGGATGTCGAAGGCGTCATGGGGGCGGTCGAGGTAGACCAGGCCGTCTTTCAGGACGTCCATGAACAGGGCGAAGAGCTCGGCCGCGGGCAGCTCGTCGGCCAGGGCGCTGGCGTCGAGCTCGTCCAGGAGGGCGTTGAGCAGTCCCGCCACCTCGATGAAGGTGTTGTCGCCCGGACTTTCCGCGTCGAGCATGCGCCCCGCGTGGATTTCGCCGAGGAAACCGCGGACGAAGGAGGTGAAAGGGCTGTCCGCGAACAGCGCGGCGAACTGGTCGACGACATCTGCGGCCAGGGACAAGCTGTCCAGGGCCGCCGGTTTGAGTTTTTCCTTGGAGTCGTCGTCCAGGCCGCGTTCGCGGCGGAGGGCGTCCTTGAAGGCGGCGAAGCTGACCGGGAGGCGCTTGTTCTGCAAGAGATCGAGGCCGGAGAAAACGAATTCTGGGTAGAGGCGCTGGCAATGCCCCGTGAAATCTGGGTGCCGCGCCAAGGCGGCGAAGGCGTCGTAGCTGCCCTTGGCGAGCAGGTCGCGGAAAGCCGCCAGCAAGGCGTAGGCGCTGGTCGCTCCCAGGCGCCGGGCGGCGGGGTTGAAGGTGGCGACGCCGCGGCGGGCGAAGGCGCGTTCCAGGAACGGATAGAGCTTCTCGTCCGGGGACATGACCGCTACCGAGGCGGCGTCGAGTCTGCCGCCTTTGGAGCGCAGGAACTCCACGGCGGCTTCAGCCTGGCTTTCCGGCGTCCCCGCCAACTGGACGCTGTCCTCGAAGTCCCGCAGCGGCGGACGGAATTCGGTCCAGCGTTCCGGGATTGGCGCGCCCCAGGCGTCGAAATGGCCGCGGAGGCTCTCCGGCGCGGCGATCCAGGCCTCCATGGGTATCATGGCGGCGATGGCCTCGAATTTCCGCCGCAGCAAAGGGAGGGGGTCGGTGACCCCGACCAGGACGATTTTGGAGGTTTGCCGCAAGTCGTCGGGGCCGGGCATGCTGCCGCGTTTGACGGCGTCGGCGTCGCGGAGGCCGCGTTGGGCGAGGATGTCGAGGTAGCGGCGCTCCAGTTCCGCCATCTCGCGCCAGCGGTCGGAATCGGCGGCGAGGAGCTCGCCTTGGCTGGCGAGGGTGGCGGAGATAGACAGACCGTTCTCGCCCAGGAGTTTTTTCAGGCGCGACAGTTTTTTAGCCGCCGCCATGGCCCAGCGGAGGTCGCCGTCCTCGGGCGGGACGGGGAAGAGGTTGAGTATCTCGTCGGGGTCGGCTTGGCGCAGGGCCAGCATCCAGGCGCCCAGCTCGGCGACGCGCGGGGCGACGTCCCGGCGGTCGCGGTCGGCGAGCAGGAAGAAGTCGGGGGTGACGATCCGCGCCGGGAGGACGGCGCCGCCGCGCTCGGCGGCGAAAGTGGCGATCCGCTCGCGCAGCCGCCGTCCCGAGCCCAAGGTGGGCACGACCAGCAGGAGAGAGCTCAAGTCGAGGAACCCCTCGTCCCACTCGTTCGCCAGCTTTTCGACCGCCAAGTCGACCAGCGGCCGCCCCCAGCCCAGAAACACGGTCTCATGCCCCATTGTCCGCCCATCCTTGCAGTTGGGGGAATATATCGGCGGAAGCGGCGGGTTCAAGGCCGCGCCTGGTCAAATCCGTCGCGGCACACTCAAGGCGCTTATCTGGCGTCGAGTCGAAACAGCCTGGCGGCGTGTCCGGACAGCGTCAATGGCTCCTGGCCGGACAGCCGCTCGCCGGACACTAGGTCGACGGCTCCGGCCGGCGAGGGCAACGCCGCGGGAAGCTCGCCGAAATTGACGGATAGCAGATAGCGTTGGCCGTCCTGCCCTTGGACTTCCGCCGTCCGGCAGGAAGGGGTGGGGGCGGAGTAGGCGCTGGCGTTGGGGGGGGCTCCGCCGCAGATGATGACGGCGGCGGCGGTCTCGAAAATGGTGTCGCCCGGCTCGAAGAAGAGCGGTCCTTGCCGGACTTCGGCGCAAAGCTCGTCGGCGTGGAGGTTGCCGCCGCCAAAGGGTTTGTCCTTGATGATCACGTTACGTCGTCCAGGGCGGCTGAGCGACAAGCTCCCCCCCGGGGCGAGGACGGCCACCGTGAGGACGCCGTCGATGTTCGCCCAGGACGAATTCAAGGCGAGCGTCTCCGCGCAGGCTCCGACGCCTTGGACGTCGAGCTGGCCCGTGGCCGTAGTGTATCTCCGCCGCTTTCCGTTGAACAGGTCGTTCGGGACGTTGAGCTTCAGGCTTTTCACGGAACTGAGGCAGACGGAGGCCGGGGCTTTCGCCCATTGGACGCACAAGACGGTGGCGTCGTCGGGCAGGGCGGCGAAGGCGACATCGACCGTCGCCACGGTTTTCTCAGGGACGCCCTCCGCCATTTCGCCGGAGTTGACGCACTCGAAGGTTCCGCGGCTCAGGAAGCCCCCCGGAAAAATGGCCTCGTTGTGCCGGAGTGTCCGATTGAAGTTGACTTGCCCTGTCCCGTGGCATTCCCCGGCGAGGTTTTGCTTCCACTCGGCCAAGTCGCCACGCGTTGGCGGCAGGCAGAGGCCTTGGGGTTTCTCGGACGCTTCCCAGACCCACGAGGCGATACGTCTCGGGCTCCTGACGAAGACGGCCCCGTGGTGGTGGTCGGCCCACTGGACGGCGTGGTCTTCCACGTCGGGAGCGTGGCTCTTCGCCTCCAGCTCCTTGAACCTGGCTTTCCAGCAGGCGGCCATGGACAGCGTCGCCGCCCGGTCGGACTCCAGGCGGGTGTAATAGAGCGGTGACTTCGTGGCCAACTCCGCCAGCCGGGACCCCAGGAAGCTGCCGTCGCCATTGGCGCGGGTCTCGGTCTTGACGATGTCCAGCCAGCGGCGTTCGAACTGGAGGCAATCCTGGTCGCCGAGGTGGTCCAGGGCGAAAAGCCAGGTCGGGACGCAGTAGTCCTGGCAGTAGCAATACCTGACCCGGGTGTCGCCGCCGACACGGCAAAGGCGGCCGTCCGGGAAAGTGAAGGCCTTCACGAGCTTCCATAAATCCGCGGCGTGCCAATAGAGGCTGTCGGGCGCCTTGAGCCCTCGCCGCTTGAAAGAGAAGTGGAGCAAGGCCACCTGCGAGAGGCAGATGACCATGTAGCCCACGTTCAGGTAACCGTGGTGGTTCAGGGCGAAGGAGTCGAAGAAGTTGGCTGCTTGTTGCCAGTCCTTGGCCGGGCGCCCGGCGACGATGAGTTCCGAGAGGGCGTCGGCGGGGATGTTGATGGAATTCATCAGGAAGCGGTCGCCCTTCTCCATGAACTCCCCTGTTTGGGGATGGGCGGGGTACAGTCGCGCCACCCGGTGCAGGAACGCTCCGTTCCAGAGGTTGCTTTCCGGTTTGTTGTTGACGGTCAGCCCGGACTGGACGGGATAGGATTCGAGCAGCCAAGTGGCTTCGGAGACCAGGACTTTCTCCAGCAGGGCCTTGTCGGCGTCCGCCAGATGCTTGTCGAGAGCTTCGAGGGCGTGGGCGGCTCGCTCCAGGCCCAGGACGCTGATCCAGGTGTGCCCCCAGCGGACGCCGTCGGCGCAGTGGAAGGAGCCTTCGACATGGCTTTCCAGGGAGAAACGCAGCAGTTTGAGCGCGGTGTCGAGCGCTTCGTCCCGGCTTATGCCATGGTCGTCCTCCGCCGCGCTTAGAATGGCGTAGGCGGCGAGGGCCTTTTGATTGGTTTGGACGCCCCAGGTGTTGTCGCCGGTGCCGTAGCACAACAAGTCGCGGCGCCGCTCCGGGGCGCGCAGATGTTTAGTTGAGTGTTTAGCCCAGTCTCCGAGTAGCCGCAGGTATTCCGAGGCTTTGACGCTTTCCATAAGTGTTCCCTTCATTTCACGTTGTGGTGATTATAGTTGGATTATCCTTGGAGGTAAATGGACGCTTCGGTTGATTTTTTGTTCAAAAACGCTAAAATCAATGTCAAGGGATAAAAATATGGAGTCGGGATGGATGCCAAGGCCATGTTATGGGAGCGTTTGGAGCGGTCGATTCTGGCGCTGGAGGGGATGTCCGGGCTCAAGGTGACGATTGTCGACCGTGACGGAGTGTTCCACTCGGGGCGGGGGCAGCCGGTTTTCAGCCAGGCGCGGCAGTCGCACCGGGGCAACCGGGTATGCGACGTGGGATTTTGCCAAGCATGCGTGGCCCATTGCCGATATGAGGTGGCGGCCGAGGCGGAGGTGGCCGTGGGCCCGTTTGTCCACCAATGTTGGAAAGGGGTGGTGGAGCTGGTCGTCCCCTTGAAACGGCGCGGGCTTCTCTATGGCTCGTTTTTCGTTGGGCAGTGGCGGCTGGCGGAATCTCCGGCGGCGGGGCGGTTGCCTGAGGAGTTCCTGAGGGAGTACGCGCGTTTGGAGCTTTTCGACACCGGGCGCGCCGAGGCGTTGCAGCCCCTGCTGTCGACCTTCGCGGACGGTTTGCTCGCGGCCCTAGAGGATTCCTGTTCGCTGACCGACGCCGGGGATAGTCGTGGGGTATTGATCCTCGGCTACCTACGCGACCAGGCGGGCAGGGGGGCGGACATCGCGGGGTTGGCGCGCTTGCTTCGGCTTTCCACGTCGCGGGCCGGGCATGTGGTGCGGGAGGTGATGGGGGTGGGGTTCCAGGAGTTGTTGTTGGAGGAGCGGCTCAACCGCGCCAAGGCGCTGTTGTTGTCCAGCGACTGTCCGGTGGGGGAGATTGCCCGGCGTGTCGGGTTTTCGGACGAATATCATTTCAACCGGGTTTTCAAGCGTTGGGCGGGGATGCCGCCGGGGCGTTTCCGGAACTCGCGCCAGGGGAGATAGCTTTGCGGATTTGCCGCGAAAGCGGCTTGATATAATTTGGGCGTGGAGTTATTTTAGGGGCGAACGGACAGCTAACCAACGTCGCTTGAAAGGAGCTTACGTTATGAGACAGGTTTTCGCCGCGCTGCTTTTCGCTTTGATCGTCGCCCGCGCCGGGGCGGAGGACGGGGTCGTCACCGCGCCCAACGGCTCTAGTCAGGAGCTCGACATCGTCGGCGTCGACGACCGTGGCGTGCTGAGCTATCAGGACGGCAAGGCCGTCATGAAGTTGAAACCCACCGACTATAAATTCGCCCGGCTCAAGAAGACCCCGGCCGCGGTCGCCGCGGCGGAGAAGTCCCTTGACAGCGGTGATTTCGCGGGCGCCGCCGCCGCTTTCAACGCCGCCGGCAAGCAGTACGGCAAGCTTGGTTACGAGATTCAGTGTGTCGCCGGAGAGGGCTACGCCTTGTTCAAGGCAGGCAAGACCGACGAGGGCGTCAAAGTCCTTGAGGCGTTGAAGAACCCGAAGCTCAGGGCCGCCAGCGAATTCGAGAAGGAGTCTTACGGCGAAGGCTTGCAATACCTGTGCGAGATCCTCATCAGCCAGGGCAAGAACCAAGAGGTCGACGCCTTGGTGGCGGAGTACTTCCCCAAGTCCGCCAAGAAGCCGATCATGTTGGTCATGGGCGAGGGGCAGAGCCTGGAGAACCAGGGCAAGAAAAAGGAGGCGGTGGTCGCCTACATGCGGGCGTCGCTGCTGTACGCCGGCAAGGGCAAGACCAGGGCCAAGGCCATTTTCAAAGTGGCCAGCTTGCTCAAGGAGATGAAGGACCGCCGTTGGGAGGACTGGAAGAAGATGTTGGACGAGGAGTTCCCCGGCAACCCCTACTCCAAGGAGTTGTAAGGCTGTCGGTGGTTTTCGCCGTCCCCTCGGGGTTTGTCTCTTGTTGAATTGAAGGTGGGCGGGAGATCGATCCATGGCCAATTCCACCCCGTTTTGTGAGCAGTCGGGCGTTATCGCCTATCGGCTCGACCCGTCCGGCAAGCCGGAGTTGGTGCTGGTGACTTCCAGGAATGGTTCCCACTGGGTTATCCCCAAAGGGCTGGTGGAGTCGGGCATGACTCCCGTGGACTCCGCCCTCAAGGAGGCCTTCGAGGAGGCCGGGGTCAGGGCCGTGGCCGTGGACGGCGTCCCGGTGGGGGCTTACGTTTATTCCAAGTGGCATACCGATTTCCATGTCAAGGTTTATCTTGCGCGCGTCACCGAGGTGCTGGAGACATGGCCGGAGCGGTTCAGGAAAAGGCAGTGGCTTTCGGTCGCCGCCGCCGCCGCCAAGGTTGACGAGCTTAAATTGAAGGACATTATTTCCAGCGTGAAGTTCTTGATCATGCCGGGGTGATGAAGAGAAAATGGGATTTTTGACAAATCTTTTCAGGGGTGTGTCCATGTCCATGTCGGACAAGGGCGCGCCGGTGATCGACGGTGTCTGGGAACGTTATGACGACAAGTTCGCCGGTTGCCAAGTGGAGGTCGTCCCGACCCCGGAGGGGCGCATCGGCGTGATCGTCGCCCTGCCCGAGTCCATGCTGTCTTGCGGCTGGGCGTTGGGCGACGTCAAGTGGGAGATGGTGACTCCGGTCTCTAGCATGGTGCATGAGTTCCAGGACCTTTACAAGGCCTTCGACGTCAACACCAGGCGGGTGACCAAGACGGGCTTCGTCGACGCCAGCGCCAGCTTCCTCACCCGCGACCTGCTCCAGGTGGAGCTTGAGGGCAAGACGCAGAAATGGAAGCGCGTCGGCGCCTTCGGGAAATAATGACCGCGGGTCAAGAGGCGGACGTCTCCTCAAGCTCCGGCTCCAGCCGCGCCTGGACGTCGCATAGATAGGCGACGGCCGCCCGCGTGTGGGACATCGTTCCCAGCCCGACCAGCAGGAGGGCGGCGGGCAACAGCCCGAAACGGTGTTCGGTCACGCCGAAGCCGCGGGTCAGGCTGAGCAGCAGATACAAACCCAGGGCCAGGTAGCCGCCGCCGACCAGCCAGGCGTGGAGGCCGACGCCGTACGCCCCGCGGACTACCCGGCGCAGTTCCCTGTGGCGTTCCTTGGGAAGGTTCCGCAGCGGCATGAGGAAAGCCCGCAGCCCCCATTGCAGGAAGGCCACGGAGAGCGCCAGCAATCCCGCCCAGACGTAATCCCACGTGTCGCAAGTCGTCCTGGGCGCCGTGCTCATGGCCCACGGCGCGCTGATCACGCCCCAGGCCGCGATCCCCGTTGCTATCAGGACGACGCTTTTAAGATGCGGTTTCATCCTTGTTGCTCCCCACTTTTTGGCTGTTGGCTCGACTAGCTAACAATACCGTTCCTCCGTCGGGATTGCAACCGGGGATTTCAGTTGGCGTTGTTGTCCACCAAGTCTAGCCAGCCGAGCAGCGCGCGGGCCAGGGCGACGGTCTTGCCGATACCCGCGTCCCCCCGGTGACCGACGTTTGCTCCGTGGTCGCTATAGCATTCATCTTCATTGCAAGGCGACGAGATTCTCGTCATACTTGATGCCGAGGACATCGAGGTCGTGCTTCAGCGACACCGTCTCCTCCTCGGGGCTCACCAACGGTGGCGCCGCGCGTTTGAGCGGCTCCATCCAGACATTCAAGGTGTGGCCGCCGTCGACCGCGAGGTTCTGGCCGGTCATGTAGTCCGACGCGGGCGAGGCGAGGAAGATGAGGGCGCCGCATAGATCCTCCGGTCGTTCGTACCAGCCCATGGGCGTGAAGGCCCGGACGCGCTCCTTGAACTCCGGCTGGTCGAACCTTCTGGCCGGGGTGAGTGTGTAGGACGGGCTGATACAGTTGACGTTGATGTTGTGCGGCCCCAGTTCCACCGCCAAGCTTTTCGTCAACATCACCACCGCTGCCTTGGTCTGGTTGTAGGAGGCGGTGCACGACACGTTCGCGATGGACGCGCACATGGAGGCCAGATTGATGATCTTGCCGCGTCCGCTCCTCTTGATGAGCTCGGCTTCGGCAAGGCAATATTCCCGGACCGTCTCCCATTTCATGATCGGGCAGTTGACCGCGATGTCCAGGCCGCTAGAGGCGAGCTCGGCCATGAGCGCGGACAAGTCCTCGTTCTTGTTGGCGTCGGCCTTGACGAACCGCGCCTTAGCCCCGGCGGCTTCAAGCTCCTGGACGACGCTGGCTCCGGTTTTCGCGTTGAAGTCGGCGACCGTGACTTCCGCCCCCGACTCCGCCAGCGCGAGGGCGAAGCATCTGCCGATGCCCTGTCCGCCCCCGACCACCAGCGCCTTCTTCCCCTTCACGTTGAACATTTCCATGCTTGTCATGATGAATTCTTTTCCTGGTTCTAGCGACGCGGCGTGGCCGCGTAGTTGAGCAGATTCCGTAGCAACCGGTCGGCCACGGGATCTTTACCGAGGTTCGGGATGAGCTCCAGGCAGCTCAGGATGATCCGGCCCTCGCCATGTTTGTGGACGGCCACGTACAGGCCGGAGTTGTACCTGAAGCAGGTCTGGAGGGCGCCGCAGACCGCCTCCTCCGGCTCGTCCATGCCTTGCAGGCAATAGCCGCCTTGGGGGACGATGTTACGGTACAGTTCCCAGTCCAGCAAGCCGGCGGGGAGCCCGGCGAAGATGGGATGCTGGCGCGCCCAGTCGTCGCGGTGGTAGAAGCCGCCGACGATGTCGAGCCTGCCAATGTCCCCTTTCTTCTTGAAGGGGAGCCAGGGGAAGCGGCTGGAACCGTCGACCGCGTTGTCGGCTTCGGCCGCGATGGGGATCGGTCCCTTGACGCCCATGGCCCAGCCGCCGCTGCCACCGACCACTTTGACCACCAGCAGATGCCGCCCCGCCTTCAGGTCGGCCACCGCGGGATAGTACGACCTGCCCACGGGGCCGCCATTGCCGGTTTTCAAGGTGTCGCAGAGGGGCTTTCCGTCGATCCAGGCCTTGAGCCAATAGTCCGCCGTCAGATAGAACATCTGGCGCCCGCTCTCCTTGGTCTCGAGCGGGATGTAGACATAAGCCACTTTGCAGTCGTAGGCGGGTTCCCACTGGGGCATCACCTGCAGGAGGCCCTTGGCGTCTAGCCCCGACTCCCTGCGGCGTCCGGAGCGTCCGCCCAGTTCCAGCGTCTCTGGGATGGCCGTCAACAGGCTGGTTTCCGGCTCTGGGTCGGCCTTCTCGAAGCTCTCGAAGACCGTCCAGCGCGGCGCCAGCTCGGACGAGTCGCTGGAGAGGGGGAGGTGTGGGGCCAGCAGGATGGCGGTCGCGCCGCGTTCCACTTGGCGCAGCAGTTCCTGGAGATCGCCGGGGTTGACGGCCATCTGGCCGGCAAGGATCACCTGGTTTTCGCCGGGGGCGAAGGGGTGGCGGGGAATCTTGGCCGCCTCGAACCATGTCTGCAACGCGGGGTCTCCCGGCCAGAGCGCCACGTCCGCCGCCACTTCCGGCATCGACGCCGGTGACGATACTTGGAAAGTCGCCTCGCCGTCGACCGCCGCCGCGCCTGAGACGAAATTGGCGGTCAGCCGATAAGTACCGGCCGGGCCGTCGAGCCGTAGTTCCTTTTTCCAGACCGGCAGGGCGAAGGGCGCGTCCCCCGCCTTGATCACCAGCGACACGACCTCGCGCAGGGCCGCTTTTTGGTTGGGGTCGAAAAGGGTAACCTCCACTTCGTATTCGCCTGGGCGTAGGGCGTCCTCGTTGGCGAGGGCCACCTCGGCCTGGACCGTGCCGCCCTGGAACACGTGCCACGGTTCGACGAAGAGGCACCATTTGAGGGCTGCGAAACCGGTGCGCAAAGCGTCCACGGCGCCGGGCTTCAGGTCGCGGAAGAAGGTGATCGGCCCTTCGCCGCAGCTCACCTCGTCGTGCAGGGCGGTCATGCTATAGCCGACCAGATGGGGATTGGAGCGGATGGCGTTCATCCCCAGCCGCCGTTGCTCGGCGTTGGCCACCAGACAGGCTTTGAAGTAGTCCTCGGGACGCCCGAAGACTTCGCCCAAATGCCAGCGCCGCCAGTCGGTCATGAACTTGTCCAACTGATCGCGGTAATACAAGGCGTCCATGGAGCCGGAGGCGCCGCGCCGCTCGTATTCGCGGACGAACGTGGGCAGGTCGATGGCGCTGGCGATCCCGTACTCGGAGAGGATGGTGGGCTGGTCTTGCCAGACATGTTGGCGCAGCCAGGAGAGCTCGGTTTGTCTGTGGGGCGTCTCCAGGTAGTTGTGGGTGTCGCCGAGCTGGGTGTCCCAGGTTTTGGAGCCGGGACGGCTCAGGCCGCCGAAGTTCCATTCCTTGTCCCAGCGGCCGCTGCTGAGCAGACAGACGCGGCTGTTGTCCAGTTCGCGGACGGCGGGGAGCGCCGTCACGGCGTGGCGGAACACCGGGCCGTCTGAGGTCTCGTTCAGGAAATACCAGAGGGCGACGCAGGGATGGTTGCGGTCACGGCGCACGATGCCCAGGAGCGAGCGGTTGAAGCGCTCCGGCATCTCCGGCGAGTCGCCCAGCGTCCAGGAGGACATCGACTGTTGCATGACCATCATGCCCAACTCGTCGCAGAGCTCCAGATGGCCGCGGGTGGCGGCGTAGGGGAGGAAGCGGATGGTGTTGAACCCCATCGTCTTGGCGTAGATGACGTCTTTCCGGAGCGTCGCCTGGTCCTGGCAGGAATGGATCTTGACCGGCGTCGTCCAGAGGCTGTGCGCGCTCCTGATGAACAGCCTGCGTCCGTTGAGACGGAAATAGCCGTCGGTGAAGTCGAAATCCCGGAAGCCGCAGCGGACGGACTGCTCGTCGGTCGAGGAACTGTCCTCCGCCCCCAGCCGCGCGGTGACGCGGTAGAGGTTTGGCGTGTCCAAGTCCCAAAGCCGGTGCCCTTGGACGTGGAGGACGCCGTGGATCACGCTCAGACCGGGGGGGACGGTCGCTGTGACTATTGCGTCATCGATGCCATTGCCACCCTCCGCCGGGGCGACGGACAAGGCGAGGCTGGCCGCCACGGCGGCGGGGCCATAGTGGCGGACGCTGGCTTCGACTTTGATCTTGCCGGTCTTCCAGTCGGGCAACACCTGCAAGTCCTCGATCCGCAAAGCAGGAACGACGAGCAGCTCCACTGAGTCGAGTATGCCCCCGAAGTTCCATTCCCTGCCGGGCTCGTGGGGCAGCGACTTCGCGCCGCTCGCGGTGTTGGCGATGCTAAGTCCGTCGATGGTATCGTTGGTGGGGTTGAGGACGCGGACGGCGAGGAGGTTGTCGGCTCCGGGTTTTATGGCGGCGGTGGCGTCCAGGAGGAAGGGCTCCTCTGGGTCCTCGTGGTTGCCGAGTGGTTGGCCGTTGAGCCAGACGTCGGCCTTGTAGTCGACCATCCAGAACCGCAGCAGCACGCGGCCGCCGGAATGGGGGGTGCTGGGCGTCTTGAAGCTTTTCCAGTACCAGGCCAGCCCGTGCTGGTTGGGGAAGCTCTCCTGGATGGTGGACGGGACGGTGACGGTTTTGGCTCCGGGCGGGGGTGCCGTTTGCCATTTGTTGTCGCGGCCTTTGTTGGCGGGGTCGAGGGCGATCAGCCAGTCATCGCCGTCGAGTCGGACGTTTTGCGTGGTGCTCATAGGGGCTCCTGCTTGTTGGAATGGCGTTTCATTATTTCCCTTTTTGATCAGGGCTTCATTGGTTGAGCATGTTGCGAAGAAGATGCTCGGCGACGGGGTCCTGACCGAGGTTCTCGCGGATGTTGAGGCAGTTCATGATGATCCGTCCCACGCCGTGCCGGTGCACCGCCACATACGGCCCGGAATTGTACCCGTAGGCGGTCACGATCCCGCCGCAGACCACCTCGTCCGTGGCGTCGGGAGTATCCATGCACAAGCCTTCGCGCGGGGCGATATTCCGGTAGGTGACCCAGTCCAGCAGACCGGTGGGCAGCCCGTCAAAGATTGGATGTTGACGCGCCCAGTCGTCCCTGTGGTACAAACCCATCGGATCGATGCGTTTCACTGCGGGCGAGTGGAATGCGGCTAACGCATCCGGCGCGCATATCGATAGACGCAGCCGGCATCCGATTGCGCCTCTGACCACCTTGACCGCCAGCAAGTGGGCGCCTTTCTTGAGATCGACGAGCGCGCCGTGTTTGTTGAAGACTGCCTCCCCCCCTTCGTTGCCGGTGCGAAGCGTGTCGCTCACCGCCTTGCCGTCCAGCCATGCCTTGTACCAATAATCCGCGCCGAACTTGATCTCATAGGAACCGTCGTGTTGGATTTCGAAAGGGACATAGATGTAAACAACGGCCTTTGTCTTGACTCCTCCGCCCGCGAGCGACGTATTGACCCCGCCCCAGAGCGGCAACAAGTTCTGGCAACTTCCGTCCTCGCCCACTTCAACTTCATGACGCCTGCCTGTTTGTCCGCCCAGCTGTAATGTCTCTGGGACACGGGAGAGCTGTCCAGGCTCCGGTTCCGGCGTGTCTTCCTCGAACTTCTCAAATACCGTCCAGCGTGCAGGCATGTGCGCCGAGTCGTCGGTCAATGTCATCCGGGGCTTCAGCATGATCGCCGTGGCCCCTTGCTCGACACGCCGCGAGAACTCATCCAATAAGGAGCGGTTTGCGATACGGTTGCCGCTGATCAGGATGACTTCCCCGGCAGGGGACGCTCCGGGCGCGAACGGGTGGCAGGCGATGCCTTTCGCCTTCAGCCATGTCTCCAATTCCGGGTCGTTGCCCCACAAGGCGACCTTGGCCTTGACCTCCGGCATCTGCTTGGAGTCCATGACGAAGAACTCCGCCACGTCATCCACGGCGGAAGCCCCTGAAATGAAACGCGCTGCCAGCCGATAGCGCCCGGCGGGGCCGTCCACCTTCACTTCCTTGCCCCAGACGGCCTGCGCGAAAGGCGGATTCGTCTTCGGATCGGCGATATGGAGCGGCACGGTTTCCTTCAACACCGGCGATTGGTTGGGATCGAAAAGCACCACTTCCACGCTGTAATCGCCGGGGGGCAGCACGTCCTCGTTGGACAGGAACACCTCGGCTTTGACCTTGCCGCCCGGGTAAATCATCTGCGGCTCGACAAAGAGGCACCATTTCAGAGGGGCGAAGCCGGTTCGGATCGCATCCACCACGCCCGGCTTCAAGTCGCGCAGGAAAGTGATCGCCCCCTCGCCGCAACTGACCTCGTCATGCAGCGCCGTCATGCTGTAGCCGATGAGCTGAGGATTGGCGCGCAAGGCGTTCATCCCCAGCCGCCGCTGTTTGGCGTTCGCGCTCAACGCCGCCTTGAAGTAATCCTCCGGGCGGCCGAAAACGCTCTCCAGACGCAAGTGGTCCCAATCCGCCATGAACTGATCCAGCTTCTCCCGGTAATAGAGCGCGTCCATCTTGTCCGTCGCGTTCAGACGTTCATAATAGCGCGCGAACGTGGGCAAATCCAAGGCGCTGCCAACACCGTACTCCGTGAGGAAAAACGGAACTTTCTCCGCTCCATCCCTCCTCAACCTTATTTTGATGTCCGCTTCGTTGTGCGGCACCACCGGATAATCGTGATAATCCAGGAGTTCCGAGACATCCCATATCATTGATCCGGGGCGGCTTAAGCTGCCAATCCCCTTGGCCCCGTCGTGGTCCCTGCTGCTGTTGAGTAGACAAACGCGCATGCTGTCGAGCGTCCGCACTTTTGGCAGAGCGTCAACGGCGTGACGGAAAACGGAACCGTCGCGAGTCTCGTTCAGGAAATACCAAAGGACGATCGATGGATGATTGCGGTCGCGCCGGACCACGCCCAAAAGCGAGCGGTCGAACCGCTCCGGCATTTTGGGACTGTCTCCCAAATCCCAGGAAGACGCCGACTGCTGCATCACCATGACGCCCAGTTCGTCGCACAACTGCAAATGGGCGGGGCTTGCCGCGAAGGGAAGGAACCGGATGCAGTTGAACCCCATCGTCTTGGCGTAGATAATGTCGCGCCGGATCATCTGCAAATCGTCGTTCGAATGAAGTTTGATGGGCGTCATCCAAACGCTGTGCGCGCTGCGCACGAGAATCCGGCGGCCATTGAGCCGGAAATAGCCGTCCGAAAAATCGAAATCGCGGAATCCGCAGCGCGTCGATTGCTCGTCCGCCGACGGACTTCCCTCCGCCTGGAGCCGCGCCGAGACCGAGTACAAATATGGATCGTCCAAATCCCACAGGCGGAACTGGGCGACGCGCAATTTCCCCTTGAGAACGCTCTGGCCCGCCGGAGCCGTCCCCTCGACCGCCGTTTCGTCCGCGATCCCGCCGCCGTTCGCGGGCGCGACGCTCAACCCAAGCCGGACTTTGGCCGTTTGCGGTCCGGCGTTGAAAACCGTCGCGTTCACGTCGATCTCGCCCGTCTTCCAATTCGGGATCACATAGAGGTCTTCCACGCGCACTGCCGGGGCGGCGATCAGTTCCACCGAATCGAGAATCCCTCCAAAGTTCCATTCCATCCCCGGCCCATGATTCACTTGTTTGGCGCCTCGCGCTATCTGGGTGAGGATCAAGCCGTCGATGGGCTTGTCGGTTGGGTCCAGAACCCGGACGGCAAGAAGATTGCCGGCGCCTGAGTGGACGGCATCGGTCACATCCAAAACAAACGGTTCCTCGGCATCCTCATGGCTGCCCACTTCCCTTCCGTTCACCCAGACATCGCCCTTGTAATCCACGGACAGGAAACGCAACAAGTAGCGCCCCTTGGGATCGGGATTTTGAGGGGCCTCGAAGCTCTTCCAATACCAAACCAGCCCGAAGTAATTCGGGAACGTCTCCTGGAGCGCGCTGGGCACGGACGTCTGCTTGGCTTCAGGCCGTGGCGCCGCGAACCACTTTTCCTCGCGGCCCTGGTTGCCACTGTCGGTGGCGATCAGCCACCCTTCGCCGTCGAGGCTTGTCATTTTTGTGAATCCGGGGGCTTCGTGTCTCATTGTTTTCCCGCTATGCTTTCTGTTTCATTTCAATGGGAGCGTGTCGGACTTGAATTGGCGTCCGGGGAATTCCTGGCGTAGCGTCTCGATGTCCTCGGCGGACAACGTGAAATCCGCGGCGGCCATGTTCTCCGGGATATGCGCCGGGTTGCGCATCGCGGCGATGGTCGTCACGTTCTTTTGGGACAACAGCCAACTAATGGCGATTTGCGCCGGGGTCTTGCGGTGTTTGGCGCGGAGTCCCTCCATCGGCTCGCCCTTGGCTTGGAGGATGCCCGCGGCCTGCACCGGACGCCAGGCCACCAGCATCACGTCGTTGTTCTGGCAGTGCTCCAGCAACCCCAGTTCCGGCTCCCGGAAAACCAAGTTGTAGTGCACTTGGTTCGCCACGATCTTGTGGCTGGAACAGGCCTGCGCCCTCGTCATCCGCTCGACGGCGAAGTTGCTCACGCCGATGTTCCGGATGACGCCCTCGTCCTGGAGTCGGTCGAGCCCGCGGATGGTCTCCTCCAATGAGGCCGACTCGTCCACATGGTGGATGAGGTACAGGTCGAGGTGGCTGGTCCCGAGGCGCCGCAAACTGCCCTCGGCGGCGACGCGGACTCCATCGTAGCTCAGGTGGTCCGTCCAGACCTTCGAGGTTATGAACAGCGCGGCCCGGTCGCGGCCGGCGATGGCTTGCCCGACCAGTTCCTCGGCGTGTCCGGCGGCGTAGACCTCCGCGGTGTCGATGTGGGTGAGGCCCAAGTCCAGCCCGGCCCGTAAGGCGGAGATGTCGCTGGCGTCGTCGTTGGCGGGGTCTTGTCGCAGCCTCCCGCCCATGCACCAGGTCCCCATGCCGAAAGCTGGCATGGAGAAGCCGCAGTCCAAAGTCTTCAGCGTCATGTTTCCCATTATAATCTCCTTGGATTGGTGATACGATACTCTCCGGGCGCGGTTCCGTGCATCGCCTTGAAGCAGACGCTGAAACGGCTGGGACTGGCGAACCCACAGGCGCAGGCCACTTGGTTCACTGGCAACTCAGTAGTCTGGAGCAGTTGCCGCGCCTTCTCCAGTTTCGCCTCGATCAGCAGCCGCACGGGGGGGATGCCCAGTTCTTTGCGGCAGGCCTTGATCAGGGTGTTCTGACTGACTTCCAACATGCTGGCCAAACTGGCGACCGTAAGCCGGTCCAGAGGGCTGGAATGGCAGAGCCTGACCGCTTTTTGCGACAGTGTTTCCGGAGTGGTCTGGCGCAGGTCTTCGAGTTCGGCGGCGTGGCGTTCGGCCAGCTCGTGGAAGCGGCGCAGGAAGTGCGCCGGGCCGTGGGGCTCCGGTGAGAAGATCGCCGCCACTATCTCTTTGGCCAGGAGCCTGACGGCCGCGGGGTCGTCGGCGTTGCGCACCCGGTCGGCGGGGGTCATCCCGAAACAGTTGGCGACCGCCGGGGAACCGGGGCCGTCCACAAAAAAATAATAGGCTCGCGCCGGCTCTCCGTCCGGTTCCGAGTCGGTGCGCCATTCCATCGGCCAGAAGCAGATGGCCTGTCCGGCGGCGCAGAGATGCGTCTCGGACGGGGTCCGTTCCCGCATCCGTCCCCGCTCGATGAAGGAGAAGCCCAGGTTGGTGGTGACGAAGCGCCGCTCGGCGATGTCGCCCGAGCCCCTGAAATGCCCGCCGCCCACCGGCCATACCGCCGCTCCCGCCCTCTTGAACTCTTCAATGTCGTACATGTGAAAAACAGCCGGTCATGTGTTTGAAAACAGCATCGACATCTTCCAGCTATTATAATATACGTCATTGATTGAACGTCAATGATCTAGCCAAAGGAAAGGCGTTGCTATATTTTTAAGGGGCTATCTATGATGTGAAAAACAGCATCAATCGCATGGGGAGGCGCCACTGGCAGATCCACGTTTTGACGTATCCCATGTTGATTTGTCCCCGGAGGCGGCTACAATGGATGATAGGCAATTCAAGGAGATGCGGCGATGAGACTAAAAGTGATAATCCATGAGGCGGAGGAGGGCGGGTTTTGGGCGGAGGTGCCGTCAATACCCGGTTGCGCCACGCAAGGCGAGACGCTCCAGGAGCTCATCGAGAACATCTATGAGGCGGTGGAGGGCTGTCTTTCCATTGACATGGAGACGGTCAAGCTTGGCGCCAGAGACAAAGTGATGGAATTGGCCGTTTGACCATGAAGAGCGTGAATGGAAACGCCTGTGCCGACTGCTCGAAGCCAAGGGATGGAGCGAGGCTAGAGTTAATGGCAGTCATCACATTTTTGTGAAGGCAGGCCATGATTTGAGGATCACTGTCCCAGTGCATGGTAGCGTTGACCTCAAGCGGGGCTTGCTGTGTTTGATAATGAAACAGGCGGGAATCCGCGAGGACGAACTCTGATTTTAAGGGCTTGCCGCTTTCAATTGTTGAAAAGGTCGCCGTGGTGTCCGGAGTTATAGATCTTCTCCGCCACGCTAAGTTTTCCCTCCAGCTGGATTTCCAGAGTTTGCGGCATGTCCCAGTCCAAGCCTTCGGGAAGTTGGAACTCGTGGCGGTGGAAGTCGGGGGAGTCCAAATGGGTCTCCTCTATTTTCACGGGGAGGTCGGGGCGGGACAAAACCCTGGCGTTTGTGGCGTGGTTCCTGACGCCGTCGTGGACGAGTTCGCCATCCCGGGGCGGACGGCGCGTCAGGAGGTACATCGCCCCGCGCCTGCCGGTGACTTTGGCGTGGCGGTATGGACATTCCAGGAGCGGCGGGAACTCCTCGGCGCCATAGATGGCCTTGCTGTTGACGGTCAGCCAGGCGCCTAGGGCGCGCAGGATGTCCAGGCAGGGGGAGGGGAAGCGTCCGAGGGCGTCGGGGCCGACGTTCAACATGAAGTTGGCGTCGCAGTCCACGGTGTCGATCAGGATGTTGACGATCTCGGCGGGGCTTTTCCAGTCGTTGTCCAAGGATTTGTAGCCCCAGCTCTCGTTCATGGTGGCGATGCCCTCGCTGGCCTTGTCCAGGCGTTTGCCTGGAACCTCGTTGTCGCCGAGCGACTCGTAGTCGCCCAGGCCATGGCCGATACGGCCCGAGACCAGGCAGTCGGGCTGCAGGGAGCGGACATGCTCGCGGAGCATGAGGCTTTGTTCCGGCTTGATCGTCTCCGGGGTGTCGAAGCAGATGGTTGAGATGGCGCCGTAGTTGGTGAGCAGCTCGGTGAGCTGGGGTTTTACTTTGCTTTCCAGGTAGTTGGCGAAGTCGGCGGCTGTGCGGCCGGGGTAGTCCCAGGTGTTGCCGGAGCCGCCGGGGTGGCTCCAGTCCTGGTCCTGGGAGTAGTAGAACCCAACCTAATCCCGGCTTTGGCGCAGGCCGTTGACAGCTCCGCCAGCGGGTCGCGGCCGAAGGGGGTGGCGTCCACGATGTTGAACCGGTCGCAAGGGGAATGGAACATGGCGAAGCCGTCATGGTGTTTGGCGGTGACCACCATATACTTCAGCCCGGCGCCCTTGGCGGCGTCGGCCCAGGCGTCGGCGTCGAAGCCCGCCGGGTTGAAGCTTTTCGCGAGCTCCGCGTACTTCCGGGCGGGGATACGGAACTTTTTCATCAGCCACTCGCTGACCGAGGGGGTCTCAACGCCTTTCCATATCCCCGCCAGCAGGGCATACAGACCCCAGTGCACGAACATTCCCAGCTTCGCTTCCTTGAACCAGTTCAACATCGCTTTTCCTCAAAGATTGTTTGTTAGCTCGAAGAAGGGCGCGGGGCCGTCCTTCAATTCGCTCGTGTCCAAGATGATTCGTAACGTGTCGCCATCAACCTCAAGGGGCAACTCCTCGCGTCGGGGCCGCTGCTTACAGGGAGACAGTAGTTGTTCCAGTCGCAGGCGTAGGACTCGAAGCAGATGCCGACCTGCTTCAGGTTGCCGGCGCAATAGATGGTCTTGGCCGTCTCCCGCGCTTTGCCCAAGGCGGGCAAGAGCAGCGCCGTAAGCATGGCGATGACGGAAACCACCACCACCAGCTCGATCAATGAGAAGTTGTTATGTCGGTCATTCATTTAGACCTGGTTCCTTGTGATATTGCATTGATTATAACCTTTTCCGAGAAGAGAGGCTAGACATGCTTGGCGCTTTGTTATATCTTTGAGTGACTTTTTTATGAACATAGCATGCGGTGGAGGTTATGGACATTCAAGCGCACTACGTCCCGGAGATACAGTTGCTTTCCTGTTTCATTATCCCTGGGGACACCAGCGACGACTTCTGGGACTTCGATTGCCTGGCCGCCCCCTACTGGCGGCTCTACTGGTTCCCCGTCCGGCGGGCGCGGCTGATCCTCGGCTCCCGCGAGCTTTGCCCCGGTCCTGAAGACTTGATCCTTATTCCGCCGCGGACGCCGTTCAACACCCGTGGCGGCGGGCCGCTACATCAGTTCTTCATCCACTTCCTGGCGGGACCGCCTTTCGACGCCGTTAGTTCGGAGCTGTTCCGCTTCCCGATGGACAGCGGCAACCGCCGCGTGATCGAGGAGATCGCCACTTCGCTGCCGGGCAAGAGCTCCTGCGACATCCATCTGTCCATGCTTTGTCTGCGCCTGTGCGTCGACGCCTTGTGCCAGCTTCCCGCCGACCGCGTCAACCGGGATGGCTCCACCGCCGCCCGGATGTCCGCCGCCCTCAAGCGTATGGCGGAGACCAATGGCGTGGTCTCCAACGCCGAGCTCGCCGCCCTCGCCGGGATGAACTCCAACTCCTTCATCCGTCTCTTCCGCGAGACCGTGGGGGAGGCTCCCCAACGCCACGCCGTCAAGCTGCGCGTCGAGAAGGCCGGGCTGCTGCTGGAGAACTCCGGCAAGTCCATCGAGGAGATCGCCGAGCTGACCGGTTTCAGCGACCGCAACCACCTGTCGCGGCAGTTCCACCGCCTCTACGGCTCCTGGCCCGCCGAGTACCGCAAAAAAACCCGCGCCTGGCGGCCAATTTCTCACCACTGAGGCCACGGAGGGCCACGGAGGATTTTTAATGCTTTTGGGTTGCAACGAGGAGTGAATAAGGTATTTTTAAGTATGAAAGATTTCCATGACACTGACATTGTGATTGGCTGCGCCATCGAAGTCCACCGGAATCTTGGGCCGGGGCTGCTGGAGTCCGCTTATGAGCAGTGCTTGGCTTACGAGTTGAGCCAAGCCGGCTTGGCGTTCGAATTGCAGAAGACCTTGCCAGTCGAGTACAAAGGTATCCATATCGATTGCGGCTACCGGATCGATGTACTGGTCGAGGACAAAATCATCCTTGAGCTCAAGGCCGTCGAGAGGCTCCTCCCCGTCCATGCGGCGCAACTGCTTACTTACATGAAGCTGGCGGATGTGGGGATCGGCCTCTTGATTAATTTTCACGAGCTCCAGCTGGTAAAAGGTCTCAAACGTTTTGTGCTCTGAGTCTCACCACGGAGGATCACAGAGATTTTCTCAAAAAAAATAAAATTTGATTTCCTCTCCGTGGCCCTCCGTGCCCTCCGTGGTGAGAAATTGGTTTTCTTCATGGGGGCGGCGGGGATCGCGGCGCAGGTGCTGCTGCTGCGGGAGCTGCTGGTGGTCTTCCAGGGCGACGAGCTGGTGGTCGGGGTGATCCTTGCCAACTGGATGGCGCTGGAGGCGCTCGGCTCCTTTTTGGCGGCGCTGGCGTTGCGGCGGGGAGGGGGATGGATATTGTTCCCCGTGGCGTTGCTGTTGTTCTGCCTGGCGCTGCCGGGGGCATGGCTGTTGGCTCGGGCTTTGCCTTGGGTTTTGGAGTTTGGCTCGGAGTCGTTCTCTTTGCCTTGGATACTGCTCGGGTCGCTTCTGGCGCTGGCTCCGGTGGCGTTGCCGCATGGGATGCTCTTCGCCGCCGCCTGCTCGGCGGGGAGGGGGGAGGACGTCCCCAGACGGGTCTACTTCTGGGAGATCGTCGGCACCGTCGCCGGGGGCGTGGCGTTGAACTTCGTTCTGATCCCTTTCGTCAAGGACTACGTGGTGGTCGCCGGGGTGTCCTTGGCGGGGCTGGTGTTGCTGGCTGTGGGCGGCGCGGCGCCGCGGGTTGTCCGCGCCGTGGCGGGGGTGGCGTTCGTGGCTTTCGTCGCGGCGTTGTCCATGGGCGCGGTGGGCGGTTGGGCTTGGCGGGCGGCGGGGACGCAGTTCCCGGGACAGGAGCTGCTGGGCTACGTCAACAGCCCCTACGGCAATGTCGCCGTGGCGCGGCTGGCGGGGCAGCAGACGTTGTTCGTCAACCGCTCCGCGGCGGTGACCGCCCCGACGCCGGATGTCGCCAGCGTCGAGGAGTACGCCCATTTGCCTATGTTCTGTCACGGTCCGGCGTCGAACGCGTTGATCCTCTCCGGAGCCGCCGGGGGCTTGGCCGCGGAGCTGGAGAAGTATCCGGGGATGAAGGTCACCTGCGCCGAGCTCGACCCGGAGCTGTTCCGGGCGTTGCGGCGCCACCCTACGGAGTTGACCACCCGGGAGCTGGACAGCCCCGGACTGCGGGTGGAGTTGATCGACAGTTGCCGTCTGGTCAACCACTCGCATGAGCGTTACGACTTGGTCTACCTGGCCGCCGACCTGCCTCGCGACCTGCTGGCCAACCGGCTGTTCACTCTGGAGTTCCAGCGGTCGCTGTCGCGGCGTCTCAACCCGCGCGGGGTGGTCGCCTGCGCCCTGCCGTTCTCGCTGGTATACCCGGAGGAGAATTTGCGGCGACTGCTGGTTTGTCTGTCACGGACTTTCCGGGCCGTCTACCCGGAGGTGTTGCTGGTGCCCGGCGAGGACCGGGTCTACTTGCTGGCGTCCAACGACTTGAAGTTAGGCTCCCTCGCCGCGGCGGATGTCCGGCGCCAGGCGGAGGCGTTGCGGCCGGACAACCTGATCATGGACGGAGCGCGGGCGGCCTATCTTTTCGACCCGTACCGGATGTCGCGGCTGGCGGGCTTCCTAGTCGTGGAGGGCGAGCTGAACCGGCGCTTCCATCCGGAGGCGCTGCGTTACGCCATCCCCTACTTGAGCGCCCAAGCGGGCTGGACGGCCGCCGTCCCTGGACTTGGCGCCGGGGGCTGGGGGCTGTTTGGCAGGCTTTCGCTGCTGGCGGCGCTCAGCGCGTTGCCAGCGGCGTTGGGCGGGGGGCGGCGACGTCAACTGACGGTCGGTTGGCTGGTGTTCAGCGGCGGTTTTTGCGCCATGGCGGCGCAGTTGTTCCTGGTCTTCTCTTTCCAGGCGCTGCATGGTGTATTGTTCCTTGAGATCGGGCTGTTGGTGACGGCGTTCATGTTGGGCAGCGCAGTGGGGAACCGGCTGTCGCCGCGCTTCGCCGCCGCGCCTTTCGCCGGGTTGCTGAATCTGGAGCTGTTAACTGCCGCGGCGCTGGTTTTTGTGGCCGTGGCGGTGCCGTTCTCCGCATGGCTGGCCGGTTATTGCCCGTTCGGCGCCAAGTTGGCGGTCGTCGCCGTATGTCTGTTGCCGGGGATGGCCGTCGGAGCGCAATACCCGGTGGCGCTGCGAGCGTGGGAGGCGGCCTCCGGCCGCAACCGCCCCGGGGCCGTCTACGCGCTGGACTTGCTGGGCTCCTGCCTGGCGGGCTATGGAGCCGGGGCGTTGTTGCTCCCGGCGTTGGGGCTTTTTCCTTCCATGGCCTTCCTCGTCCTGCTAAAAATCGCCGGGGCGGCGCTGGTGAAACGGCATGATTAATTGCAGTTGCGCGATGCGTGATGCAATCCATATTGCAAAAATGCAATATGGTTGTGGGTGGCGTTAGTTGACCATGCCGCAGATAAGTCTTGCCATCAAGGGGTTGCGCTTTTTGATGTCATTGGCATGATTATTTCTTATTATATAAAACATAGTTAATTTGCCCCTTCACCATGGGGAGGCGGAAACCGGTTCCCGGATCTTTCGCCTCCCTTTTTTATTTCCCTGCGCCACTGCCCCGGCGAGACGCCCTTGCGTTCCTTGAACCAGGAGATGAAATATTTGGCGTCGGCGAAACCGCTGCGCGTGGCGACGGTGGCGACCGGCAGGTCGGTGCTGTCGAGGAGCTCCTCGGCGCGGAACATGCGGTGGGTGTCGATATATTGCTGAGGGCTTTTGCCGGTTTTCGCCTTGAAGGCGCGGTAGAGGGTGGTCCGTTCCACGCCGAGGGCCTCGGAGAGTTCGGCGATGTTGCGACTTTTGAACGGAGCGGCGGCGACATGGTCGAGGGCGCGGGCCACCAAGTTGTCCTGACCGCCGCGGCGGCCGGGGGGCTGGGGGGATTTGCCGCAGGCCGCCACCAGCTCGAAGAGCAGCTTGAGCATTACCGGGGCGCGGCGTTCCTTGCCGAGGAAATAGGCGTGGAGCTCCTTGAAGAGCGCCAGGGCGGCCACCGGGTCGGCCGGGGTCGACACCGCGCAGTCCAGCCCTAGGCCGAACTGGCCGACGAAGCTCCCCGCCGCTGGTCCCTCGAATTGGATCTCGTACCATTCCCAAGGGGCGTCGAGCTTCTGGGAGAACTCCACCGGTTCGCTCGGGACCGCCAGGAAGATGTCGCCCAACGTGGCGCGGCGCTCACGGCCCCGCATTTTCACCGTCCATTCCCCGGCGGCGACCACCCGCAACGTCACCCCCGACGGCGTCCGCTGGTAGGACTCGAAAGGGCCTTCCCCGGCGATGTGGTTGACCTTGAAGAGCCAGACGTTCAGGTAGTCTGGCAACGGTTCGGCGAACCAGAAGGACGTCTCGAGCGTATGGTATTCCAGAGCGCACATTATTCCACCTCAGCGCAACAATAACGGAATTGCCACCGTTGGCATTCCCTTATATAATATGATGTCCGCAACAATTTTAGCAACAACGAGGGACTAGAAATGTTAAGGCACATCGACTGGGAATTTCCGTTGCCGCGCACCCACGCCGGCATGATGCTGGGCAACGCCACCACCGGGCTGCTAGTCTGGGGCGAGGGCGACCACTTGAAGATCACCATCGGTCGCGCCGACCTTTGGGACCACCGTGGCGGCATGCCGCCTTGGACCGAGAAACAAAACTACCGCGCCATAAAGGCATGTCTCGACGCCAACGACGCGGCGGGCATCAAAAGCATCTTCGCTTGCGCCACCGAGAACGTGCCCGGCCAGCCGACGCGGCCGTCGGTGATCCCGGTCGGGCGTCTCGATCTGCGCCTGGGCGCTGGCGCCACGCTGGAGCGCGGGCGGATCGACTCGCGGACCGGCGTCGCCGAGATCTTCTATTCCCGCGGCGGCCGGGAGCTGGCCATCCGCCTCCAGATCTCCATGGAAAGCCAGCTTTTCCTCTTGGAGCTGTCCGAGGACGGCGCCGAGCTGGTCTCCGTCCCCTCCTGGGAGTTCAAGGGCGAATACCTCAAGTCTATCTCTTTCGAGCCGCCGCGGCTGTTGAAGGACGCCGGGCTCAAGGGGTGGACTCAGGCGTTGCCGTCCGACCCGGGCGTCTGCGTCGCCGCCAAGTTCGACGGCAAGCGCGTCTGGATGTTGACCGAGCGCGGCTCCGACATGGACGCTCTCGCCCAGGACGCCAAGGGCAAGCTCTCCGCCGCCATCGCCGCCGGGGTCGCCAAGTTCGACGCCGCCAACCTGGCCTGGTGGGGCGCTTACTGGAAGGACATCCCGGCGATCGAGATACCAAACGCCAAGCTAGACCTGCTCTACGTCTATGGTCTCTACAAGTTCGCCGCCTTCACCAACCCCTCCGGCGTCCCGGCCACCTTGCAAGGCCCCTGGATCGAGGAGTACGAGATGCCCCCGTGGTCCAGCGACTACCACTTCAACATCAACGTCCAGATGTGCTATTGGCCAGCCTTCAAGGCCAACCGTCTGGAACACCTCCGGCCAATGTTCGACATGGTGTGGGGCTGGCGCGAGCGGCTCGCCCTCAACGCCAAGGCGTTCGTCGGCATCGACGACGGGCTGATGCTGCCCCACGCCGTCGACGACCAGTGCGTCTGCATGGGCTCCTTCTGGACCGGCACCATCGACCATGCCTGCTCCGCCTGGATCGCCCAGATGATGTATTCCTACTGTCAGTTCACCGGCGACACGGCGTATTTGCGGGAGGTCGTCTTCCCCTTCATGAAGGGGGTGATGCGCGTCTACGAGGAGATGCTGGAGCTCAGGGACGGCAAGTACGTCCTGCCGGTGAGCGTCTCCCCGGAGTACCGCGGCGCCGAGATGAACGCCTGGGGCGCCAACGCCAGCTTCCAGTTGGCCGCTATCCACCGCCTCTGCGAGGACCTGGTCGCCTCCGCCGCCCAGCTCGACCAGAAGCCCGCCCCGGTCTGGGGCGAGATCTTGACGAAGCTGCCCAAGGCCACGCTGTTCGAGGACAAAGACGACTCCCCCCGCTTCGGCCTCTGGGAGGGCACCGATTTGGAGGAGAGCCATCGGCACCATTCCCACTTGGGTTCCATCTGCCCCTTCGACACCATCGACATCTACTCCCCCGACTGGGTCAAGACGGTGAACAACAGCGTCCACCACTGGGTCCGGGAAGGTAACGGGTTGTGGTCTGGCTGGTGCGTGCCGTGGGCGTCGATGTTGCACTCGCGGCTGGGCAACGGCGAGGCCGCCGAGACCTTGCTGGAGATCTTCGGCAAATATTACGCCAACGAGGGCCATGGCACTCTGCACGACGCCACCTGTCCGGGCTTCACCTGCTTCGGCGGGCCGACTTTCCGCGCCGTCAACTCCACGCCGCGCCGGGAGATCATGCAGATGGACGGCGGCATGGGGTCGCTCACGGCGGTCCAGGACATGCTTATGCACAGCCGCCGGGGCGTGGTCCATATCTTCCCCGGCGTCCCGCGGTCTTGGAAGGACGCCAGCTTCAAAGACATGCCCTGCGAAGGCGGGTTTATGGTGAGCGCCGTCCGGAGTCGCCGCGCCACCGCGAAGGTGACGGTCGCCGCCCGCCGCGCCGGGAAGCTGCTGTTGGGCAACCCCTGGGCGGACTCCGATGTCGCGGCCACCTTCTCCGACGGCGTCTCGACCGTCCTGTGGGGTGAGGTGTTGGAGCTGGCCTTGCCCGCTGGCGTCTCCTGCGAGCTCAGCAAAGCGTAAGTTGAAGCGTTAAGGCGCCGTCAGTCTCCGATCAGGAGGCTGGCGGCGTTGTTTTTTTCGTTGGCGCCTATATAATATAATCGTGGGTCTTTATAGGAGCGTGACCATGGAAAAGCGAAAATATGTCTATTGCCAGGACGCTGGTATGTGGGTTGGCTATTGGGAGGAGTTTCCGGACTACATGACTCAGGGCGAGACGCTGGAGGAGCTTCAGCGTAACCTGAAGGAAATATACAAGGACTTGACTAGCGGGGCCATCCCGTGTGTCCACCATGTCGGGGAGCTTGAGATCGCTTGAACCGGGTGGCCTTGATACGGAAGCTGGGGGCGATGGGATGCGTGCTTGTCCGGCACGGTGGCAATCATGATTGGTATCAAAACCCTGTTACCAAGGCCTGCCAGCCCATTCCCCGGCATCGCGAAGTCAATGAGATAGTCGCCCAGAACATCCTCAGGAAATTGACTTGACGCCATTGATTGTCAGCGTTTTTGTTTCGCCCTGCCGGGACGACGTTGCGCCTTTTTCGCCGAGAGGTCGGCGTCGTCGAGCTCCGAGGCCAGGGTGTCGGCCAGGCCGTCCTCCTCGCGGAGCTGCTTGATCTTGTCGCGCAACGCGGCGGCGCGCTCGAACTCCAACGCGGTCGCCGCCTCGACCATCTCGCGCTCCAGGAGCAATATCAGGTCGTCGGAGCCGTCCGCGCCGTAGGCGGCGCGGCCCTCGGCCACCGAGAAGGCTCCTTTGGTCGGGCCTTCGTCGAAAAGTCCGTCCCGGATCGCCTTGAGCACGGTCTTGGGGGTGATGTGGTGCTCGGAGTTGTAGGCCAGCTGCTTGGCGCGCCGGGACTTGGTGAGCGAGAGCAGGGCTTTGATGCTGTCGGTGATCTTGTCGGCGTAGAGCAGCACCTTGCCGCCGACGTTGCGGGCGGCGCGGCCGGCGACTTGGATAAGGGCGCGCTCGGAGCGGAGGAAGCCCTCCTTGTCGGCGTCGAGGATGGCGACCAACGAGACTTCGGGCAGGTCGAGGCCCTCGCGGAGGAGGTTGATGCCGACGAGGCAGTCGAACTGGGCTTGGCGGAGGGCGCGGAGCAGCTCGACGCGCTCGATGGCGTCGATCTCCGAATGGATGTACTTGGCGCGGACGCCGGTCTCGGCCAGGTAGTCGGAGAGCTTCTCGGCGCTCTTCTTGGTGAGGGTGGTGACCAAGGTGCGCTCGTGGCGCAGCGCCCTGGCTTTGATCTCGCCGAGGAGGTCGTCCACTTGGCCTTCGAGGGGGCGGATCTCGATTTCCGGGTCGAGCAGCCCGGTGGGGCGGACGACCTGCTCGACGGGTTTGCCGCCGCTGAGCTCCATCTCGTAGTCGCCGGGGGTGGCGGAGACGAAGATGGTGCGATGGCGCATGGCCTCGAACTCCTCGAACTGCAAGGGGCGGTTGTCGAGGGCGGAGGGGAGGCGGAAGCCGTGTTCGACCAAGGTGAGCTTGCGGCTGCGGTCGGCCCGGTACATCGCCCGGAGCTGGGGGATGCTGGCGTGGGACTCGTCGACGAAGAGCAGGAAGTCGTCGGGGAAGAAGTCGATCAGGCAGTGGGGGCGGCTGCCCGGGGGGCGGCCGGCGAGGTGTCGGGAGTAGTTCTCGATGCCGCTGCAGTAGCCGATCTCTTTGAGCATCTCCATGTCGTACTTGGTGCGCTGGTAGATGCGTTGGGCCTCGACGAGCAGACCTTTGGACTCGAAGAAGTTGACGCGTTCCTTCATCTCGGCCATGATGGCGGCCTCGGCGGCGGCGACGCGCTCCTTGGGAAGGACGAAGTGTTTGGCGGGGAAGATCATGGTGCGCGGCGGGGTGGCGAGGACTTTGCCGGTGAGCTGGGCGTGGCGGGAGAGCTTCTCGATCTGGTCGCCCCAGAAGCTGACGCGGACGAACTCCTCCTGGTAGGGGGAATGAACGTCGACGACGTCGCCGCGGGCGCGATATTGTCCGGGGCCGGGGGCGGTGTCGTTGCGCTCGTACTGGATGGAGACGAGCTTGGCGAGGAACTCGTCGCGGGAGAGGGTCATGCCGACTTCGAGGTCGGAGCTCATCTGCTCGTAGTCCTCGGGGGAGCCCAGGCCGTAGATGCAGGAGACGCTGGCGACGACGATGACGTCGTCGCGCTCCACGAGGGAGCTGGTGGCGGAGAGGCGGAGTTTCTCGATCTGCTCGTTGGTGCTGGAGTCCTTGGCGATGTAGGTGTCGGTCTGGGGGATGTAGGACTCGGGGAGGTAGTAGTCGTAGTAGCTGATGAAGAATTCGACGCGGTTGTCGGGGAAGAAAGCCTTGAACTCGCCGTAGAGCTGGGCCGCGAGGGTTTTGTTGTGGGAGAGGATCAAGGTGGGGCGGCCGAGGCGGGCGATGACGTTGGCCATGGTGAAAGTCTTGCCGGAGCCGGTGACGCCCAGGAGCACCTGGTTGGGCGTGTTCCGCTCCAGCCCCGCGGCCAAGGCCTCGATGGCCTGGGGCTGGTCGCCGGAGGGCTGGAAATCGGCTTTGAGTTTGAACATGCGCGGCCTCCCGTGTTCTTTAGCGCAGCACCGGGGCCATGAGCACGTCTTTGGCGTGTTGGTCCGGGATGATATCAACGCCGAGCATGGATTTGAAGGTGTAGGCGATGGCGGCGAGGACCAGCAGCAGCAGGAAAAGTTCCAGGCCGTAGACGAAGACTTTGAGGGCGAAGCGGATGAAGGTGGTTTTGTCGGAGTACTCGTAGGGGGCGATGCGGGGCCCGTCGATGGTGCCGACGAAGACGGCGAGGTAGAGGCGTTTGAGGAACCAGACGGAGGTGCGGAAGTCGATGATCTTTTTGGAGGGGATGCGGATCATGCTTTTCAGGGTGCGCTTGATCTCCTGGCGTTGCTCGTGGGAGAAGGAGCGCTCGATGTCGGGGTTGATCCGGGCGTAGTAATACTCGCAGTCGTGGATGGCTTCCGCCTCGACTTTGGGGTTCATGTTGCCACCTTGGCTAGGATTGCGTTGTTTGCCCGGGAGGTTTTACGGGCATGTTTGATCAGTCGCCCCATGGCGGCGATCACGGCGAAGACGATCATTAGCTGATAGAAATTGTTGGTCTGCTTGAGCACCCATTCCAGGGTGGACTCCAGGTAGACGCCGGTGAGGCCGCCCACCAGCCCCAGGGCGAAGAAACGCTCTTTGACGCCGGTGAGGTCGATGAAGTTCCGCAGGTTCCAGAGGAAGAAACAGGAGAGCCAGCCCAGGAAGACCAGGAGGTTGAGCCAGCCGGTCTCGGCGGCGATCATCAGGTAGGTGGTCTCGACCAGGCCCTCCTTGAAGAAGGGGTCGCGGCGCTTGATGTGGTCGCTGTAGTGGTAGGGGCGGTTGACTTTCAGCCCGAAGTTGTTGAGGCCGACGCCGAGGAACTTGTCATTGGCCATGTTGGTTGCGGACTTGGCCAAGTCGATGCGGGTGAGCTTGGATTGGACCGGAGCGGTGGCGAGCCGTCGGACGATCGAGTCGAACGACTTGGCCACGCCCGCGATGCCGGTGACGATTAGCAGCATGAAAACCACCACGAGCCTGGAGTTTATCTTGAATCTTCTAAGGCTTCTTATAAAGTCGATTGGCCATAAAATCAAGGCCGGGAAGCCCAGCACGGCGTCTTTCATCCTCGCTCCGGAGTAGAAGGACAGCGTGAAGATGAGGAGGCAGCTCACGCCGTAGCAGGCCATGCCGGCCCGCGACAAGGTGGCCACGACGCAGCCGCAGCCCATGGTCCAGAGGGCGAAAGTGAAGCAGGTCTTCATCAGGCTCTCCTGGTAGTTCAGCAGTTTGGCGAAGACCAGGCTGTTGAAGAGTATCATGTACATCACCAGGGAGTTCTGGTGGGGGAAGGGGCCGCGGCATTGGTAGAGCCCCTGGCCGTATTTCTGGTAGAAGGTCACCAGGAAGATGTAGCCGATGATGACGGCGGCGAAACGGAACAGCCAGGCGATCTGGCGCATGTCCTGGAGGTAGTTGTAGAAGACCCAGTAGAGGAAGTACATCCTGGCCATCTTCCAGAGCTCGAAGCCGCTGTAGAGCGGCTCGTCGGCGTTGACGACGGAGATGGCGCTGAGCAGGCAGTACAAACCGTAGAGGCAAGTCCCCGGCGGGAAGACCTCGACTTTGAACCGCCTGTTCCTGGAGACCACCAGGAGGAACAGGACGAGGGCCAGGAGGTCCACCGCCGTCACCTCGAAGCCCCTGGAGGTGCCGCGGTAGAGCTCGTTGGAGATGAAGTTGATGGACCCCTGCAGGCTACAGGTGAAGAAGGTGGTGAGGAAGAACACCAGGCGTTCGAAGAGCGTGAAGTGCAACGCCAGGAAAAAACCGATCGGCACCCCCAGGAAGAGGCAGGCGAAGAAGATCAGGTGTTTGTATTCGGACATGGCTCGCTTCTTCCTGGCGTGGCTCAGTTCCCGGGGTTTTGGACGGCGATGCTCGCGCCGCCGAAGATCGGGGAGACGATCAGGTTGACGAGCTCAGCTGTCGGCATCATCTTCTCGATGATCACGTTGTAGTCGGAGAAGGTGCCTTTGGGCAGGTAGACGATGTCGTTGGGCTTGAGCCTGAAGTCGGGTATCTCGCCGCGCAGGATGTCCTCCATGTAGACGCGGAACACTTTGGGATGGTGGATGTTGCCGCGGACGACGAGGGCGTCGAAGGCGGCGGTCTCCTTCTTGCCTCCGGCGTAGGTCACCGCCTGCATCAACGTCATGCCCTCCTTGAAGCCGACGTTGGTCGGATCGTCGACCTCGCCGAGCACGTAGACCTCCTTGTTGTTGGACGACGGGATGTAGATGTAGTCGCCGTTGACCAGGGGGATGTTGTGCAAGGCGTTGCCCTTGCGGATGGCCTCCTCGAAGTCCACCGGCAGGACTTTGTTGTCGCGCACGATGAAGGCGTGCGCGAGGTCGGCCATCTCCACGGTGTCGCCCTTGAACTCGCCGACGGTGAAGCCCTGGGCGACGGCCACCGCGTCGGTGAGGCGGAAGTTGTTGCGGATGGGGTAGACGTCCGGGACGCCGACCTTGCCGACGATGGTGAAGGTGGAGCTGCTGATGGACGTGGGGATCAAGATCACTTTGGGGTTCTTGATGTAGCGCTCGAGTTTCTTCTCGATCAGCCTGGTGGCCTCCACCAACGTCAGCCCGCCCACTTTGACCACCCCGAGCAAGCCGACGGCGATGTTGCCGTCCGGGGTCACTTGCAAGCCGGTGGCGGCGAGGTCGGCGTTGTCGTAGACCTTGAAGTCGAACTTGTCGCCCGAGGCGATGATATAGGGCTTCTCCGGCAGGTTGTGCAGGGAGCGGAGCTCCTTCTCGACCTCTTTGCGGCGTTTCTCCATGCCGGGCACCTTGAGCTCCTCGAAAGAGGCGCTGGGGATGGCGGAGGGCGGGATGTCCTTGGCCGGGCCGCAGCCGAAGAGGGTTGCCAGCAAAGCTAGCGCTGGCCAGAAATGCCGTGGCGTCTTCATCGTGGCGCTCCTTTCAATTGACTTCATAATAGCCCTTGTCCACCGCGTTCAGGACGCCGACGATGTTCTCGCAGCCGGATTCCTTCATGAACTTGATGCTGTTGTTGAAATTGAAGCGGTTGGAGCGGCGGAACTTGGCGACCAGCACCGCCAAGTCCGAGGCCTCGGCGATGGCGGCGAAGAGCAGCACGTTCTTCTGGAAGTCGAAAAGCTCCCAGAAAACGTAGTCGAAATCCTTCAGCCGCTCGAAGAACCAGATCAGGTCGCGCTCCTCCACCGAGTGGCGGCAGACGATCTCGTCCAAGTGGAAATAGGCCTTCGACAAACGGTCGTTGATGGGGTTGAAGCGCAGATCGAAATCGCTCTTGCCCTCGTAGAGATACTTGTTGATGACGCAGTCCTTGATGTCGTCCGGGACCTCCTCGATGGTGTCGATGTAGAGCACTTTCTTGCCCCGGGCGGTGAGGGTGTCGACGAAATGGTTGATGATGAAAGTCTTGCCCACGTTGGCGTGGTCGCTGCCGAAGACGATCACGGGGTTCTGGACGTTCTCGGTGAGGCGGCGGATCCGTTCGAGGATCACGTTGAGGGCGGAGAAGAGGGCGTTGGGGCTCATGGTGTCGCCGTCCGGCACCTGTCCGGCCATCTTGATCTCGAAGACGTTGTCGAAGTCGAACTGCGACTTGACCGAGAAGTCCATGGTCTCGATGGCGACGACCAGCAGCAACGCGAAGAGCAAACCGAACACCCCGCCCGCCAGGGCGATGAGCTTTCGCTTGCTGGGATTGGGGCCGGGGGGCGCCACCGCCCGCTCCATGATCTCGATGTCGCAGACCGACGAGGCGATGGCGATTTTTGCGGAAGTCAGGATGGCGTCGATTTTGCGCAGCATCTCCTGGTTGACGTCCCGCCGCGATTTCATCTCCACGTATTTCTCGTCGATGGCGGAGAGCTGGGTCAGGGACTGCTTGACGGTGGCTATGGTCGCCTCGTACTCGGCGATGTTCCGTTCCACGGCCTTAAGGTCGCTTTGCGCTTTGAACTGCTCGGCCTCCATGCTCCGCCGTATCTCGTTGTTGCCGTAAGTGGACTTGTCCGGCACCGGCGTGGAGTCTTTCTTTGAGTTCAGCTTCTTGCGGAGGAAGTCGATCTCCTGCTGGACTTTGATGACCTTCGGATTCTCGTCGGTGAAACGTTGCCGCAGCTCGAAGAGCGTGGAGGTCAACTTTTCCAGGGCGAGCTCGTCCGACGCGCTGACCGTGTAGGAGAGCAGGATCTCCTTCTTCAGCTCCTTGAGGGCGGGTACCATGTCCTCCAGGCGGATGTTCAGGGCGTCTTTGAGCATCCGGCTTTCCAGCAGCTTGAACTCCAGCTCGCTCAGCCGTTTGAACGAGCTGGCCTCCTGGATCTTGATGGAGATGACATTGTTCTGCCTCAAGTAGTCTTTGATCTCTTTGTCCAGGGCCATGATCTTGGCGCGGATGTCCGCGGCGCTGGTTTGGTAGTAGTCGTAGATTTTTTGGGCGGAGGAGTTTTGCAGCCGCATGTAGTCGGCCAGGAACACGTCGGCCAGGGCGTTGGCGATGGCCGCGGCCTTGGCCGGGTCGCTATCGGTGGCCGCGATGTAGATGATGCTCTTGTCCTCGAACTGCTCGTCCCGCTCCACGCTGGTCATCTGGTAGAACGCCCCCACCGAGATGTCCAGGTTCAGCCGCTTGATCACCTGCTCGATGTTCCGGCGGGTGCGGATCGTCTCGACCACCGTGTTCATGGACACGGGCATCCGCGCTTGCGGCAGCTCCTTGTCCACGGTGGTGTTCTCCGGGAACCGGAACAGCATGCAGCGGGCCGTCCAGCTGCTTTTTAGCGCCACCTTCGCCACGACGGCGCTGACGGTGAAGGCGGCCAGGGCGAAAAGCGCGATGAAGACCAGCCGCCGCTTGATGGTGATCAAGAGGAGCTTCAAGTCCAGCTTCAAGTAGTCGCTGTTGGCGACCTCACTGTTGTTTTCCGGTTCCATCCGCCGCTTTCAGTTAAAACGCCGCCATAACTGCATGAAGGCTTCCAGCCTGGCCTTCCGGGTACACGTGGAGGGTAATCCCAAGGCCGCCGCCGCCTCGTCTCCGCCCCCGCCACCATACAACAAGTCCGGCAAGGTGAAATATAGCCTGTCCCGTGGATATTTGAAGAACCACTTCGCGTTAAATTGCGAACATCCTTGGGTTATCAAGTTGAGCGCGAGGTTCTTGGGCGCCGCCGCCAACGGCTTGGGGCAGAGGCTCCGGAAATACCGCGCCTTCCGGAACGCCTCAAACCCTGGCAGCTCCTCCCTGGCGAACGCCCCGAACACGCGCCAATAGAAACGCTCGTGGGCCGCCGTCGCCCGTGCCAGGACGCCGGCCAACTCCGCCTCGGGGCCGGGGCGGGAGGGGCGCAGCTTGTAGTCCACCGCTTCCAGATAGAGCCCCAGGAAGTCGTCGGACGCCACCAGCGGGTCGTCTTTGAGCTCCGCCATCCTCGCGGCGCGCTCGCGGTAGGAGCAGGCGTAACGCCCCGCCAGGACCAGCAAGCTGTCGCCCGCCCCGAGCGCGGCCTTCATGGCGTTCCGCAGCGCGAACTCCCGCTCCTCCTCCGACAGCCCCCCGCGGGCCAGGAGCTCCTTGGCCTGCAGCAGCCCGGAGCCGCGGTTGAGCATTAGTTTCGCCGCCTCCTCCGCGGGCATTCGTTCCGCCCGGTGGTCCGGCAAGGACGCGAGGGCGGAACCGTCGCCCCAGACCACTTGATGCCCCCGCTTCAGGTCATACCACATCATGGTGAACGGCATCCGGGGCAACGCTCCGAGGTCCTTGGCCGGTCCGAAGTCGACGTCGATCTCCACTTTGCCGCGCAAGGCTTCCGAGACCTCCTTGAGCCGGGCGTCGGCGGCCCGTCGTCCCCGTCGCGACAAGCCTTTGGTGATCAGGAACATGTCGTAGTCGTTGAACAGCTTCTGGCCTCCGTCTTCCAGAAAGACGCCGCCCTCGCCGCGCCCATAGCCGCCGCCCAGGACCACGGCGGCGACATGGGCGGGCGGCACGGCCCGCAAAACGGCCTCGGCCACCAGCGCCATGTCGGACTCAATCCGCCGGTCGAGCGCCTCGTCCCCGTAGACGGTGTATCTCGGGCTCATCGGCGCGCCTCCGCGAGGATCGCCGCCGCAGTTTGGGCTATGCCCCTCTCGAAGGTCGCGGCGTCGAAGACCGCGGTGGCCGCGGCCTTGGTCGGGACGACGTGGCGTTCCCGCATCGGCTTGACGGTCGCGGCCCATTGCTCGCGGATCTCGGCCGCGGTCAGGCCACGTTCGGCGCTGTCGCGGCGCAACCGCCGGTCGAGGGCCGCCGTCTCGTCCGCTTCCAGGAAGACCCTCACCGGCGCCAGGGCGTTGAGCCGCGGGAAGGCCAGGGCGAAAATCCCCTCGAGGATGACGACCTCCCCGGGGCGGATCAGCGCCCCGCCGTGGCGGCGGGCGTGGGTGACGAAATCGTAGTGGGTCTCCGGCACGCCCTGTCCGGCGGCGAGGGCGAGGGCGTCGGCCACCAACAACTCCGCGTCGATGGCGTCGGGATGGTCGAAATTGTGGCCCGCGAGCCGTTCGGGCGGCCAGGAGCTGAGATCCCTGTAATAGTCGTCCTGACGCAGCAAGGTGGCGTCATGGAGCCTGGCGGCCAAGGCCTTGGCGAACGTGGTCTTGCCCGAGCACGAGCCGCCACCGATCAGCGCTAGAACTCCCATCGTCCCTCGTCGTTGTGGTTTTACTCATTATTATAACGCAGATTTGCGGACATTTCACCTACGTCCGACACTTTTATAGACGGAGGGGGCGCAGCCGACCCTGCGCTTGAAGTCCCGCGAGAACAGCGACGGGTCGTCATAGCCGCAGGCGTCGGCCACCTCCTTGACGGAGCGGTCGCCTCGCAGCAGCAGCGCCGCCGCCGCGCGCGCCCGGCAGCTCAGCAGGTGCTCGTGGGGCGCCGCGTGGACGGCGCGCTGGAAAAGCCGCGTGAATTGCCGGTAGCTCAAGTGGAACTCCGTTTTCGCCAGACGGCGCAGGTCATAGGTTTTGAACGGGGCGGCGGCGACGCTCCGCGCCAGCTCCCGCGCCCTGCGTTCCGGTTCCGACTCCTCTCCGCCTGCTTGCCGGGACGTCAGCAGCAACAGCAGCCGCTCCAGATTCACGGCGGCGGCGGGGTTGGGGCCCGGCCCGGAGGAATCCACCAGGGCGACGGTCTCGTGGAAGAGTTCCCGGAAGGCCACCGGGTCGGAGACCCTCGCCCAAGGGGCGTTGGACAGCGGCGCCAGCCCTTCGCGGGAAAACCGTTCCCCGCGCGGCCCGACGAAGCAGAGGAACGCATGGTCGCGGCTTGTCCCCGTCGGCGGCCCGTAGTCGTAGCGCCGCCCTGGCTCCAGCCAGAAGGCGAAGGGCCCGGAAAGCGTGGCCGGACGTCCTCCGTCCCAGGCGAAGCGCATCGTCCCGCGGTTGTTCCACTCCAGGCTGTACGTCTTCGGGATCGAACCCTTGATGTCGCTGCGGTATTCCGGGTGGCGTCCAGCGTGCACGAACATGATGTCGTCGAAATAGCCCATAGGACACGTCCATATCAATCATTGTTTGCCAATATTATCATATCATGGGTGCGAAGTCGCCGCAAGCGCTGTTTTATCGACAATGTCCATATTTGCCATATTGAAGTCCAAATCGGTTCTTACCTTCCTAGTTTTCCGCTTTATGGTAGGGGGATATACAAATTGAAAGGCGGGACCATGGAGAAGATCAAGGTTGGAGTGATTGGTTACGGCGCCACCTGCGAGATGGGGCGGATGCACTTGAAGTCGATGGAGAAGGCGGGCATGGAGCCCACCGCGGTGGTGGAGCCCAACGCCGAGCGCTTGGCGTGCGCCGCCAAGGAGTTCCCGGGGATCGAGACCTACGCCACTGTCCCCGAGATGTTGAACAACTCCAAAGTGAAGCTGCTGGTGGTCATCACCCCGCACAACACCCATCGGGACATCGCCATGGAGTGTTTGCGGGCCAACCGCCACGTCGTCAGCGAGAAGCCCCTCTGCATCACCACCGAGGACTGCGACGAGCTCATCTCCGAGGCCAAGAAGCGCGGGTTGCTGCTGACCGCCTTCCATAACCGCCACTGGGACGGCGGCGTCCTCGAGGCCATGCGGTTGCTCAAGGACGAGAAGATGATCGGCGACATCATCCGGATCGAGGCTCATTGCGGCCAGCGTTCCAAGGAGGCCAATCCCACCTGGCGCGGGAGCAAGTCCATCTCCGGCGGCATCCTCTTCGACTGGGGCGTGCACCTGTTGGAGTACGGCTTGCAGCTGCTGGGCGACGCCAAGTTGGTGGAGGTCTCCGGTTTCGCCGCCAACGGCCACTGGGCCGCCACGTCCAAATGGGGCGCCGACGCCTGCGAGGACGAGGCCAGTTTGATCGCCCGCTTCGACACCGGCGTCTGGATGAGCCTTAACGTTACCGACATCGACTCTTTGCCCAAGAGCGTCGACCGGAACATGCTGGAGATCACCGGCTCCAAGGGGAGTTGCCTGCTGGGCATCGGCTCCATCAAAGTCATCCGTCCCCTGGGCGAGGGGCGGACGGAGATCATTGAGAAGACCAACCTGCCCAACCAGTGGGACAACTTCTACGGCAACGTCGCCGCCCATCTTTACGAGGGCGCGGCGCTGGTCATCACCCCGGAATGGAGCCGCCGTCCCATCCACATCCTGGATTTGGCCGTGAAGAGCGCCGCGTTGGGGCGTTGTCTCCCGGCGCGACATTCCTGAGCTGTCGCCGGCGTTCTTGCGCCCCCGTCCGGAAATTCCGTGGCGGGGGCGTTTGCTTGGCTGGAAAAAGCCGCGGGGTGGCGGTATTGTAAGGGCAATACCGTAACCGGCGGAGAAGGCGATGTTCAAAAGGCGCAAGTTGGGAAGCATTTACGTCAAAAGCCCGGCCCAGGAGATACAGTCGGCTTTGGGGAACGTGGTGGCTAACATCGTGTTCTCCATCTTCGCCTGCGCGGTCTACTACGGGATTTTCCGTTACATCATCATCGGCATCTGGAATTTCCTCCGCGTGGAGATCGCCGAGGAGGATCACCCGCTGCCCGCCGACTCCCCGGTTTTCCTGGCCTGCATCATCATGGGGATGGTCGGGCTGGTGCTTTTCGTTTTCACCCGGCGGGTGACCAAACGATGAGCGACATCCCCGACATCCTCAAGGAGATCGCCGCCCACAAGCTGGCCGAGACGGCGCCGCTGGTCGGACGGACCGCCGAGCTCGCCGAGCTCGCCGCCGTCCAGCCCCCCGCCTTGGACTTCCCCGGAGCCTTCGTCAAAGGCCGCAGGGCCGTGATCGCCGAGGTCAAGAAGGCCTCGCCTTCGGCGGGGGTCATCGTCGAGGACTTCGACCCTCCGGAGATCGCCCGGGGCTACGCCCGGGGAGGGGCGTCCGCCATCAGCGTGCTCACCGACCTGAAATATTTCAAGGGCGACATCCCGTTCCTCCGCGCGGTCAAGGCGGCGGTGGGCATCCCGGTGCTGCGCAAGGATTTCATCGTCCGTCCGGAGCAGATCTATGAGAGCCGGGCGATCGGCGCGGACAGTTTCCTGTTGATCGCCGCCTTGCTGTCGCGCTCGCAGCTCCAGGAGTATCTTGAGATTGGCCGCTCGCTGGGCATGGAGGCCTTGGTCGAGTCGCACGACGAGGAGGACATCAAGAAGACCATCGCCGCCGGAGCGAGGATCGCCGGGATCAACAACCGCGACCTGCGCAGTTTCGAGGTTGATTTGGCGGTCACGGAGCGGCTCGCCCCGCTGCTCCCGCCTGACACTGTGGTCGTGGGCGAGAGCGGGGTGGCCTCGCCGGAGGCCGCGTGGCGGCTTTATGGCGCCGGTTGCGACGCCATCCTGGTGGGCGAGTATCTGATGCGGGCCAAATGCAAGGAGTTGCTGGTCCGTTTGTTGAAAGGGGACGTGTAGGTCGTGGAATCGAACTATAGGGCCATGTGTTGTTTGGGGCTGGCCGGTCTGCTGGTCGCCGCCGCCGTCGCCGACGCGCCGATGGGCGCCGTGCTTGGCAGCCCGCACGGTTTGAAGCACTTCAAGCCGCTGGAAGACTACGACGTGGCGTTGGAGTTTATCAGCCCGGAGACGGTGTTCCAGGCGGGGCGGCCCGCATGGCTGGGCTTCCGCCTGAAGAACAACGCCAAGAAAACCCTGCTCGTCACGGAGTGGCGGCAGGACCTCGGCGAGAACAAGCTGGATTTGTCCGAGACGCTGGAGGAGAAGCAGCAGTCCGGGAATTTGCGGATACGTTACGCCCCCTGCACGCCGGACGGCAAGCGTGTCACGGGCGAGTGGCAGGCTTACGCCCCGACGATCCCGGGGGCGGTGAAACGCGTGGCCTTGGAACTGCACCACGGCAACGCCACGCTGATGGACATGCGGCTGCCGTTCGTGGAGACGGCCACGAAGGGGGGGCATTTCCTGCTTCAGGCCGAGCTCGGCCTCACCTCGCTTCACGCCAAAAGCCGGGAAATCTTGATAACCGTGAAGAAATGAGGTTTCCAGTCCCACGCGTCGGAACTCGGAACCCATAACCAGGAACCAGGAACTTTAAACTATGCTTTATCCGGTCTCGTTGTTGTTTTTCGGGGTTTGCGCCGCGGTTTTGGCGGTGGTGTGTTGGCGCGGGATGGGGCCGGAGCGTATCGATTGGTGGGTGAAAGTCCCGCGGAACGTGGCGTTCGGCACGATTCTGGCCGGGATCGACCTGTTGTGGTGCGTCCCGCATGTCGAGCCGGTCTTCTACATCGGGGCGCGCTCGTGGCTGGTGCCGCTGGCGCTGGGTTTGATCTTCGTGGCCTATTATTTCCTCGACTACCATTTCGCCCGCGCCTTGGCGGCGTTCGTGATCCTGCTGTCCCACTATTTCCTCCAGGAGTCCTTCGCCACCGACCCGCCGATGTTGTGGCTGTTCTCGCTGGCGGTTTTCGTCATGGGGACCGCGGCGATCTTCGTCGGTGGCATGCCGTATCTTTTGCGGGACTTCTTCCGGAAGCTGTGCGGTAGCCGCCCCTGGCGGCGCGCGATGGCGGCGGTCTGCGCCGTCTACGCCCTCGTCGGCTTCGGATTTGGCGTTGTCGCCTTGGCGCGTCTATGACGACGATGCTGGATAAAGTCAAGACATTTTGCGCCGGGCCGCTACAGGGCGGCCTTGACGCCTTCATCGCCCGTTGCTCCACGCTCCTGGAGTTCCTGGAGAAGGAGAACCAGTCCTACAACCTCACCCGCATCGTCGCCGCCGACGACTACTGGAACAAGCATGTGGCCGACTCGTTCGGAGCGTTGCTGGCGTTCCCGGAGCTGGCCCAGGGCAAGCTCAAGCTGCTGGACATCGGTTGCGGGGCTGGCTTCCCCTCGTTGGTCTTGGCGGCGGCCTGTCCGAACCTCGCCGTGACCGCCATGGACTCCACCGGCAAAAAGGTCCGCTTCGTGGCGATGGCGGCGGAGTTGCTGTCCCTGACCAACCTGGAGGCCGTCCAGGGGCGTGGCCGCGAGTTCGAGATCAAGCCCGAATGGCAGGGCGGCTTCGATTTCGTCACCGCCCGGGCGGTGGGCGACGCTCCCACCCTCTGCCGCGAGGCGGGCGGTTTCCTTGAGAGGGGGGGGCGCTTGGTGATCTACCATTCATCCAACGGCATCGACGCCGACCTTTTGGCCGCGAGCAAGGACGCCGAGGGCAAGCGCTTCCAGTGGAAGACCAGCGAGCCCTTCGAGCTGCCCGGCGGCGAGCGTCGGCAATTCCTGTATGGTGTCAAGCGTTAGGTTTTAGGACGGGACGCGCGTGGAGTCGAGAGTGATCGTGACCTTTCCGAACACCTATGTCCCGCGGGAGGACACGGAGGCGCCGTTGCTGGTGGCCTTCCCGGTCATGTTGCTGTCCTTGACGGCGGCGGTGATCCTGCCAGGTTTCGTGCTCAACATGGTCAAGCTGTCGGGGACGAAGCTGGGGGGCTTCGCCAATGTCTTCCTGCAATGCGCCCCGGCGCAACTGCTGTTGTTCGTCCCGGCGTTCCTGGTGTTGCTGTTGCCGCACGGCGACGCTGGCGTCCGCGAGCGCTGCGGCTTCGGTAACTGGAAGTGGAGCTACCTCAAGGAAGTCCCCCTTTTCTTCTGCGTCGCCGTTTTCCCGCTGATGATGACCATCGTCTTCGTCAGCGTGTGGGTTTTCGGCTTGTTGGGGGTGGACATCGATAGCCCGGTGGGGACGTTGTTGGAGGGCGCCGACTTGGCCGACCTGCTTTTTCTTTACTGCATGGCGGTCTTCGTCGCCCCGGTGGCGGAGGAGTTCGCCTTCCGCCGGGTGATGTTCTCGTTCGTCCGCCGCCATGCCGGGGTTTTGCCGGCCTTGTTCGTTGCGTCCGGTTTTTTCGCCATGATCCACTGGTCGCCGATCCAGGCGTTGCCGGTCTTCACCTTGGGCATGGCCTCGCAGTTGTTGTATTTGCGGCACAACTCCATCATTCCGGGGGTCATGCTGCATTTTCTTAACAACTTGGTGGTGATGACCCCGGTGCTGGTCGTCAAGCTCATCTCCTTGGAGCTTTTGTGAGTATGGACGACGCGTTGTTCGAGCACTTGTGCGGGATACTCACGGAACGGCGTTTGGCGCGTTTCGACGAGGTGCTCGCCGAGCGCACCCGGCATGTCGCGGTGGTGTTGGAGGACATCTACCACGCCCCCAACGCCAGCGCGGTGGTCCGCACCTGCGACTGTCTGGGCGTCCAGGACCTCCACGTGATCGAGAACCTCAAGCGCAACCGCGTCAATGCCGCCGTCGTCCGCGGCTCCTCCGCCTGGGTCACGTTGCGTCGGCACAGCCAGCCTGGCTCCGGCAACACCGAACGTTGCTTGGCGGAGCTCAAGGAGAACGGCTACGCCATCGCCGCGACGACCTTGCGGGAGGACAAGCCGTTGACGCTCCTGGAGGACTTGCCGCTCGACCGCAAGCTGGCCGTCTGTTTTGGCACCGAGCAACTCGGCTTGAGCGATTCCGCCCACGCCATCGCCGACTATTACGTGACGTTGCCGCTCCGGGGCTTCACCCAGAGCCTGAACGTGTCGGTCTGCGCCGCCCTTTGCCTTTGGACGTTGCTGAACCGTCTGCGGGCCAGCGACCTCCCTTGGCGTCTGGCGGACGCCGAACGGCGCGAGCTCAAGGCCGAGTGGGTGTGGAAGAGCGTCAAAAATGTCAAACTCATCGCCGCGCGGTTTGAGGCGCGGCGTTGACTCTTGCCTGAACAATGCTATATGTACTTGAGAGAATATAAGGTGTGGAGAGCGATGGGGTTTTACAAAATAGTCTCCTTTTTGTTATTGGCGGCGTCGCTGTCGTCATGCTCGGACAGTAGAAAACTTGACAAAATCGGCGGCAACGCCCAATTGAACTCGCCGCGGTATATCATCGGCGTGCCGCAGGGCGCCGCCGCCATGCACGCGGTGGAAAAGCTCTTCCCCAAGGCCACCATCAAATATTACGACTCTCTGGCCAACGCCTATATCGCGGTGAAGACCGGACGGATAGATGCCTTCGCCTTCGACAAGCATTCCCTTGAATATGTGGTGCTCACCAATCCCGACCTGGCGTTGATGCCGGAGAAGATCGCCGAGGAGAGCATTGTCGTCGGAGCTCCCAAAAAGAACGCCGCGCTGATCAAGAAAGTCAATGAGTTCATCCGGGCCTACCGCGCGGACGGAACCTATATGGCCATGTACGCCCGGTGGATCAAGCGGAAAGACCACACGATGCCGGAGCTGCCCGTCCCCGCGGAGGCGGAGATGAGCTTGGTGGTGGGGACCGAGGGGTTGGACGCGCCGATGAACTATTTTGGCCCCGACGGAAAGCTCACCGGCTTCGACATGGAATTCATCAAACGCCTCGCGTTCTTCTTGAAGGCGAAGGTGGAAATGAAAACCATGACGTTCGACGCCTTGATACCCGGCGCAGAAACGGGCAAGATAGATTTGCTTATCGCCAATCTCAACGGCACGCCGGAATGCGCCAAGGTGATGGAGCTGTCGGATAAATACGTCGACTCGGAGATATCCTTCATCGTCCGTAAAGATCGTCTGGCCAACCAAGCCGCCTCCGGGAGATTCGCGGCGTTCGAAAACAAGAAAATCGCCTCGCTGACCGGGACGGTTTTCGACAAATTGATCGACAAGGCGGTTCCCAACGTCGACCACGTTTATTTCAACGACTACGGTTCCATGATCGAGGCCCTGCGTGGCGGCAAGGTGGAGGCGGTCGGTGTGGATCTGCCGGTCGGCCTGATGTACAAGGGGCAATTTGAGGATCTGGAGCTCTACCCGGCCAAGATCTGCGAGGATCAGTTGGGTTTCGCGGTGAGCAAAGGCGACAAGTTGGGGCGGGAAATATCCGAGGTCTTCGAGAAGTTCAAGGCGGACGGCACGATGAAGCGCCTCGCGGACAAATGGTTTTCCGGCAAAAGCCCCCGGCTTAACATCGACGATTTCCGGAGGCCGGGCTATGACGGCGGCAAAGGCGCGATCCGGTTCGGGGTCGACGACTCCACCGCCCCGCTGTGCTATTCCGGGGACGACGGTTCCGCGCTTGGTTTCGACGTGGAGCTGATGGTCAGGGCGGCCTACGCCCTGAACATGAAGATCGAGGTCATACAGATGCCGTTTGGTTCGTTGCTGGGCGCGCTGAAAACCGGAAAATGCGACATTGTCGGCGGCGCGATGTCGATCACGGACGAGCGTAAGAAAAGCGTGGATTTCACCATCCCCTATTTTGACAGCGGCATCATGCTGCTGACAAGAAAAGCCCACGCCGAAGACGACGTCGCGGTAAACAGTCTAGAGCAGCTCAACGGTCAGAACGTCGGGGTGTTGAGCGGCAGCAAATTCGATAAACTGTTGCTCACGAAAGCTCCACGGGCGATACCGGAATACTTCAATCAATATTCCGACTGCATCGCCGCTCTCCGGGCCGGAAAGATCAAGGGGTTCGTCATCGACGAGCCCGTGGGCATGATGGTCGCCGGTAAAAATCCGGACTTGCGTCGCTTGCCGGAGATGCTCGCCGTCGATCAGTACGCGTTCATCTTCGGCAAAGACAAGACAGCGCTGCGAGACGAGTTCAATCAGCAGCTGAGTCAGATGCGGGAATCCGGGCTTCTGGGTAAATTGCGGGATAAATGGATGACTCCCGGACCTGGATGCGAGCTAGCCCGCTACCCCAACGACGGCAAGCGCGGCGTGTTGAAAATGATAGCCTCGCCCGAGGCTGAGCCGTTCTCCTTCCTTGACGCCGACGGGAAACTGGTCGGCTACGAGATCGAAATCGCCTACCAGGTCGCCGGGAAAATGGGTTATGCCTTGGAGCCGCTGGCCGCCGATTACACTGGCTTCATCGCCGCCGTTAGCTCCGGCAAGGTGGACATGGGGGCGAGTATCGTCTCCATCACCGAGGAACGCAAGAAGTCGGTGCTCTTCAGCGACCCGGACTATGAGGGGGGCGTCGTCGTGATGACGCTCCGCCCGGCGGCGGCGGCCCCGGCGGCGCCGGGGTTCCTCCACCGGTTGCGGGAAAGCTTCCACCGCACGTTCATTCTCGAGGATCGTTACAAACTCATCCTGGATGGCTTGTGGACCACGATCGTGATCTCGGTGGCGTCGGCCGTTTTCGGCACGTTGCTGGGCTTCGTGGTGTGCTTGATGCGGCGTTCGCGGAATTTGGCGCTGAACTTGACGGCCAGAACCTTCATCGTCGTCGTGCAGGGGACGCCGATGGTCGTCTTGCTGATGATTCTTTACTATGTGGTCTTCGGCAGTATCAACATCAACGCGGTGTTGGTGGCGATCATCGGTTTCGGGCTGAATTTCGCCGCCTATGTCTCGGAGATGATGCGCAGCTCGTTCGAGGCGGTGGATATCGGACAGCGCGAGGCGTCCACCGCGTTGGGGTTCAACAAATGTCAGACGTTCCTCCACGTGACTTTCCCGCAGGCGGCCAAATATATCATCCCGGTGTACCGCGGCGAATTCATCTCGATGCTCAAGGGGACGGCGATCGTCGGTTATATCGCGATCCAGGACCTGACCAAGATGAGCGACATTATCCGCAGTCGGACCTATGAGGCGTTCTTCCCGCTGATCGCCACGGCCGTGATCTATTTCATCATCGCCTATGTGATGATCATGCTGCTGAAGCTGTTGGAGGCCAAGATCGATCCCAAACGTCGTCCGCGGATAGTGCGAGGAGTGATCAGCAAATGATAAGCGTAAAGCATCTTTCCAAGAACTTCGGCCCGCTGGCGGTGCTCACGGACGTGAACGCCGAGATCAAGCAGGGCGAGGTCATCTCGGTCATCGGGCCTTCCGGCACGGGGAAAAGCACGTTCCTGCGCTGTCTCAACTTGCTGGAGACGCCGACGTCGGGGGAGATCTTCATCGACGGCGAGAGTCTCCTCGACCACAAGACCGACGTCCACAAGATGCGGATGAAGATGGGGATGGTGTTCCAGTCGTTCAACCTGTTCTCCCACTTGATGGTGATCGAGAACGTGATGCTCGGGCCGCTGCGTCTTTTGAAAATCGGCAAACAGGCCGCGTTCGACGAGGCGATGAAATATCTCTCGATGGTGGGCCTGGAAGCGAAGGCCTACGCCTATCCTGACGAGCTCTCCGGCGGCCAGAAGCAGCGCGTGGCCATCGCCAGGACCTTGGCCATGAAACCGGAGATCGTCCTCTTCGACGAGCCGACCTCCGCCCTTGATCCGACCATGGTCAGCGAAGTGCTGGCCGTTATCCGCAGGCTCGTCCGGGAGGGGATGACGATGATGATCGTCACCCACGAGATGAGGTTTTCCCGCGAGGTGTCCACGAGGGTCTTCTACATGGACGAAGGCGTGATCTACGAGGACGGCACGCCGCAGGAGATCTTCGACAACCCCAAGCGCGAGAAGACCCGCAACTTCATCAAGAAAATTCGGAGTTTCACCTTCAAGATCGAAAATCGGCAATTCGACTTCTACGCGTTGAATTCAGGCATCGAGAATTTCTGCGCCACACACATGTTGACGCCGAAAAAGATGCACAACATCCAGTTGGTGATCGAGGAGTTGCTGTTCAATAAAATTCTCGCCAGGCCGGAAACGGTGATGGACATAGAGTTGAAAGTGAAATACTCCGAGGAGTCCGGCAAAGTCGAGTTGGATATCCAGTACGTCGGCGCGGAGTTCAACCCGTTCACGGCGACCGACGCCGACGCCGAGATATCCATGCTCATCCTGAACAAGTTGTCGTCGAACGTCCGTTTCGAGCATAAGGACAACAACAATTTCCTGCAAATGGAGATCTAATTCCGTGTCGCGATCAAGTTTCGGCGGTGGCATGGGCGTCGCGCCCATGATTCCGAAAAACCACGGGCGGGACGCCCGTGCCACTGCCGGAAACGAGCGGAATGCCAGCGCATGCTCAAGATCATCTTGATTGCGAGGAGGACCGCAGGTGCGGATCGCCCAGCGCCTTGATCCTCAGCCGCAAGGCCGTGTCGAATTTCTCCGCGTCGGCGGGGTTGAGGTGGCCAAGCTCCTTGAAGTGGTAGGACTCATGCTCGCAGCTGCCCTTATGGTAGAGTGGCGTGTCGATCCCCTTCTCCATCATCGTCTTGAGCTTGTCGAACGCTTGCTCATACAGGCCGCGGGGAAGGAGCTTCTCTTGCGCGCAAAGGCTCGCAGCCATCCCGACCACCTCGCCAAGGGCACCCAACGTCCGCATTACCCGGACGCCGGCGAACGCGACGTGGGTCACGCTCAGATGTCGGCCACCGAGGAAGAGGTTCGGCACATCTCGGGAATAGAGGCAACGGTAAGGGACGGGGTAGGGCGCGGGGAACGCATGGTGGTAGGCGCAGGAACGGAAAGGTTCCTGGAACTTCGCCGTGTTCTCCGGGTCGGGGAAGTGGAGGTCGATGTTCCAGTTCATCGCCACCGTGCCATCGGGGTACGGCGTTTGCCGCTCGACGTCGTTTTGAGTCAGCACGTGGTCGCCGACGACGCGGTGGCTCTCCCGTTTGCCCCCGAAGGGCGAGACCCATTCGAGCGTGTCCTCCGCCCATTCCGCCTTGCGGGAGGAACGGTTTTTCAGGAAGGACCAGTTGGCGTAAGTGACCATCAAGCCATAATCGCGGATATACTCGGTCTCCTCGGCTTGGTCGCGGCGCTGTCCCGTCTCCCATTCCCAGTCGCCGCTGCGGATGTAGTAGGCGTTCCCCTCGTTGAATGGGAGCCCCCAGTCGATGTCGGGGAAACTGGTCGCTTCCCCCGCCTTTTTTGAGCTCCAAACCACCGTGAGCCCCATGACCAGCCGATCGGCCAGCTCGGGGGCGAGCGACTCGTCGAACTCGGCTCTGGCCTCGCGGCCATACATGGTTGCGGCTCCGGCCAGCCGCGCCAGCACGGCGTCGCCAGTGCAGTCGGCGAAAAGCTTCGCTTGGTAACGGGTTTCCAGACCGCCACGGACGTCGCGGGCCACGACGGCGGCGATCTTACCTCCCTCCGCCATCTCGACGGCGACGACAGGCGAGCTCAAGACAAGCTTGGGGGAGGGGGGCAACAGGAAGGCGTTCGCCTTCCGGACGTCCTCGTACATTTCCGCGGGACGGTACCCCGGCCCCCCCATCACCGGCTCGATCTCCATGACGACATTGCCCAGTTTTGGGTAGGGCCCCGCATGGGGGTCGCCGCCCATGCCCACCCTCACCTCCGAGCTGTTGCAGCCTCCCAGAACCGGACGGTCATGGAGCAGGACCACCTTGGAGCCGGTCCGCGCCGCGGCGAGGGCGGCGCAGACTCCGGCCACTCCGCCGCCGACGACCACCAAGTCGTATTCCTCCGGGGCGTCTTGCCGGGGGCAGGGCGGGCGCATGGCGTCCGTGGGGACTTCGGCCGGATCAGTGGTGAAGTAGAGCGCGTCGCAACGGCCGTTGAAGCCGGTGAGGTCATGCAAGGCGATCTTGGCCTCACCCTTCGCCAACTTCACCGCTCCGGCCTTCTGCCAGCCCCAACGCTCGCCGTTCGTGCCCAAGACCCCTGCCAGGACGGCTCCGTTGATTTTCACTTGAAACCTCCCCGCGGGCGTCCCGCGTTTCCAGGGGGCGGTCCAGTCGCGGGTCCGCGCCCAGACCGTCCATCGCCCGTCCACCGGGATTTGGCCGCGGGTCTCGGCGTCCGGGACCGGGATGCCCATGCCGTGCGCCATCAAGTACGCCGAGCCCATCTGCGCCATCGACCGCTGGTCGATCACCCAGCCGCCCAACGTGTCGAAGGATTCCGCCTCAAGCCAAAAGTTGCCGCGCATGTCGTCAACTCCTCACATCGGGATGATTTCTTGGATTGTCGGCTGGACGGTGATGTCCGGCACCACGAGGTGGGGGGGCATGGAATAGAGCTGCGCCACCAGTTCCCCCATCTCGTCGGGGCTCATGCATTTTGAGAGCGTCGTGGCGTCCTGGCCGGGCAGCGCCGCGGCGTTGGCGAAATCGGTGGCGCCCCACGACGGCGTGAGCGTGGTGACGCGGACGCCATGAGGGCGCAGTTCGGTGTGGAGTCCGTGTCCGAACTTGCTCAACCCCGCCTTGGCGGCGGTGTAGACGCTCCAGCCGGGCCAGGCGTGCAACGCGCAGACGCTGGAGATGTTGACGATCATTCCGGACTTCTGCCGCGCCATCACGGCGGCGGCGCGCTTGCAGCCTAGGATCGCCCCCGTGAGGTTGATGTTGATGGAATTGACGATGTCGTCGTCGGACTGTTCCTGGAGGTCTTTTATGGCGACTCCGGCCCCGGCGTTGTTCACGAGCAGGTCGACGCGCCCCCGCGCCTTGAGGACGGCGTCGAAAACCTTGTCCCAGTCGGCGCCGCGGCCGACGTCGGCCGCTACGGCGTGGACGCCGAGCTCCTTCGCCGCTTGCTCCAGCGCCGTCGCGCCGCGGGCCGTTATCCAGACCTCGGCCCCAAGCTCCTTCAATGTCCTCGCGATTCCACGTCCGTAGCCCTTGGAGCCGCCTGTCACGATCACTGTCACGCCTTTAAGTTCCATTTGCGCTTTCCTTTCAAAGTCATATTGAGAAACGTTCGGATATGGTTTTCGCATGCTTGGCCACCATTTGGGCGAAGCGTTCTAGATCCTCGTCTTTCAGGTAGGCCGCCGCCCCCGCGATCCAGATCGCCGCCACCGGGTAGCCGACATGGTTGAAGACCGGGGCTCCGACGCAGCGGAGCCCTTCGAGCTCCTCGCCCAGGTCGTAGGCGACGCCCGCCCCGCGGACTTTCGCCAGTTCCCGTTCCAGCGCCTCTTGGGAGCTGATGGTCGCCGGAGTGAAGCGTTTGTACTCGATGGAGCCCAGGAGGCGACCGCGCTCGGCCTCGGGCAGGAAGGCCACCATCGCCTTGCCGGGCGCGCTGGTGTGGAGCGGGAAACGGTGTCCGGGCTGAACCATCACCGTGATCGGGTTCTTACCTGGAAGCTGATCCAGCACGACGCCCTCGTTCCCGCAAAGCACGGCGATCTTCGCGGACTCCCCGGACTCGTCCCGCAAAGCGCGGAGACCATCCATCGCCCGTTCAATCAAGCCTTGCCCGTCTATCGCGGCGTAGCCCAACGACAAGAGTTTGCGGCTCAGCCGATACTGCGACAATTCCTCGTTTTTCGCCAGGTAGCCGCCGTCAGCCAAGGTCAGGAGCATCCTGAAGACACTCGGTTTGGGCAGCTTCATGGCGGCGGCGACCTCGACGGCGGAGGCCCCTTCCGGACGTCCCGCCAGATATTCCAGGATTTTCATCCCTCGGGCGAGCGCCGGGACGCTGTAACGTTCCCCCCCATCCTCTTTCCGCTTGACCATTGCGTTTGGCTCCTGTTTCATCACTCCATTATAATATCACTAGTGAAACATGATGTCAATAGTGAAACAGTATTGGCGTGACAAAAAAAGCGCCGTGGCGCTTTTTCGTGTTTTCAGCCGACAACTTGGGGGAAGCCGTCCACCGCTCGCTGCGCCATCTCCCGCAGGAACGCGGCGTCAGCGGCTCCGACCATGTCCGGCACGAACGTGACCTCGGAGGTTTTGCGCTGGTAGAGGAAAGCGAACCACACGCAGGCTTGCATGTATTGCCCCCGGGCGTTGAGGTGGATGGTGTCACGGCCTAGCTTGAGTTCGCCCAATTCCTTGTCCTTGTACCAGACGATGTTGCCGACGACATCGCCCGCCTGGGACGGCAGGTCCGGCCAGCGGAGAGTCTGCATGAGGGACTGGTCGTAAGGCTTGAAGGGCTGCGGCTCGTTCTCCCTGGACAGTTTCACCGCGAGGCCGGTGGGGATGACGCGGAGCTTCAATTCCTTGGCCAGTTGGGTGTAGGCCGCGGTAAGCCCCGCATGCATGCCGTCCTGGCCGATCGCCATGGGTTCCGTGGGCAGGTCGATCCCGACTTCTTTGGCCCGTTGGATGGTGTCCGCGTCGTAGAGCCACGTTCCGCCTGGCATGATCCGGGGGTCGTCGGAACGGTAGGCCCAGGTTTGCTGGATGACCACCTCGGCCTGGGGGGCGTGTCGCTTGATGTAGGCGTGGATGTTGTTGGCGAAGGGCTGGTAGGTCTCGGGGCGCCAGCTGAAATGGCTCCCTTGTTGGATGCTGACGACATCCCAGGGTTGCTTCGTCAGGATCTCGCGCATATTGAACCTGCGGTCTTGGTACATCCGGTAGGCGCCGTCTTTCTCCTCGTTCAGGATGTAGCTCCAATGGCGGTGGAGTTCGCAGCCGCCGTGGTTGGCGCGTTCGAAATGAAGCCCGCGGCCGGCGGATTCCACCACTTGCGGGAAAAAGGCGGCGAGGCTGTCGGTGAAACTGTTGCCGATGGTGAGGACGTTAAGGTTTTCAGGCTTGTCCATGCTGATGGCTCCAACTGAAATGAGGGGGGGTAAAATGGTGGCAAGGGCCAGAGTCGAACTGGCGACACAAGGATTTTCAGTCCTCTGCTCTACCACCTGAGCTACCCCGCCACCGGGGAATTGATACACAAAAATGGTGGCAAGGGCCAGAGTCGAACTGGCGACACAAGGATTTTCAGTCCTCTGCTCTACCACCTGAGCTACCCCGCCACCGGGGGTGAACCGTCTCCGGCTCACAAGGCGTTTAATAGACAACGAAAGCGGAAATCTGCAAGGGGCTTTCGGCTTTTTTCGAAGTTTTTTTCAGGCTGGGGGCTTTGCCTGTTGAAAATATCGGCTGGGACAATAAGTTACAACAGTGTCTCCGATACAGCGCAACAGCAAGAGTTTTAGAGAGGTCATATGACGGACAAGAACCCCGGGAACGTGTTCGAGGGCAACCTCGACGCCAAAGGATTGCGTTTTGGGATAGTGTGCGCCCGCTTCAACGAGTTTTTCGTCGGCAAGCTCCTGTCAGGGGCGATGGACGTGATCGTCCGGCATGGCGGCGACGCCAAGCTGGTGGACGTGGCCTGGGTGCCCGGCTCCTACGAGCTGCCCTACGTCGCGAAGAAGATGACCGACAGCGCGCGTTACGACGCCGTCATCGCCCTCGGGACGGTGATCCAGGGCTCGACCTCGCACGCCTCGCACATCAACTCGCAGGTCTCCAAGTCCCTGGCCCAGGTGGGCATGGACTGCGGCGTCCCGGTGATCTACGGGGTGCTGACTGTCGAGAACATCGAGCAGGCGATCGAGCGCAGCGGCACCAAGGCGGGCAACCGCGGCGGCGACGCGGCCATGAGCGCCATCGAAATGGCTAACCTCAACCGCGTCTTGCCGGGCAAGAAATGACCTGGAGCTCCCAAAAAGAGAAGCCGCCCGCGCGGAAAGAGCAGCATTACCGCCGTTTCGCCCGCGAATGGGCGATGCAGTTCCTCTTCCAGCGCGACGCGTTGGAGGAGGCCGACCGTCAGGACGACCTCGAACGCCTGTTGGGGTTGTTCTGGGAACAACTTGAACTTAGCGACGACTGTCCTGAGCACCGCGACTACAAGCGCGGCCGGAAGGCCGCCGAGACGATCGTGCGCGGCGTGCTCGCCAACTTGGCGATGCTCGACGCCATGATCTCCGAGCACTCCACCAAGTGGGACATCGACCGGATGGACCCCGTGGACCGGAACATCATGCGCGTCGCCATCTACGAGATGCTCAAGGGCGACAAGGTGCCCGCCGTGGTCTGCATCAACGAGGCGGTGGAGATCGGCAAGACTTTCGGCACCGAGTTCACCGGGGCCTTCGTCAACGGTATCTTGAACACGATCAAGGAGAAATTGCCCGCGCTCATCGCGGCGGCGTCCCTGGTGCTGCCCGCCACCGAAACTAGCGAAGAGGGGTTGTGATAAGCTTCGACCAATGAAAGCAGTTTTTTCCATTTTCCACCGTGGGCTCCAGAAGACCGCCACTTCCCTGGCCCGGAAGTTTGGTTCCATCTTCTCCGGCGCTAAAGTCTGGGACGCCGGGGTCTACGAGCAGCTTGAGGAGGCCATGCTCGGCGCCGACTTCGGGGTGGCCGTGTCGCTCCGCCTGGTCGAGGACATCCGCGACCAGTACCAGCATGGCCTGATCAAGTCCAGCTCCGACATCAACCAGATCGCCCGCGCCGAGGTGGACAAGATCCTGCGCAAGAACTACAAGGTTTTCGACACCGCCAACCAGGGCACCCGGGTGGTGTTGCTGGTGGGGGTCAACGGCTGTGGTAAGACCACCACCGTCGGCAAGCTGGCCCATTTGCTCAAGCAGGACGGCAAGAAGGTGGTCCTGGCCGCCTGCGACACCTTCCGCGCCGCCGCCGTGGAGCAGCTCAACCTTTGGGGCGAGCGGGTGGGCTGCCACGTGGTCTCCGCCAAGCATGGCGCCGACCCCGCCGCCGTCGCCTATGACGCCATGGCCTCGGCCCTGGCCAAGAATTTCGACTATCTGATCGTCGACACCGCCGGGCGGCAGCACAACAAGAAGGGGCTCATGGACGAGCTGCTCAAAGTGCGCAAGACCCTCGGCAAGCTCTGTCCCGGCGCCCCCCACGAGACCTGGCTGGTGGTCGACGGCAGCGTCGGCTCGAACGCCCTGGCCCAGGCCCGGGAGTTCAGCCGGGTGACCGAGGTCAACGGGCTGGTCTTCACCAAGCTCGACGGCTCCAGCAAAGGCGGCATGGTCGCCGCCATCAGCGACGAGTTCGACATCCCCGTCTACTTCGTCGGCCTCGGCGAGGGGCAGGAGGACTTGCAGCCCTTCAACCCCGACATGTTCTCCGAGGCGCTCTTCGACATCCGTTGACCAAGCGGGAAGCTCAGACGGCTTTGCTGTAGAGGTTGCGGGTGATGAACTCCTCCTGCCACTCCGGTCGCAGGGACACGAACTTCGCCAAGACGCCGCTGGTGCCGTCCGGATGCGGCCGGGCGACGCTTCCTTACAAGACGCAACGGCCTATCGCCCCGCGACTACCAGAAGCGGTTCCGCCACTGCTGGGTCAGGTGAACTTGACCACCACCACCTCCGGCTTGCAGAAGAGGCGGAGCTTGAACATGGTGCAGCCGACGCCGTTGCTGACGATCATGTTGGCGCCGCTGACACGGTTGACATAATGACCGTACTCGAATTTCTTCCAGAAGCACGACGAGGTGCGCAAGGCTCCGAAATACGGCACCCGCACTTGTCCCCCATGGGTGTGCCCGCAAAGGGTGAGGTCGATGTCGCGCATGAAATCGTCATCGAAACTTTTCAGCACCCGCTCGGGAAAATGGGACAACAGGCAGGTGAACGCCGCCGGGGGGAGGTCGTGGAGCGCCGCCACCAGTTTGTCGAGGTTGGAGCTGAACGGCCTGAGACCGACGAAACGTAACGGGCCGACGTCGAACGACTCGTTGACCAGGAGCCTGAAACCAGCCCTTTCATGCTCGCGGCGCATGATGGCGTGGGGGAACCAGGAACGGTTGCGGACATCCCAGTTGCCGAGCGCCGCGATCTTTGCCTCCTTCGCCTGGATTTTGGCCAGCAAATCGAAGGCCGGGCGCAAGTGGCAATAATAGCAGACAAGGTCGCCGCCGAACAACACCCAGTCGGCGTCGGCAGCGTGGAACAGCTCCAGCAGCTCGTCGCCGAGCTGCTGATTCCCGTCCCAATGCAAATCGGAGAAGAACGCCAACTTCCTGCCGCGCAACGGCCCCGGCGCCGGGAGCTCATACTCGGTCATGACGATGGAGCTGAGCTCTACGACGATTTTTCTGCGGCCGAACCCCCGCTTCAATCTCCAGTCGGCGGGCCGCTGTCGCAGGGGGCTGCAATCGTTGGACATGTCCTTTGCGCTACTCCGCCAGCTCCGCTTGGATTTTCGCCGGCAGCGGCAAGATGGACTTGATGACGCAAGTCTTGTCACCAGGCACGGTGATGGTCTGGTTGAGTTTTTTGCTGATCAAGGCCTTGCCCAACGCCGTCTGGTAGGAGATGTAGTTTTTCTGTGGCTCGCTGTCCCAGGCCCCGAGGACGTAATAGGTCTCGATCTTGTCGTTGGGGTACTGGAGTTGGACGGTCGAGCCGATCACCACGGTGTCCTTGATGACGACGTCGGCGAAATCGGTGGTCTGGGTGGTGGTCAACTGCGTCTCGAGCAGAATTTTCTGTTCGTTTAGGAACGCCTGGCGCTCTTTGGCGGCGGAGAACTCCGCGTTCTCGCGCAGGTCGCCGTAGCTCCTGGCGTGGGCGATGGCGATGGTGTTCTCGGGGATGTGCTTGGAGATGATCTCCTTGAGCTCCGCGGTGCGGCGCTTGAAGGACCGGATCGAAGTGACGTGGGTTTCCGGGCTGGACGTGATTTGCCGGTTGGTGGTGTCGTCGCGGGAGAGCAGGTTCCTGGCGTTGCCCGACTCGATGGCGACCTTGAGCACCGGGAACTCCCTGGCCATTTTCACCACGAGGCTCTGGCGCTCGCTGGCGGTGATCACCGCGTTGTGGCTCAGGATCTCCAGGCAGTCGCTGAAATAGGCCTCGGAGTTCTCCTTGATGACGGCCCGATGGAACTTGGCGTCGTTCAGCATGGCTTTTTTGAGCTCCTTGACCGCCTCCTGCCAGACCGCCCCCTCCTCTTTGTCGGTGAGCGAATGCACCACGTTGATGAAGTCGAGCCTGGCCCAAAGCGACGGTATCTCCTCCGGGCGTTGTTTCCAGATCCAGAGCAACGCCTCGGGGGTGAGGCGGGTGATGGACTCCAGGCGTTGGTGTAGCAACGCGGCGGGGATGACCTCCATGACGGGCGGCCAAGCGCGCCAGGGAAGGGCCAGGACGAGTTCGGCAAGGTACTCCGGCCCTTTGGCGACCTTGGCGCAGCGGGCCCACACGGGCAGCAGGGACTTCTTCAAGGTCGCCCAGGTCATCCGGGCGGCCATGAGCTCCTCGCTGTCGACGTTTGGCCAAGCGCGCTCGACCGCGTCGGGATGGGAGGGGAGCAGAGTCCTGAGGTCGTCGTCGGAAAGGTTCTGTCCGATGAAGCAGATGTTCTCGGCCCACTGGCCGAAAATCTTCGGGGGGGTCTTGGCGGTGATGCCGCTGGAGAGGATGGCGATCTTCTTGAGCCCCGCGGGGGAGAGCTCCACCGCGCCTTTGCACTTGTGCAGCAGGGCGTTGAGCTCATGGTGGCCGCGGGCGTTCTCGACCGCCCCGCCATCGACCGTCTCGTCGGGCTCCTCCTCGACCACATGGGCGGCGGTCCACCATTTGTCGAAGCCCGGGGACGTCATGCCAGCCGGGATCATGATGTTACGCAACGAGGTCTGGAGCAACTTCTCGTCGACCGGTTCGCCAGCGCATTGCTCCGCCAGCTGGGCGAAGGCGTTGGCCGTCGTGGAGGCCTTGCCATTCTCCATGGCCGCCAACTCTTTGCGCAAGACGTCGTCAGGCGCGAAGATCAGCAGCGACTCCAGTGCGGCGGAGAGTTTGATGTCCTGGATCTTCTTGCCGCGGAGCGAGGCGAGCGTCACGGTGCCCGTGATGGCGTCGACGGCGGCGATCTGGCACCATTGGGTGGAGTTTGTCCGGAAACAAAGACGCCCTTCGGCCATCTTGCACAGACGGTGGAACCTGCTGTAGACCTCGCTCAGCTTCATGGAGCTGTCCCTGATACCCAGGGCGGTGAGCACGGTGGCGCGGTTGACGCTGGTTTTTGAGAGTTTTTTGAGCGCGGTCGGCAACGCGGCGCGGAGCGCCGGGAAATCGATGTCTTGGCGTTTGGCCAACAAGAGCACTAGAAGCGCTCTCTCCTCGTGTTCGCCCACGCTGTCGCCCCAGCTGTCCAGGGTCATGCGGATGGCGTCAAGCATGGTCTCGTTATTGGGTTCGCCGTCCTTCGCCAGCTTTGCGGTCAAGCGGCGCACGTCCTCCGGCTTGCCAGGCTCGGCCGCCGAGATGAAAAGTTCCTCGAGTTCCGGTGTCATCAATGCCTCTCAGAGTTGTGTTGTTTTGTTGAAAATTGGTTCCCCATGCCGGGGGCAGGTTATTTGTCGTCTTCCTCGTAGTGGAACAGCTTGTAGTTGGGAACCGCGAAGTTCTTCAACTTTTGGGCGATGATTTCGTCGAAAGGCCCTTTCAGCACGACGAACTCCTCGTCCTTGCCCGTGGGCTTCTCAATCTCGACCACGCGGTAGAACATGTTGTCGATCAACGCCCCCTGGGAGGTTCCGGTCAACTTGTTGGACAACACGGTGCTGGACCTGGAGCCGCGCTGATCCACCTGCAACTTCAGGTTGTAGTAACCGGGCTTGTTCGGGAGCGGGATGAGCTCTATAGATTTGACGTTGCGCGAGCTGAGAGGATAGTGTTTCTGCACCCACACGGTACGGCCGTCGAAGCTTGGCACCTCTTTCTCCAGCATCGAGGCGCGGGGGTATCTCACGATCTCGTTGACGGTGAAGGTCCACTTTGGTTCAGTGATCTCCTCGCCGTCCTCGGTTTTCGCCTTCTTTTTGAAGGTCTCGCACGAGGTCAGCACCAAAAGCAACGCCGCGGCCAGTAAAATGTTGCAAATCCTCATTCGCCGCACTCCTCCTCATTCGTGTCAATGGTTTTGAAAAATCTCCAAGCTGATTTCACGCGGGACACGGCTTTTCCTTAATATCGCCCCCGCAGAGCGTCAACAGTCGTTAATATACTTACGTTCCGCTTTTTTTAAATAGGACTTCAAGGAAATAACCCCTTCGCTTTCGCGGAGCGGCGGGAAGGTCATCCTCCGTGACGGCGCCGCCGTTGCCATCGACCATAAGCGTTTCCTCCTGTTTTTCATCCCCGCCAGCCCGCGGGGGGGGGGCAGGGCCGTCGTCAGGGGACGGCGAATTCGGGGCCGTAGACCACGCCTGTCTCGGGGGCTTCTTCCTCCTCCTTGTCGTCGCTGGCCGGGGGCGCCGGTTTCTTCGTCGCCATCGCGGTGGCCGCCTTGAGGAGGGCCTTCTCCTCTTGCGACATGTGCACCTCGCACTCTTTGCCGACCGTCGTCGCGATCTGTGCCGCTAGCGTGGCGTTGCCGGCGTTGGCCAGAAGGGCGGCGATGCCCAACCAATATGCGGATTGCGGCTGCTTGCGCGCCAGCATGTCCTTGATGACGTCGACGGGGGTGGACGACTTGATGGCCTCCGGCCCCGAGCTCCGCTCGTCGTCGGAGGCGACGGCGGCGGCGGCGAGGAACTGGCGCAGGCGTTCGGAGGCGTTCTCGGCGCGGAGCTTCCCCTCGCCTCTGAGCGCGGCGAAGTAGAGGGTCAGGAGATTGGGGTATGACGGCAAGGCGGCGAGCCGCCCGTCGGCCAGCTCGCCACGGAAAAAGTCTTCGAGCCCAGCCCCGGACTGGAGCTGCGCCGCCAGTCTCATGGTGAAGCTGTCTTGCCACAACTCACCGGACACCACCGCGTCCACCGCCTTGCCGTCCAGCGCCGCGACCAGCTCCGGCATCCCGGTCGCGCTCTTGGTCTCCAAAATGTTACGGGCCAGGGCGCCGAGCGCGATACGCCCGGACAAGTCCCGGAAACGCGGCGTGGCCGACTTCAGCCGGAACAAGGTGTTGTCGTCGAGCTTGAAGCCGCCGGACAGCAGCGACTCCGCCAAGCGGAGCCATTCCATGTCCCCGTTCAAGGCTTCCATCAGGTCGAAATTGCGTTTTGTCCCGCCGATGACCTTGCCGAGGATCTCCTTGAGTTTGGCGGACGGCATGTTTTTGTTCTGGATGTCCGCCAATAGCCGGATGAAGATCACCCTGGCCTCGTTGAGGGAGACGTCCTCCGGCGCTTCGGAATAGGAGAAGCTGTCAAGTATCTCCTTCGCCGCGTCCAGGTTTCTTTGGCGCAGGGCCAGGTCGACGCCGAGGACGGCGCAATCTGCCATGCGTTTCCGGTCGGAGTCGGCTTTCCTGGTCAGCTCGGCCAAGCCCAGCGTCGCGAAATTGGGCTGGTCCGGGAGGTTGTAGCGCTGTCCCAGCAGCCCCTGCGCGAAGATGAACGCCGCCGCCCAGTTGCTCAGCTTAGGATTGATGCGGTCGATCTTCACCAGGCCGCCGATCTTCATCGTCCCGTTGGCCTGCATGGTGGCCAACGCCTCGTCCCACTGGCCGAGCTCCAGGGCGGACGCCATGCGCAAGGAGCCGAGCAGCTCGGCGAACTTGTCTTCCTTCATGTAGTTGCTGGCGAGCAATTTTGACTCGAACGCGCTTGAGGCGCCCAGTTCCGCGTCTTCCCAGAAAAGGAAGGGCAGCTTGTTGTCCTTCAAGGAGTCGGGGTTGTTGGCCACCAGCTCGTCGAGGCATTGCTTCGCGGTCTCGCCGATTTTGGTGATGCTGCCGTCGCTGTTCAAGGCGGCGTTGCGTTTGTAGCGGCCGTTGAACACGGCGCAGGCGAGGAAACGCGCCTTCGCCCCCTTTGCCTCGTCGATCCGGGAGCGCAGCTCGGTGGCTGCCAGCAGGGGGTCGGCGGTGGACAGCTTGGCGTAGAGCGAGTCCAAGGCTTGGGCGCGCCTGGCGTAGCATTGGCTGCCCCGGTAGTTGGAACGGAGCTCGTTCAAGCAGCTGATCAACCCCTCGGTGTTGCCGTCCTTGCGCAGGCTTGCCAGGCGTTCCCACAGAGCGATGGCTTTTTTCTCCTTGGAGGCCGCGGCCATGTCTTGGGCGATCAGCTTCCACAGCTCCGCCGACTCCCCGCCAGCCCCGGGGAGTTTTCCGAGGGCCGCCGTGAAGGACTGCTGCGCGTTGAGCAGCAACAGATAGCTCAGGACGACCGAGGACTCGTCGGCCTTGAGATAGCCGATCCCTTTGGGGGTCAGCAACCGTTGTTCCAGAAGCGCCGCCATGTTGTCCGCGCCGATCTTTTTCCAGCTCAGCACGCCGCCGACTTTGGCGCCGCCGATGTTCCAGGCCAGTTTGATCCGGTTGGCGTCGACGGCGGACACTTTGGCCTCGTCGGGGAATTTCTTGACGTCGAACGGCAGGGGTTGATCGACCAGCAGCTGCTTGAGTTTGACCAGCAACGGGATCATCTTGTCCGCGTCGGCGACGACGGTTTTCTTGAGGAACAACAGCCGTTTGGCGTAGTCGTCGGGGAGCTGCTCCAAGTAAGGGCGGGCGGTGTTCACCGCAGCGTCCAGCTCCGGCACCGTCCGTTTGGACTCAAGGAAATCCGCCAGGGCCAGATAGTACTTGTCCACGGCGTTGTTACGCTCGGCCAGCTTGGACTGTTGGCGCTTGTCCTGCAGGAGCCGCGCCTCGGCGAGTTTTTCCCGCTCCAGCTGCTTTTGCTTGGCCACGTCCTGGCTGGCCACGTCCTTCTCGGACTTCTTGAGCTCCTTGATCCTGGCGTCGAGCAGCGTCTCCGCCACGGCCAGCGGGTTCTTGTCGTTGAGCCGGACGGAAAGGACCAGCTTGTCGATGTCCTGCTTGAACTTCTCCGCCGCCTCGAGTTTTAGCTGCGGGATGACCAAGGTTTTGAGGGTCTGCTCCAAACGGTTGTACTCCTCCTGTTTGGAGTTGAGCAGCCCCAAATAGTTTTTAGCGTCCGCCGGGGTGTTCTGCCCCATGCGTCCGACGTATTCCTTGGTGCGTCGCAGCGCCTCTTGGAGGACCTGGGTCTGAATCTCGCGTTTGAGCGTCGGCCAGTTGATGCTGATACGAGGAGGAGGGGGCGCGGGCTTGGCGGGCTTGTCCTGCGGCGTTCCCGCTGGAGTGAAGAACACCGGTTTGACATTCTCCTGTCCCCGCTTGGGGGCGGCGTGTTTGTAGAGGAAAAACGCGCCCACGCACAAGACCAGGAGGCAGGCGGCCAACTTGGAGATGGTGGAGAAGCCGAACGCGCGGGGTTCATCCTCGGCCGCTTGGGGAGCCGCATGGCTTTTCGAGTTGTGGAAGACCTTGCGCTCCACCTGTTCGATCCGCTCCAGCTGTTTTGCCACCTCCAGCCAAGACGCCGGGCGCTCCTCCGGGTTCTTGAGGAGCAACTTGTCCACCAGGGCGGACAGGCTTTGACGCATGTCGGGGTCGCGTTCCAGCAGCGGGACGGGGGTGTCGTTAAGGTGGCATTTCATCACCTTGTCGGGGTCGTTGTGGGGGAAGGGCGGCGCGCCCGACAACATATGGTAGAGGGTTGCGCCGAAAGAGTACATGTCGGCGCGGCAGTCGACGCGGCGCAAGTCGCCGGCGATGATCTCGGGCGGGGCGTAGAGGGGGGTGGCCATGACGCCGTCCGGGCCGCCGACGTCCTCGTGCGCCGTTTTGGCCAAGCCCATGTCCGCGAGCTTGACGCCCCCGGAGGTGTTCAACATGATGTTCTCCGGCTTGATGTCGCCGTGGGTCAGGCTTTTGGCGCTCCATGCGTAGTCCATGGCGTTGGCGATCTTCAAGGCGATCTCGACCGCGGTCTCCTGGGACAGGCATCCGTCGCGTTTGATGCGGCTCTCCAGCGACTCCCCCTCGATCAGCTCCATGGCGAAATAGTAGATGCCGCCCGGGGCGCTCCCGGCGTCGTAGACCTGGACGATGTTGGGGTGGTTCAAGGTGGCGGCGGAACGGGCCTCGCGGAAGAAGCGCTCGACGAACTCGGCGTCGCTGGCGAGCTCGTCGGTCAGGACTTTGAACGCCACATGGCGGTCGAGGGTGAGTTGCTTGGCCTTGTAGACCACGCCCATGCCGCCCCGGCCGATCTCCCCCTCGATCAGGAAGCCGTTGATGTTGGTTCCGCTCTTGATCATGCTGGCGATAGCCTGGACGGGCGTGCCACAGATACGGCAAATACGCTCGCCGCTCTTCGGGTCCGCGGCGAACTCAACCTCTTTGTCGCAATATCTGCAGTAGTCTCGCATCACCAAAAATTTCTCGGGACTGTTGTTTGTACGCTAATATAGCGCCCCAAATCCCTTTTTGTAATCCGGTTCGCGTGTTTGTTCGGAATTCCGCTCAGTTCCCCGGGACGGCGATCTTGTCCCCGGGTTTCAAGCCTTGGACCACCTGGAGCAGGCCGGGGCCCAACGGCGTCGCGACCGTCCTCACGAAGATGGTCATGGGCTTGTCCCCGTCGAGCAGCTCCACCTGTTCCAGCTGGCCGGTCCTGGCGACCGCCGCGGCCGGGACGACCAGCGCCTTCTCGACCCCCAGCTTGACGTCCATGGAGCCGAACATGCCTGGCATGAGCCCGCCGCTCTCGCCGGCGACGCAGGTCTTGACCAGGAACGTCCGGCTGCCGGGGTCGACCGACGGGACGATCTCGCGGACTTCGCTCTGGAAGGAACGTCCGAGCGCCGCCACGCTGAAGTCGAGCTTGTCGCCTACGTGGATGGAGTCGACCAGCGATTCCCGGACCGGGGCGTAGAGCATCAACCGCTTGGGGTCGAAGACCGTCATCAGGAGCTTGCCCGGGGAGGCCAGGTCGCCCGGGTCGACAAGCCGTTCCGAGACGATGCCGTCCAGGGGGCTGAGGATGGCTGCGTGGGAGAGGTTGGCCTGCGCCTGTTTATAGGCTTGGGACGCCGCGACGGCCTCGGCCTCGGCCCCTTGCGCGCGCTGCCGGGCGGCGTTCAAATTGGAGTCGGCCTGCTCGAAGGCGGAGGTCGTCTCCTCCAAACTTTTCCGGGACACGACCTTCTGGGCGAAGAGCCCCTGGTCGCGGCGCAACGCCAACTCCGCCAGGCGCCGCGCCGACTCCGCCGTGAGCGCCGCCTGCCTGGCCGCCTCGACGGCGTTGGTGGCGGCGTTGAATTGCTCCAGCGCGCCGTGGGCGGCGGCTTGCAGGTCGGCGTCGTCGAGCTGCAACAACAGCTCGCCGCGCTTGACCGTGTCCCCGCTGCGGCGGTTAACGTTGACCACCCGGGCGAGCGCCCGTGAGGAGAGCTCCACCTCGTCGCGGCTGCGCACCGTGCCGACCGCCGTGTAGACCACCGGTTGTTCCCGCTCCACCACTGTGAACGGCTTCGAGGGCGGCGGGGCGTTTTTCGCGCCGCGCCCGGCGAGCAACATCTCCACGTATGGGCGCTGGCCCGGCGGGATCAAGTTGACGCTGAAGGTTCCGGACTGGTACAAGATCGTCGCCAGCAGCGCCAGGGAGCCGGCGGCGGCCAGCAGGATGAATCCGGTTTTGCCGCGTTTGTTCGTGGTCATGTCAATTCCCTCCCAAGGGGGTTGGGGTTGTCCTCGCCTTGGCGACGAGCATGTAGACCGCCGGGATCACCACCATGGTGAACATGGTGCTGGCCAGCAGCCCGAAGATCAGGGCCCAGGCGAGCCCGGAGAAGATAGGGTCGAGGGTGATGGGCCAGGCGCCCATCAAGGTGGTGAGCGCCGTCAGGGCGATCGGGCGGAAGCGGACGGCGCCGCTGGAGAGGATGGCGTCCTCCAGGCTTTTGCCCTCGGCGACCGCGTCCTGGATGAACTCGATGAGCACGATGCTGTTGCGGATGACGATCCCGCCCAGGGCGATCATGCCGATCATGGCGGTGGCGGTGAAGAACACGCCGTCGGCGTAGCCCGCCACGGTCTTGCCCGTCAACAGGTTGAGCAGGTAGAAGCCGGGGGCGATGCCGATGATGGTCAACGGGATGGCGCACATGATCACCAGCGGCATGAAGAAGCTGCCGGTCTGCAGCACCATCAACAGGTAGATGCCGATCAGCGCCACGCCGAAGGCGATGCCCAGGTCGCGGAAAACCCGCAACGTGATCTCCCATTCGCCCTCGCCGTCCCAGACGTCCCGGATACCGGACGGGAGCGGGTCGGCCCAGAGTTTCTTCCAAACTTCGAGGATCAGCTCGCCGGGGGGGCGGCCGACCGCCTCGGCGGTGACGAAGACCACCCGGTCCAGGTTTTTATGGTAGATGGGCTGGTCCTCGGGCTCGGAGACGAAGCCGCCCAGCTCCGAGAGCTGCAACATCTTGCCGTCGGAGCCGCGTAGCCAAAGCTGGCCCAGCCGTTCGGGGCTGGCGCGGTCGAGCAGGGGGAGGCGGAGCTGGTTGAACAGCGGCGAGCGTTCTCCTTCCACGTGGGTGAAGCCGGAGGCGGCTCCGGCCACGGCCTTGCGCAGCTCCGCCGCCACGCCGGAGACGTCCAGGCCGTTGAGGGCGGCCTTGGTGCGGTCGACCTTGAAGGTCAGGCGTTGGCGGGGCGTCTCGGACATGTCGTCGATCTGGGCCAGGGTTTTGGGGGCGGTCGCCCGCATTTTCGTCTCCAGGTCCTTCGCCCCGGCGATCAGGGCGTCGTAGCTCAGGTCGGGGTCGCCGTGGACTTCGACGGTCACGGTGGCCATCACCGGCGGGCCGGGGGGGATTTCCACGAGGGAGAGCAGCCCGCCTTGTGCCGCGGCGAGGGCGGTGAGCTCGTCGCGGAGCCGCAGGGCGATGGCGTGGCTCTGCTGGGCGCGCCTAGTCTTGTCGGCCAGGTTCACCCGGATGTCGGCCAAGTTCGGCATGGTCCGGTTGCCGTAATGCCGCACCAGCCCGTTGAAGTCGATGGGGGAGGGGACGCCCACGTAGCTCTCGAAGTTGGTCACCTCGTTTTGCCGCTCCAGGAAGCCCTCCAGGCGTTTGACCACGGCGTTGGTGGCCTCCAGGGACGTGCCTTCGGGCATGTCCAGGAGAACCTGCAGCTCGTTCTTGTTGTCGAAGGGCAGCATCTTCAGCGGCACCTTGAACAGCATCAGCCAGCCCGACAGCAGCAGCGCGGCGAAGACCCCCGCGAACAGCAGCAACGCGTTGCGTCGGACGAGGAACGGGCTCATGACGGCGCGGTAGCCCCGCCGTATCCATTCGGGGGTGACGTCGTCGGCCCTGCTGGGGTCGCCCGCCTTGCCCTTGAGCAGATGGTACGCCAGCCAAGGCACGAAGGTCAGGGCGCAGACCGTGGAGAACGTCACCGTGAGCGGCACGTTGATCGCCATTGGCGCCATGTACGGCCCCATCATCCCGGTGATGAAGAACAGCGGCGCGAAGGACATGATGATCGCCAGCGTGGACATGATCACCGGCACGATCACCTCGTGGACGCCGCGCAGCGTGGCGCGGAAGGGGTCGACCAGCCCCATCCGGATGTGGCGCTGGATGTTGTCGACGTTGGTGATGGGGTCGTCCACCACCAAGCCAAGGCTGAGGATCAACGCGAACAAGGTGACGCGGTTGATGGTGTAGCCGGAGATGTAGTTGACGAAGAGGGCGAGGGCGAAGCTCGCCGGGATCGACACCCCCACCACCAAGCCCTCGCGCCAGCCCATGGTGAAGGCGATCAAGCCCACCACCGTCAGCACCGCGAAGACCATGCTGGTGATCAGGTCGTTGACCTTGTCGTCGGCGATCTTCCCGTAGTCGCGGGTGACCAGCATCTCCATCCCGGACGGGAACAGTTTGGGCTTGAGCTCCTCGGCCTTCTTGATGATGCTGTCCGCCACCTGGACGGCGTTGGTGCCCTTCTTCTTGCTAAAGGCCACAGTGACCGCCGGGAAACGCCGTCCCTGGTAGTCCTTGAACTGCTTGGCGGCGGGGCCGAAGCCGACGCTGACGTAGTCCTCGGGTAGCTCCGGGCCGTCGACCACCTCGGCCACGTCCTCCAGGCGGACCAGCCCGTCGCCGCTGGTCTTGAGCACCGTGGCCTTGACGTCGGCGGCGCTGGCGAGGGCCGGCCCGGACAGCAGCCGCGTCTCGCCGTTGCCGCCCGGCAGGAAGCCCGCCTCGACGCTGAGGTTGTTGCGGGACAACGCCGCGGCGATGTCGCCCAGCGTGACGCCCCGGGCGGCCATCTCCTCGATGTCGGGGAGTATCCGCATCTCCCGCCGGAGCCCGCCGACCACGGAGGTTTTGGAAACGTCCTTGCTGGAGTCCAGCCGCGCCTTGAGCTCCTCCGCCACGCGGCGCAGCTCGTAGGGCCCGTGGGAGTTCGAGTAAAGCGTGAGCGTGACCACCGGGACGTCGTCGATCTCCACCGGGCTGACCGTCCAGCCGGACACCCCGGGCGGGACGATGCCCAAGTTGGCGGAGATCTTGTCGTTGATCCTGGTCATGGCGCGGTCGCGGTCCTGGCCGACGAAGAAACGCACCGTCACGAGCGCGGCGTCGCGGCGGCTCACCGAGTAAACGTGCTCCACCCCGTCCACCTGCCAGAGCAGGCGTTCCAGGGGCGTGGTGACCAGTTGTTCCACCTCGGCGGCCGAATGCCCTGGGAAGCTCACCGCGAGGTCGGCCATGGGCACGACGATCTGCGGCTCCTCCTCGCGGGGCGTCATGAACACCGCCATCAACCCCAGCAGCGCCGCTAGGGCGAGGAAAATCAACGATAGCGGCCCGGTCAGGAACAGCCTGACCACCGCCACGATGAAGCCCTTCGGATCTTCGTCTTCCGCCATGTTCCCCCGCTTCACCTGTTAGTTTACGTCAATATAGCGCCTGGACCCGTCATTGCGCAACCCATTCAAACCACTTAATGGCTTGCGCCGTGGCGCCAGAGGCGGTATCTTCCAATAGACGACATGAGAGGGGACGCCACATGGCGCGGGTTAAAGGCAAATTTCAGGAGGAATTCACGAGCACGTCAAGGGACGGACGAGCGCGGCGCTGACCGCAGCTTCGCCGCGCCTGGAATTGGTATTATTGATAATATACCGCGACCATCCGGTGGCAGTTGAACTTGCCGATTGAGAACCCCAGGCGGCCGTGTGCGTGGACGAAGGGGATCGCCTCGCCTTCCGGCTCGTTGACGACCGCTTTCACTTCCTCGGCCATCTTTAGCGACACGTTGATATCGCAAAGAGGTGGCAAGTCCTCTAGTATCTCGATGCCGCGCCCCCGCTTCACGCATGGGGCGTACAGCAAGTGGACAAGGCGTCTTTTCGCCTTCTTGTCATCGGTCACAGTTATCCTGGCGGCGCTGGGCATGTTGTCGGCGACGGTGACGTCGTCGCCCAGCAAACGCGCGATGACCTTGCAAAGGAAATGCCGTAGCGCGACCGCGCCGTCATTGCGATACAGCGTGAACACTTGGTGCGCCATGGCGGCGAGATTTCCTTTGACGACTCCGCAAGAGAAGCCTGAGGGCTCCAGTCGGTTTGGCGTCTGCCGGTGGCTGCAGAAGCTGCCGATGGCTCGGTTGAAATAGGGGTAGTGGACATCGCCCAAGCTTTCGCCCGTCTCCACCGTCAATTCAATATTTTCGCCATAGACCACAAACGGCGTCGAAATGAAATCCGGGCGGAATGGGGCGGAGGGCAGCAGATATGTCGGGGAGAATTCCGCGAGGCCTCCAAGCGATGCGCCGAAATCCAAATCAAGGCCGCGCGACGACTCGCCGCAGGCTAGAAGCCGGCCTCCGCGAGCGACATATTCCTTCAACCGGAACGCGAGCGATCGATCCGTGGCGACGTCGTCCGGAAGGATGACAAGCTTGTAGCCGTCGAGAGCGGCGGTTGGAGGAAGCATGTCGAAAAGGAAATGTCCTTCCAGCAAGATCCTGCTCGCCCCGATGTCGCTGTCCGCGAGCCCCGAACCGCAAGCTTCCGAAGAGATCAACGCGACGTCTGCGAGATTGACGGCGTTTTCGCAGAACGGTTCCTTCGTCTTGACTTCGCGATAAGCCTTGCCTATGGAATCGTAGGTCGACTTGTCCAGCTTGCCGCAAGGATGCATCTGGTCGCCGACGCTGCATTTAGCGCCGAAAGCGATCATCGCGGCGCATTCGTAACGCAAAGCGTTCAGGTGCTTGAGTCCGCCGAACTCTCCCCAACTGGAATGGAATTTTCCGGTCATGCCAAGGAAGTCGAGCCCGGTTTTCCTGGCGAAGGCCGCCGTCTTCGGGAAGTTGTCGTAACCCCAGCCGCCAGTGGGAAGGCTCTCAAGCTCCAAATGGCTGAAATACTTCAGAAGCTCCAAGCGGTCCAACGCCAGATGGCCTGAGTTATGGAAGACTTGCATGGCCGGGGCACCTTTCCTCGCCGCCGCGTTGACCGCTTCATAATAGCGGAGTAGGACGCGTTTGGAGAACTCCTTCCTGTTTTCGGGGTTTTCCGGCGCCATCCCCGCCGCCAACATGTCGCCCACGCATTTTTGGCAGCAACATTGGCGTTGAAGGACGATGTCGAAGAACATGCCGTCAGCGTCTGGGTAGAGCGCGGCCGCCTCTTCGACGAGGCGACAAAGGTAGTCCAAATAGCCGGTGTTGAAGCAAAGCTTGTGGAAGCCGGGATGCAAATTGTCCCTGACGCCCCAAGGCTCGACGCCCGGAGCGGCGACTTCCCGCCATTCCGGATGTTCCACGGCGGCGGTCTCGTTGCCGCCAGCCGAAATGTAGACGGGGACGGCGACGCCAACCTCGTGCGCGGCGTCGATCTCCGCTCGGAGCAGGTCGAATCCCAAAGACGGGTGCATTCGCCCGACCTGGGTCGGATGGTAGCTGTAACCGTGGTGGCAGACGGAGAAGCAGGTGATCGAATCGACCGCCGCCTCGGTGAGCGTCTGTTGGAATTCAGTTTTACTGAACGCGCTTCCGACGCCGGGTATTCCTCCCGACGTATGGAAGTCCAGATGAACTTGACGAAAACGTAGCGACATGAGATGCTGCTCCTTGGATAAAAGTTAGGTGTGCGGCGGAAGCGGTTGGCGCACCAGTTCAAAGTACATGGTTCTGCTGTCTTTGTCGATGCTGAACGATTCTACGCCATCCTTTGGCGTAACGATCAATTCTCCAAAACGTTCCCCAGTTCGTGTGTCCAATTTATAGGCTTTCAACGGCATCCCGGGCACTGCTTTCGCGGTGACGGTCGCGGTGATTGGTTCCGTCATCACCGGGCCTTTCTGTGTCTCGACGTAACCGTTGTCATCGATAAAACTGCCAGCGTTGGCCGAATTGGCCACCGCGCAAGCAAGGATTCGGCGGCTCTCGGTCAGCGGCCGGTCATCCAGACTGGTGAACGTCAGTGTGGCGAACCGCATCGGAGAGCTTACACCAAAGGCAGAGAGCGCGCGGCGCTTGCCCTTGTCCATGGAGTGGAGCGCCCCAACCGCGAACTGCGACTTCGGCGTATTGACGATGAACAGGCCAGGATCGGAGAAGCGGGTTATCTCGTTGGTGTCGCTGGTCACGAAATCCTTGCCGTTCTTGACTCCAAGCCGTTTGACCGCATCGGCATACAACTCCTTGGTGTTCCCCCCTGTCCCTAACGGCCATTCGGTTCCGGCGCCGGGCGGCAACAGTTCAATGTTTACCCGACACATCTGATAGAGGAATGACACGCCGCAGGCCAGTTGCCTGCGATTGCTCCAGATGTCGTCTTCCGTGTATTTCAACGTGACGGTTTTTCCCGCTGGCCGGATATCGCCGCGGAGAAACGCGATCGCCGCGGCCTGGTTGAGCCCCCAGGTGCTAGGGTCGAGGATTTGCGTCAGGCAAACAATCTTTGGTTTGTCGATCAGCCATGACAAATCGCCAAGATAAGCGCCGCCCCAGTCGAACGAGAACATGCCGTCGATTCCTTGATAGGCGCTGTACGCGGCGACAATTGGATACGCTTCGCAGCGATAGACGTTGGGATAAACGTGGCTCCATTCAGTGCAGACAATCGGTTTGTCGGCTAGCCGTGAATGGATGATTTCCCCAAAAATCGGCAAGAAGGTGAGCGGGGCGTTTATTATGCTCGTGTTCTGAGGAGTCCAGAAGCCTCCATCGGCAGAGCTGGATCCGAAATAGCTGTGGTCATTCATGAAATCCATGTTCCGGCTGGCCCACAAATCCCCCGCCGTCAGTTCAAGATTGGTGCCGCAAATGGGCACGTTCACTCCGATGGAGCGCAGGAATTCCCGCATGCCATCGATATACTCTTTCTGCAGCGAGGCGAAGAAGCGGCGTCCTTCCGGCCCCATGCCGTCCTGAGGCGTGCCGGTCAACGGACGCGACGGCGAAATGCCGCGGTCTTTCTGCCACTTCTCCCATTTCGCCGACAGAATCTTTCGGACTTCCGGACGATATTTTTCCAGCGGCACGCCACCGGAATAGGTGCAACTGTTCTCGTTCATGATCTCGAACATGATGTAGGCGGGATCGTCAACCATGCTTTTACCCGTATACGGGTTGATGGCGGTGAACAGTTTTTTTGCCAGTGTCTTGACCGCTTCGTTGATCTCCGGCTGAAACTTCGGATCCCCCGTCTTGCCCAACATTTTGCCGATAAATTTGTCGGTGTCAAAGACGTCCATGTAGATGTAGATGCCGTTCTTGATCAGCTCCGCATGGAAGAGCTGCATTTCGTCAAGGGCGACGGGATTGATCGTGCCATCGGGACGGATGAAATTACGGGCGATGATCTCCGGGAATTGGGGGTTTTCCATCATCGAAGCCCACAAGTGTATACGCATGACATTTACCCCCCCCCGTGCCAACGCCCGGGCCAGCAACGGCGCCATCTCCTTTTTGGGATGCGCTGAACAGGCGGCAATGTTGGTGCCCCAGAAAACCGCTTTCTGGCCGGGCCGGTTCTCAAATTCGAAATGGTCACCCACCTTTTTGAGAAAAACCGTGTTTCCCCGCCGGCGCATGATTGACAGAGGACGCGTCCAGCGCGCTATTTTCTTTTATCTCCCGCAGAAGCGGCAGTTGGCATTCATACCAATCTTTTTTTTCTTTTGGCAACGTTGCGGCATAAGCCGGCGTGGCGGAAAACTCACAATCCAGCATGGCGCTTAAAGTGGGCGACGCCAAGTCGCCGCGGACTGCGGTAATGCCCAGCACCACCGGGACGGCACTCTGATTTTTCGACACTACTTGGAGCGTTTTTAGCGCAACATCAGGTTTGGGGTTTTTCCATTGCGAATGGAAAAGCGAGACGGCATGCTCGCCGCTATTTCCGCTCCAGGCGATTTTGGCGTTCGGCCCCCCGGAACTGTTCCACCAGTCGAAAAACTCCATGCCCTGGGTCATCGGGATGTCAGTTGCCGTGCCGTCGGCGTATGTCACGCGGCAATGGAACACCGTGGGGTTGGCTCCGTTGCACCATGCTGCGGTCTGGCAGAAACACAGCCGCTCCACCTTTGCGTTAAGCGGAATTGCCGGAGATTCCATCGGAAAACTTGGCCGGTTAAGGCTCTTCAGCACAATAACGCTGTCACCGATTTCAAACGGAATGCCTTGCGCCCTCAAAATCCCCGGCTGGAACGAACTTAAGTCGTTGGTCCCCTGATCCGTCCACCCCCCCTTGCCGTCATTCGGCACATCGTCCGACAGTCCCCGGTTGCCATGCTTGGCGACAGGGACGCAGATAAAGGGCGAAGCCGATTCCGCGGACGAGACGGCATAGGATTTCTCGGAAATCATCCCGGTGACCCGCAAGACAATTTTCCCTGATTTGCGTTGCAACGGTGCGACCATGGCCCTAAACCGGAAATCCTTCCACCAGGCTGCATGCCGGAAATCCTCCAGGCCCGCAAAAGAGAAATCGACATCACTGGCGCCAAGATCGAACTGATAAACGCAGCCCTCCGCTTCCACCGTGGCTTTCCTGGACGGGCCAAACGCGATGGTTCGCCCTGGTTTTTGGGGTAGCGATCTAAACGTGTCCGCAGAGACATGCGCTGACAGGCCCAGGCTTTTTCTGGCAGTGTCCGCGGAAATGCCATATTCCCAAGTCACTTCGAACCCGTGCTCGATTTGTTTAGCGGACACCTTTGCGCTGAACAACCCGTTCACGCCATTCCTCACCACCGAGTTCACGGAGGCGGCGCGAGCCTTTGCCCGCCAGTCAATGGAATCAATGACGTTGTTTCCTTCCTTCAGTTGCAGCTCGTCCAACCGCAACACCGTGGTTCCGGCGATGTCGCCATAGACGTTGCCGTTATCGCCGAACTGGGCCCCCGAGACTGTGGCCGCCAAGACTTTGACATTCCCGAGCAAGATGCAGGACAAAGCCACTAGCGCCGCCGCCGCGCTTCGGTGGAATTCTCCCGCTAGCATGCGAAAGGCCTCGTTTGAATGGTCTCGCCTCATGTTGTCCACCACCTGTTCTTTGAGTTTGGATTTCATAAAAAACCTTTACGTCTTTTGTTATAAATTCGGCATGTTGCACTTTGCCGCTGACACTTATGTGGCAGGGATGTTGCCTTTTCATCCGGAGCGTTTTTGAAACAGGTCATAAAGTCGAGACCCATGCAAAGGTGGTCGGCTCATCTCCGAGGCGAATTCTCCGGTGGGGATTCAGTTGCCGCCGGCTCTATTGTAGTTGGCGGCGAAAAACCAGTCCAGAAACGGGTTGACGCGATTAGCAATTCTGTGTAGGTCCGCATGGCCATCGAAATACAAGACGCTGGCCGCATTGGCATGCCTGGCGGCCGGCATGCCGTAATCGCCGTTCTTCAAGGCGTCGTTCGATATTCTAAAAATGCCCTTGGCCGGATTGTAGTCGCCAGGGTTTCCGCCTGTCATCTGCCAGTCGTCCACGCAGAGGAAATACTGCGACGGAGCCTTGACTTTGCTAAGCTTTCCGGCTCCGCCGTAGCCAGCGCCCGAATATGCAATGAGCTCGACATTGTAGCCGTAGTGGATGTAGACGCTTATGTTGTCGATATATGGCATCGACGGACAGATGAGAAGTTTGGCCGACACGTAACCGCCGCCCCCCATTGAATTCGCCGCGACTGAGTTGCTTGCGAGCTGGCTGGAGCTTCCTGTCAAAAGACGATGATGCCAGTACGGAGCGGCGTAGCCGGAAGTGGCGTAAGCCGGAACCATCATGTCCTGATTGTCGAAGGCATAGTTCAAATAGCCGATTCCGACCTGCTTGAGCTGAGATACGCAACTTATGCCTTTCGCCATTTCCCTGGCTCTGCCGAGGCACGGCATAAGCAACGAAGCCAGAATCGCTATTATAGCTATAACCACGAGCAGTTCCACCAAGGTGAAATTTTTGCGGCACAAGCGACTGCATCGCTCCGGACTTGTGGGGTTTTCCGCCTGTTCCGCCTCGTTTGGCGTTCGTTCCGTCTGTGAGCTATCTCGGCGCATACGCCAGTCCCTCTCATAAAAGCAGTTGTTCGACACTGTTTGGCCTCCTTGCATGTTCTTGTGCGTTGCCCTCTCTCATTGGCTGAAATCGTCATCTTGCGCATTGAATCACCAGGACCTCGCGCTATTTTCATTATATGGCGGAAGCTGGACATTATCAAGAGGGCACCACATGGATATACCGGACGAATGCATGAATAAAACAAACATCAGCAATACAACCAAGCTCGGATCTGCCAAAGTATCGCTGCAGTTACAGGTGGACTTCGCCGATGTTGAGATGCTCGGCGACTTCTGGGGTATGCGCAGGCTTCCGGGCTTCCACTGGCGTCTCTACCACCACAGCGCGGCCGGCGCCGGCCTTGTGCTTAAGGACGGCCGACGGATCGAGCTTTCTCCTGACCGGCTCTACCTGGTTTCACCTTCGGAGAATCTAGGTAGCTACGTCGAAAGCGGAGGAAGCGTGGAGCAGCTTTTCATTCACTTCGCCATCGACGGATGCTTCTTCAATCTGAGCGACGAACCCTATGCGGCGCCGTTGGACGAGGAGTTGCGGTCCTTGCTGGCGAAACTGCGGCGCGAGTTGAAGGAGGCGGGGGCGACGCCGGTCTCGCAGCTCTACGCTAACGCCATCGTCGCGCTCGCGTTGACGCGTTGCGAGGGGCTCCTCGAGTCGGCGCTTTCCGACCAGCGCGTGAACGCGGCTTGCCGTTTGATGCGGGAAGCCCCGGCGCGGCAGTGGAGCAACGCCGAATTCGCGGAGCGCCTCGGCTTCGCCACCAACGCGTTCATCCGGAGATTCAAGGAGGTCGTGGGCATACCGCCGCACAAATACCTTCGGAGCATCAGATATTCTTTGGCCGCCAAGCTCCTCGCCACCACCGACATGGGGCTAGGGGAGATCTCCGAGCACGTGGGGATCAATGACAAGTTCCACTTTTCGCGGGAGTTCAAGCGAATCCATGAGCGGTCGCCATCGGAGCACAGAAAGAAGTTGACGGCGTCAAATCGTTGGTGAGGGGCGCGCGGGCACGTTGGCGCGGCAGGGGCTTGCGCCGCGGCGTCCGAGGGGGTATCTTCCATGACAAGCGAAAGGAAGGGCGCATGGCGCGGCGGAACGACAAAAACGGCGACGCGAGTTGCCTCGACATCCTGGAGAGCATCTCCGACGGGGTTTTCACCGTCGACGCCGCCTGGAAGGTGACCTCGTTCAACCGCGCCGCCGAGGCCATCACCGGTATCGACCGCTCCGAGGCCCTCGGGCGGCCCTGCTCCGAGGTCTTCCGCTCCAGCATGTGCGAGAAGGATTGCGCCCTGCGCCGCACCCTCGCCAATGGCAAGCCCGTCATCAATCAGCCCTGCCACATCATCGACGCCGAGGGGCGCGGCGTGCCCATCAGCGTATCGACCGCCGTGCTCCGGGACCAGGGCGGCCTAGTTTGCGGCGGCGCCGAAACCTTCCGCGACCTCAGCGAGATCGAGGAGCTCCGCCAAGCGCTCGAAGGCCGTCACCGCGTCGGCGAGATCGTCAGCGACAGCCCCGCCATGCGCGACGCCGTCGAGCTGGCCAAGGCCGTCGCCGCCAGCGCTTCCACCGTGTTGGTGCAGGGCGAGACCGGCACCGGCAAGGAGCTGCTCGCCCGCGCCATCCACTCGGCCGGGCCGCGCGCCGCCAGGCCGTTCGTCGCCGTTAACTGCGGGGCGTTGCCCGATAGCCTGTTGGAGTCGGAGCTCTTTGGTTATAAGCGGGGAGCCTTCACCGGGGCCGACCGCGACAAGCCGGGGCGCTTCGCGTTGGCCAAGGACGGCACCATCTTCTTGGACGAGATCGGGGAAGTCAGCCCGTCCATGCAGGTGCGTTTGCTGCGCGTCTTGCAGGAACGGCAGTTCGAACCGCTCGGAGGGAACGGCCCGGAGCCCGTCGCCGCCCGAGTCGTCGCCGCCACCAATCGCGATTTGGCCGCGTTGGTCAAACAAGGGAAGTTCCGCGAGGACTTGTTCTACCGCGTCAACGTCGTCCGCATCGATTTGCCGCCCTTGCGGCGGCGCAAGGTGGACATCCCGGCGCTGGCGGAACGCTTCGTCGCCAAGTTCAACCGCCTCCAGCGCAAAGAGGTCGAGGGCTTCTCGTCCGAGGCCCTGGCGGCGCTCATGTCCCACGACTGGCCCGGAAACATCCGCGAGTTGGAGAACGCCGTCGAACGCGCTTTCGCCCTCTGTCCCGGCGGGCGTATTGAGTTGCGGCACCTGCCCGGCGAGATCACCGGGGCGTCGCCGATGGGCGATAGCCCCGGCGGTTACCGGCAAACAAGGCGCGCCGCCGAGACCCGCGGCATCCTCGCGGCGGTGGAACGACACCACGGCAACCGCGCCGCCGCCGCCCGCGAGCTGGGTGTCGACAAGACCACCTTCTACCGCGCCGTCAAACGCCTCGGCCTTGATTTGCCGCCGCCAAGAGTGGCTAAAACGCCACGATGAAAGCATGGTGTCGTGGCGTTGACGCCATTGTTGTCAAGGCCATCAGCCTGGATTTATGTTTGGCACGGACATTGCTTTTAAACAAACCATGAAGATTGCATTGACCATGTGGCAAGGCAGGATCGCCCCGGTGTTCGACGTGTCGGGGCGGGCGCTGCTGGTGGAGCTGGAGGACGGGCGGACGCTCTCGGAGCGGGAGCTGGAGTTGCCGGACGGAACGCCCTTGGACAAGCTCGCCTTCCTGGCCGAAGCCGGAGTGGAGGAGCTGGTCTGCGGGGCGATGTCGCGCCCGGCGCAGCTGGCGGCGGAGGGGGTTGGCATCAAGGCCCATCCGTTCGTGGCCGGGGAGCTCAAGGAAGTTTTCCAGGCGTGGGGCGACGGGGCTCTCTTGGAGCCGCGCTTCTCCATGCCCGGATGCCGCCGCGGTTGTTGCCGCCGCCGTCGTCAGAACAATAACTAGAAGGACACGTTTTATGAAAATCGCCTTCACGACATCGGGGGATGAGTTGTCCTCTCCCCTGGACGCCCGTTTCGGGCGCGCCGCCAAGTTTCTGGTCTACGAGTTGGAGGCCGGGACTTTTGTCATCGCCGACAACCAGCAGAATTTGAACGCCGCCCAGGGCGCGGGCATCCAGGCCGCCCAAAACGTGGCCCGGCTCGGGGTTGAGGCGGTGGTGACCGGGCATTGCGGGCCGAAAGCGTTCCGCGTCCTCGCCGCCGCCGGGATCAAAATCTACAATTGCGCCGCCGCCACCGTCGCCGAGGCTCTCATCCAATACCGCGGCGGGAAACTCAGGCAGGCCCTGGACGCCGACGTGGAGGGGCATTGGTCATGAGCGTCAACTTCAAACCTATCGGCGTGATCCACAGCGAACATCTGGAGGCGGCCAAGACGCCCATCCAACCCGTTTACGCCCAGGACTGCCTCGGGAGCGTGGAAGTCTTCCCCGAATACGCCGAGGGGTTGCGCGACTTGGAGCTCTTCTCCCACCTCTATTTGCTCTATTTCTTCGACAAGGCGGAGCCCGCTCAGCTTATCGTGAAACCCTTCCTCCAGGACGTCGAGCGCGGCGTTTTCTCCACTCGCAAGCCTTGTCGGCCCAACCCCATCGGCTTGAGCATCGTGGAGTTGCTCGCGGTCGAGGGGAACATCCTGAAAATCAAGGGCTGCGACATTCTCGAGGGCACCCCGTTGCTGGACATCAAGCCCTACACGGCGAAGTTCGACCGCCACGAGACTAGGCGCAACGGCTGGCAGGACGAGGTGGACGACGCCACCGCCGCCATCCGCGGCCGCCGTGGCTACCGCGGGGGGCGTGGATGATCGTCGCCATCGCATCGGGAAAGGGCGGCACGGGCAAGACCACCGTGGCCGTCAACTTGGCCAGGACGCTCGGCGCCGGGGTGACGTTGCTGGACTGCGACGTCGAGGAGCCAAACGCCCATCTCTTCCTCAAAGGGGAGTTCAGCGGCTCGGAGATCGTGTCGATCCCCGTGCCGCTGGTGGACAAGGATCTTTGCGACGGTTGCGGCGAATGCTCCCGCTTTTGCGCCTACCACGCTTTGGCCGGGCTGGGCGCGGCGCCGCTGATTTTTCCGGAGCTTTGCCATGGTTGCGGGGGCTGCGCCAAGGTCTGCCCCAAAGGCGCCATCAGTGAGAAGCCCCACCGCATTGGAGTTGTGGAAACGCTCCAGGCTGGTGAAGTCACTTTGATCCAGGGGCGTCTGGACGTGGGCGTGGCCATGTCGCCGCCGCTCATCCGCGCCGTGAAACAACGTGTCCCGACAGACGGCATGGCGATCTTGGACGCCCCCCCCGGCGCCTCCTGCCCGGTGGTGGCCACGCTCCGCGGCGTGGACTACGTGGCGCTGGTGACGGAGCCGACCCCTTTCGGCCTGCACGACCTGACTTTAGCCGTGGACATGGTCAGGGCGCTGGGCATCCCGTTCGGCGTGGTGGTCAACCGCGCCCGGGCCGGGGACAACTACGTCAACGACTACTGCGGCAAGGAGTCGATCCCCGTGCTCCTGGAAATCCCGGACGACCGGCATGTGGCGGAGGTCTATTCCCATGGCGACTTGGTTGTCGACCGTCTCCCTGAGTATTGCGAACTGTTCCGGACGTTGTGGGACAGGATCGTCAAGGAGGCGAACCAATGAAAGAGCTTGTGGTCATCAGCGGCAAAGGCGGGACGGGCAAGACCAGCGTGGCGGCCTCTTTGGCGGCGCTCGCCGGGCAAGTGGTGGTCGCCGACTGCGACGTGGACGCCGCGGACATGCATTTGCTCCTAGCCCCGGAGGTCAAGGAGCGCCATGAGTTCCGTTGCGGCAACGAGGCCGTGATCCGCCCAAAGGATTGTCATGCCTGCGGCGCGTGTTTAGCGGTTTGCCGCTTCGAGGCGGTGAGGAAAGAGGACGGGGCGTTCCGGGTCGACCCGGCGGCTTGCGAGGGCTGCGGCGTCTGCGTCCGTTTCTGCCCGGCGGGAGCCATCGATTTCCCGGAACGGCTCTGTGGCGAATGGATGCTTTCGGAGACCCGGTTGGGCCCGTTGGTCCACGCCCGGTTGGGCGTGGCGGCGGAGAACTCCGGCAAGCTGGTCTCGACCGTCCGCCGCGAGGCCGCCCGCGTCGCGGCGGCGAGGTGCCTGCCGCTGGTCGTCGTGGACGGCCCGCCCGGGATCGGCTGTCCGGTCATCGCCTCGCTCACCGGCGCGGCGCTGGTGTTGGTGGTCACCGAGCCCACCGTCTCGGGGGAGCACGACTTGGCGCGCGTTTTGGCGTTGGCCAAGCATTTCCAGCTCACGGCGGCGGTCTGCGTGAACAAATGGGACATCAACCCGGAGATGGCGGCGCGGATCGAAGCCATGGCGCGGCTGGCTGGCGCGCGGGTCGTCGACAGGATATGTTATGACCGTGGCGTCACCATGGCGCAGACGCGGGGATTGACGGCGGTGGAGACCGACACCCCCTGCGGCGAGGACATCCGCAAGATTTGGGAAGAGCTTAAAACGTTGTTGGTTTGAAAGGACAGGACGAATGGGGAAGATCCGCATAACCACATTGGTTGAGAACTGCGTCAAGAAAGGCCGTTTGCTCGCCGAGCACGGTTTGTCGTTCTGGATAGAGCTGGAGACCGCCGCCATCCTCTTCGACACCGGCCAAGGTCTCGCGCTGCAACGCAACGCCCGGCAATTGGGCATAGACGTGGAGCGGGCCGACGCCATCGTCCTGAGCCACGGCCACTACGACCACACCGGCGGGCTGGAGCTCCTGTTGCAGGATTCCCACCGCAAGAAAATCTATGTCCATCCGGCGGCCATGGAGGCGAAATTCGTCCGCGAGCCAGATGGTTCGGTGCGCCGCGTCGGCATTCCGTTGCCATGCGAGCTCAAAGTGCGCTACCAGGCCGAACCCGTCTGGGTGGAGGCCCCCACCGATCTCCCCGGAGGGCTGTGGCTCACTGGCCCGGTACCCCGCACAAATGATTTCGAGGACACCGGCGGGGCGTTCTTCCTCGACCTGGAATGTACCCGTCCGGACACGCTCCCCGACGACCAGTCCGCGTTCCTGGACACGCCCGCCGGGACGGTCGTCATCCTGGGCTGCGCCCACTCCGGCCTCGTCAACACCCTTGACTACGTGTTGAAGTTGACCGGCGGTCGCCCCATCCACACAGTGGTCGGCGGGACGCATTTGCTCAACGCCGCGCCGGAACGGCTCGACAAAACGGTGGAGGCGCTACGGCGCTTGGACGTACGGCGTCTTTGCCCTTGTCATTGCAGCGGCTTCGCGGCCACGGCCAGACTGTGGCGCGAGTTCCCGGATCGATGCGGGTTCTGCTCTGTCGGCGAGACTGTCGAGCTGGCATGGTGATATTCTAAACCGCTCCCATAGACATTAAACATAAGGTGATAACATGGCTTGTGACAATTCGAAAGACCAGTCCCCAAAAGCGACCTGCGGCACTTGCGGCGACAGCAACTGCTCCGCGTCCAAACGCAAAGAGGGCGAGAACGACGGCGAGTTCTCCAACCGCCAGAAACTCCAGTCCCGGCTTTGCCGCATTCGCCACAAGGTGCTGGTGATGTCCGGCAAAGGCGGCGTGGGCAAGAGTACCGTGGCCGTCAACCTCGCCACCTCCTTGGCCTTGGAGGGCAAGAGCGTGGGGCTGCTGGACGTGGACATCCACGGCCCGAGCATCCCGACCATGCTTGGCCTTGAAGGCCAGCGTCCGGTCGGCGGCGAGGAGGGAATGGTCCCCATCGAGCTGGGCTCCTTGAAAATCATGTCCATCGGCTTTCTGCTGGGCGACCCGGACGACGCGGTGATCTGGCGCGGGCCGATGAAGATGGGGGTTATCCAGCAGTTCCTGCGGGACGTCGACTGGGGCGACCTGGATTTCCTCATCATCGACGCCCCGCCCGGCACCGGCGACGAGCCGCTCTCCGTCTGCCAGTCCATCGAGGGCCTCGACGGCGCCGTCATCGTGACCACCCCCCAGAAAGTGGCGGCGGTGGACGTGCGCAAGTCCATCACCTTCTGCCGCCAGTTGAAAGTCCCGGTGCTCGGCGTGGTGGAGAACATGAGCGGTTTCGTCTGCCCAAAATGCGGTGAGGTCACCCATATCCTGCGCTCCGGCGGCGGCGAGCGGCTCGCCACGGACATGGGCGTCCCGTTTCTCGGCGCCATCCCCATCGACCCGCAGATCGCCGAGGCCTGCGACAACGGCCAGGCGTTCATCCACCATTTCGCCCACACTCACACGGCGGCGCTTATGCATGAGATAATCAAACCCATCGCGGCGTTGGACTCGAAAAACGAACAACCCAAGGAGTTGAACATGAAAATCGCGATCCCGTTGGCCGACGGCAAACTGTGCGTGCACTTCGGACACTGCGAGACCTTCGCCCTGGTCGACGCCGATCCCGCCGCGAGGAAAATCACCGGGCGCGAGGATGTCGTTCCCCCGCCGCACGAGCCGGGCTTGTTGCCCAAATGGTTGGCCGAGAAGGGCGTCGGGATGGTCATCGCCGGCGGCATGGGGCAAAGGGCGCAAGGCATTTTCGCCGAACAGGGCATCAAGACGCTGGTCGGCGCCCCGGTGGACAGCCCCGAGAAGCTCGTCGAGGCCTACTTGGCCGGAAACCTGCAAGCTGGCGACAACACCTGCGACCACTGAGAAGGGACATCCCATGCCTGTAAAACGCGCCCTCGTGGCATACACCGAGGAGAAGTTGAACTGCGCCCAGAGCGTCTACCGCGGTTTCCAGGCCTCGCCGGAAAAGGTCGCCGCCGCCCAAAAGCTGGGTGGCGGCAAAGCCGAGGGGGGGCGTTGCGGCGCCCTGGCCGCGGCCCTCGACCTAGCGAGCGAGGCGGCGCATGGCAAACTGCTCGTCGCCTTTACGGCGAAGGCGGGGGCCGAGCAATGTCGGGAGATCCGCGCCAAGAAGGAGTTCAGTTGCGCCCAGTGTGTCGAGCTCGCCGCCCGCTTGTTGAAGGAACATGGTGATGTCTGAAGTCAAGCGCCCTTCCAGCCACTCCCGTTGCTTGCTTTGCGGCGAGGACAATCCCCTCGGTTTGAAATTGAAATTCCATGCGGATGGAGACGGCGGGGTCAAGACGGAGCTGAGCGGCGGTTTGCTGTTACAAGGTTACCAGGGCATCTTGCACGGCGGGGTGATCGCCGCCGTGCTGGACAGCGCCATGACCCATTGTCTTTTTCAGCAAGGGCTGGAGGCCGTCACGGGCGACTTGCGGGTGCGTTTCCGGGAGCCGGTGCCATGTCAAGCCAAGCTGGAGCTCAAGGCGTGGGTGAAGAAGTCGACCAGCCCATTGCACCTGCTCGCCGCCGAGCTGTCCTGCGGCGGCAAGCGCTTGGCCTGGGCCGAGGCCAAGTTCATGGAGCGCCGCGCCCCCCAGAAAACCTCTGGACGGAGTTGGGGAGCCGAAGCGGGGGCCCCGGCGGATGGATGCGGCTAAACCAGCAGGAACGCGGACATTTCACCAGATCCGTTGAACGCGTCGATTTCTCATGTATATTGCAACACTGACGTCGCTATTGCAAGGATAAGAAGGAAAAGCATGTCCATGGAGACGACCGATCGGGACTATCTCGCCAAAGACCGCACGGTGTTGGCCAACGACCGCACCTTGCTGGCGTTCCTCCGCACCGCGTTGATGCTCTTCGCCACGGGCGTGACGTTCATCAAGTTTTTCGACGAGGACGCGGTGACGTTGGGGCTGGGCTGGGCGTTTGTCGCCCTCACGCCCGCTTTGTTGGCCTTCGGCTTCTGGCGTCACCGGCAGGTTGTCCGCCACTTGAACCGCAACTACCCCCATCTCGATGACAAAAGCCTGTAGCGCCCGGCGAAACGGCTACGGGGTTGAATCACCCTGGCGCCTGGCGTCCATCCGTTCCCGGAGTTCCCGCTCGTCCAGCGTGGCGGTCTCATGCTCGTTCTCCAACAACGCGAAAAGTTTGAGCACGAACCCTTTCTCCCGGATGTAGTAGCAACGTTTGTTGGCGATTTTTAGCTGCGCGACGATCCCCGCCTCCCTAAGGCTTTTGAGGTGCTGCGAGAGGTTGGGCTGCGAGAGCTGGAGCACGTCGTTCGCCCTGCAGGCGCATTTAGGCCCATCCAGCAGCAGCTTGAGCAGCTCCAGCCTGGCAGGATGCGCCAGCGTCTTCAACAGCCTGGCTTGGGCTTCGTTGTCCTTGACGTTCATCAAAACGCTCCTGTGCGCAGCAGCACCAGGGTGCAGACGCGTTCGATCAACATGCCCGCGGCTTCCAAGGCGGCCTCCAGTTGCGGGTTCTCCGTGCCGGGGTTGAAGATGACCCGCCGCGGCCTGAGCCCCAAGATCTCCCGCTCCAAGGCCGTGGAGATGTCTCTGTTGACGTAGACGCAAAGCGTGTCGACGCCCGGGGCTAGCTCCGCCAGGGAGCGTTTGGTCTCCAGTCCCTTGACCGGCGCGCCGGAGGGGTGGACCGGCAGGGGGGTGTGGCCGTATTCCAGCAGCATCTCCACCGCCCGGTGCGAGAACCGCTCCGGGTTGGTGGACGCCCCCAGCACCGCCACTTTGAGCCCCGCGCTGTCAGCCGCGCCCCGCACCCGTCTCAAGCCTTCTCGATGGCGCTGATCAGCTTCTGCTTGTCCTGCACACCCACGAACTGTTCCACGGTCTGTCCGTCCTTGAGCAGGAAGAGCGCCGGGATGCTACGGACGCCGAATTTAGCCGCCAAGTCGGCGTCCTCGTCCACGTTGACCTTGCCTACGAGGGCTTTGTCGCCCACCGCCGCCACCACGGCGTCCAAGACTGGCCCCATCATCCGGCAGGGGCCGCACCAGGGTGCCCAGAAGTCGATCAACGCGACTCCCTTGGACGTTTTAGCCTCGAAATTCGCAGCGTCCAGATGTTCAACGCTCGCCATGATCTTCCCCTTTTCTTTGTGGTTCCGCTTTACCTTGGCGCAACGGCGCGCTATCTTAAACCTTATTTATAGGACGGCTTGCTATATAAGTCAAGCCTTATATAGCGGCTATCGCTGATTTTTATCTTGTAGGACGGTATGTTCAACAGACTCTGGCGCGTCGCCAAGACGCTTTTCATCAAGCTGAAGCGGACCAAAGGCACTCCCCACAGCATCGCCTTGGGGGTCGCCGTGGGGCTGTTCATCGGCACCGTCATCCCGATTGGCGGGCAGATCGTCGCCGCGCTGCTCCTGGCGTTCATCCTCAGGGCGAACAAGCTGATGGCGGTGGTTTTCACCTGCTACACCAACCCCTACACCGTGCCCGTCCTCTACCCGTTGTTTTGCCTGCTGGGGGCGAAGATCGCCCGCCTCGACCTGTCGATAAGATCCATCAACGAGAACGTAGCCGCCTTGGTTAAGGCTCCGTCGTGGAGCACCATGAGTGACTTCGGCGAGGAGTTGCTGCTGTCCTTTTTCGTCGGCGCCGGGGTGATCGGCGTGATCCTGGGGGTGGCCGGTTACTTCATCACCTTCTGGCTGATCGCCAGGCATCGCGAGAAGGTCGAAGCGAAGATGGCGGCGGCCCGTTTTAGGATTTCCCAGGGCTGAGCTTGTTTTCCCGGGCTATTATCGATTTCGGCTTTGACTTGGCGGCTTGTCCCGCTATTCTATGGTTCGTCGCATGTTTTTGGGTCAGGACGGGAGCGTTCATTGTCTATGTTCAAGCGTTATATGCGGATGTGCATGCGCCTATGGCGGATGACCAAGACTCTTTACCACAAGTTCAAGCGGACGCGGGGCACGCCGTACAGCGTCGCGATGGGGGTTGCCGTGGGCTTGTTCGTCGGCATCGCGGTGCCGATCGGCCTCCAGGTGCCAGGTTCGATCCTCATGGCCTTCGCCTTTCGCTGCAACAAGCTTATCGCCTTCTTTGGCACCTTCGTCAGCAACGCCTACACCGTGCCGATCATCTATCCGCTGCTTTGTCTGCTCGGGGCGAGGATATTGGGCGTCGACGTGACGTTGAGCAGCATGAACAAGGATATCATGGCGCTGATCAAGACGCCTTCCTGGTCCGGGCTGCTGGAGTTCGGCGACGAGCTGTTGTGGTCGTTCCTGGTCGGCGGCGTGATCGTCGGGGTGATTTCCGGAGTGATCGGTTATTACCTCACTTATTGGCTGGTTGTGAGGCATCGGGCCAAGGTGCAGATCAAGATGGACAAGGCGCGGGCAAGGCTCGGCGTCGCCTCGGTTGGCGGTTCCGTGCTCCCCGTGTTGTAAATTTGGGTTTGAGAACTTATATTTGGAGCGCGCGAATAGAAAACCGCAACGGCACTGGGAGGCCGGTTCTGACATGAAGCTTACTCGTTATGGACGCAAGGAATGGTTGGGATGGGGCGTGGTGGCGTTCGTCCTGATCGACGTTATCGTCTTGGTGGCGGTCTTCGCCAAGCTCTATTTGCTGTTGGCGCTGGCCGCGTTCGTCCTCCTTTGTTGGGTGGCGCTCGCGCTTTTCTTCCGCGACCCGGCGCGCCGCGTCCCCGAGGGCGACGATATCTTCGTGTCCCCCGCCGACGGCGTGGTGCGCGACATCGAGACGTTGGAGAAGTTCGACCACGACGCCAGTTTCAACGGCCGCCCCGCCGTCCGGATCGGCATCTTCCTCTCCGTCCTGAACGTCCATCTCAACCGCGCCCCCGCCGCGGCGTCGGTCTTGGACTCCTGTTACAAACCCGGCTGTTTCCACGACGCCCGCGACTCCCGCGCCTCCAAGGAGAACGAATCCAACACCTTGGTCTGCGAGGCTCAGCTCTCCGGCGGGCGCAGGTACCCCATGTTGGTCAAGCAGATCTCCGGGGCGATCGCCAAGCGTATCGTCTGCGCCGCCGTCCCGGGGGAGCGTCTGCGCAAGGGGGAGCGCTTCGGGATGATCAAGTTCGGGTCGCGGACCGAGCTCTACTTGCCTTTGTGCCCCGAGATCGAGCTGGCGGTCAAGATTGGCGACCGGGTCAACGCCGGCAGCACCGTGGTCGCCCGGCTCAAGCTCACGCCAACCACGCCACAGGCGTAGGAGCGCTGGACTATGAAACGGAATTTCAAACAGTTCCTCGCGGAGAACCGATGGTTTAAGGGCATCCCCAACACCCTGACCGTCTGCAACTCCCTGTGCGGCTTCGCCGCCATCCTCAACGCCTTGCAGGTTTACCGCGTCCCTCCGGACGAGGTGGGCAAGACCCTCGCCGTCAGCGCCCTGATGATTTTGGGGGCGATGGTCTTCGACGCCCTCGACGGGTTCACCGCCAGGATTTTCAACGCGGCCAGCATGAAGGGGTTGCAAATGGATTCGCTCGCGGACATGGTCACCTTCGGCGTCGCCCCCGCGGTGCTGGTGGTGGTCATCGCCCATATGAACAAGGGCATGAACCACACCCAGTATGGCTACCATTTCGCCTGGATGCTCTGCGCCGTCTACCTGGCCACCGCCGCCCACCGCCTGGCGCGCTATAACGAGCACGCCATCCTCAACAAAAAGAGCGGCGACAAGTTCACAGGGCTGCCATCCCCGGGCGCCGCCGCCGCCGTCTGCTCGATGGTCTTGCTCTTCGCCCACTATGACGGGTTCCGCACCCCTTACGACGGGTTCCGCGGCTGCGTCTGGTATTTTCCGCTCTACACTGGGCTGCTGGGGGTGTTGATGGTCAGCAATGTCCGCTATCAGCACATGGGCAAATGGTTGGAGTCGATCCGGCGCAACCGCGTCCGGATGGCGATCGCCGTGGTCGTGCTGTTGTGCTTCGTGTGGGAGCCGTACCCTGTCATGTTCGCTGTCGTCAACCTCTACGTCTTGTACGGCCTCGTCAAAGAGTTCGTCGTCCGCTTCAGCGAATCATCGTCCAAGCTCACCTCGCAAAAGGCTTGAGGTCGGGGGCGGGAAAGGCATTGTCATCGTGAATGGCCTGGGTATGTCCCGGGATCTAAAGCTCTTCGCGGTCGCCGTCGGGCTGGGAGCCTGTGGCTGCGGCATCTTCGATTCCATTTTCAACAACTATCTGACCGCGAGCTTCGACATCTCGAGCTTCCAGCGCAGTATGCTGGAGATCCCCCGCGAGCTACCGGGCATGTTGGTGGCGCTGGCCTCGGCCTTCCTCTTCTTCCTGCCGTCCCGACGGCTGGCGGCCTGCACCATGCTGTTGAGCTTCGCCGGGCTGCTGGCGCTGGGGACGTTGTCCAACAGCTACGCCACCATGCTGCCTTGGCTCTTCGTCTTCAGTCTGGGGCAACACCTTTTCATGCCGCTCAACACCGGCATCGGCATGGAGCTGGCGCGCAAGGGCCAGGACGGCCGCCGTCTGGGGCAGTTGAATTCGGTCCGCAACGCTTTCGCCGTCCTGGGCAGCTTCGTGGTTTTTCTTGGTTTCCGCTACCTTCATCTGAACTTCGCCATCTCGTTCGTGTTGGCGTCGTTGTGCCTGCTGACGGCGGCCTGTTTCCTGCTGCGCATGGAGCCGGGGGCGAAAGTCCCGCCGCGGCTAAGCCTGACGTTCCACCGCCAGTACCGGCTTTACTATTGGCTCTGCGTCCTGTTCGGGACCCGCAAGCAGATCTTCCTCACCTTCGCCCCCTGGGTTTTGGTGACGGTGTTCAAGCAGCCCACCCAGACGCTCGCCTGGCTGTTGACCATCGGCGGCGTGACGGGCATCGTCACCCAGCCTCTCATCGGGCGGGCCATCGACCATTTGGGCGAGCGGGCGGTGCTTTGCTCCGAGGCGGGGATACTCGTCTTCGTCTGTCTCGGCTATGGTTTCGCCGGAAGCCTTTTCAGTCACGACACCGCCTTCTTGGTGGCGGCGACCTGTTTCGTTCTCGACCAGCTCTTGATCTCCACGGGCATCGCCCGCTCGACCTACCTCAAGAAAATCGTCGTCGACCCGGCGCATGTCAGCCCGACCCTCTCCTTGGCGGTCTCCATCGACCATGTCTTCTCCATCGGGGTCGCCCTCCTGGGTGGCTTGATCTGGAATGTTTTTGGCTATCAGGTGGTTTTCTTCTGCGGGGCGTTGATCGCCATCGTCAACCTGTTCTCCGCGCGGCGGATCAAGTTTGTCGAGGCTTGACTTTCCCGCCGTCCGGGTTATTATGGATAGTAGTAGCGGAGGATGGCGATGTTGTGGCATTTGAAGCGTTGGGCGACCAAGTTGCTGGGGTTGAAATCTTTCCCCTGCTACGTGCTTAGCCACGACCCGCCGGTGGTCGTCAGCTACTGGTTCGACTTCTTGCAGGTGGCCGACGAAGTCTTGACGGCGTTGCCGAAAGGGCGCCGTTCCCACCTGTTGTTCCAGCTCGGCTGGCAACGCGAGACCGACGAGCGCATGTCCGAGCTCCAGAACGACCTCTGCCGCCTTCAGGACGCTTGGCCGGATGTCCGTTTCCTCTTCCTCTGCAACTCTCCGGTCGAGAAGGCCCAGTTCGACAAACGCGGCCTCCCGGGGGTGTTCTGCCACCAGAACGCCTTCATCGACGAGCGTAAACTCCGTATCCTCCCCTGCGCCAAAAAACGTTTCGACGCCATCTACGTGGCTAGGATCACCCCTTTCAAACGCCATCTCCTGGCCGCCCAAGTGGAGAGCCTCCGCCTGGTGGGCGACCACAGCTCCGCCGAGCGCGGCTATTTCCGGGAGACCTTGAAGGCCTTGCCCCAAGCCGTCTGGAGCCGCAAGGTCCGCTATCGAAACTTGTACAAGGAGCTCAGTTCCGCCCGGGTCGGCCTCTGCCTCTCCGCCGAGGAGGGTGCCATGTTCGTGAGCGCGGAGTATCTGCTCTGCGGTTTGCCGGTGGTCAACACCCGGAACATGGGCGGACGTGACGTTCTTTTCGAGCGGGACTACGCCCTCGTGGTCGACGACACCCCGGAGGCGGTGGCGGCCGGGGTCAAGGAGATGGTCTCCCGCAAGATCGATCCCGGGCGCGTCCGTGGCGCGGCCCTCGCCAAGATGCGGCAGCACCGCGGCGTGTTCATCAAGCTCGTCCAGGACATCTATGACCAGGAGGGGGCCAACCGCAGTTTCGTGGATGAATGGTCGGAGGTCTTCATCCATAAACTCGGCTTGCGCCGTTCGGTGCCTTGGGGCGTCTGGAGAAAAAGGATTTTGAAGCCGGGCACGTTCCGGAGCTAGGGGGGGCGTTTGTTGACACATTGGGTAAAGGGCATCGTCGTTTCTTGTTGGCTGCTCGCCGTTTCCGCGCTGTACGCGGGCGAGCCGGTCACTATCTCCATTTTGCATACCAACGATGAGCATGGATGGTTGTCGCCCGGTCCCGCCAGCGGCGGACTCGTGGGGATCGCCGCTCGTTGGAAACGTGACGAAGGCTATCCCAGTCCGTCGACCCTGGCCCTGAGCTCGGGCGACATGTGGACTGGCCAGGCGCTTTCCAGCCAGTTTAAAGGCGCCCCGATGGTCGAAGCCATGAGCGCCATGGGCTACCGCGCCTCCGCGGTCGGCAACCATGAGTTCGACTTCGGCCAGAATATCCTGGCCCGCAACCGCGCCGCCTCCGCTTTCCCCTATCTCTCCGCCAATTTGCGGGGCGACGCCGCGTTCGCCGCTCCTTACGTCGTCGTGGAGGTCGCCGGGGTCAAGGTCGGGATTATCGGGTTGACCATCCGCGACATGCCGTCCCTGACGGTCACGGGCAATATCAAGGGGTTGGAGTTCGGCGCCTACGAGGCCGCTGTCTGGAAGGCCGCCGCCGCCGCCAGGGGGGAGGGGGCCAAGACGCTCGTCATCCTGGCGCACGTGGATTCCGAGTCCGTCGCCAAGTTGGCCGGAAAAATCCAGGACTTGGGGATTCCACTGCTCTTCGCCGGACACGACCACCGGGAATTCTCCAAACAAGTCGGGGATAGCTGGGTGGTGGAGTCAGGCTGTTTCGCCCAGGCCTACAGCCGCGTCGACCTCACGGTGGACTCCGAGACCGGCAAGACCTTGGGCTGTAAAGTGAAACTCGTGAAGAACCCTGGCGGCGGCGCCGACCCCGCGGTCAAGGCGGTGGTCGACAAATGGCGCGCCAAGCCCGAGGCCGTCGAGTTGGAGCGGATCATCGGCTACACTCGGAAGGGGTTCGCCAAGCCGCAACCGCTTCACGGCATGGTCGCGCGTTCCTGGTTGTGGGCGTTCCCCGAGGCCGACGTGGTTTTCTGCAACAGCGGCGGCGTCCGGCAGAACATCGCCCCCGGGCCGATCACCGTCGGTGAGATCTTCGGGGTGCTGCCTTTCGACAACACCATCTACGAAGTCAAGCTCAGCGGCAAGCAGCTCCTTGAGGACTTGGAGCTCAAAGGCCTGTTCCAAGCCGGCGTCAAGCGCAAGGGGGCTGGTTTCGTTCTGGTCAAGTCCGGCAAGCCCATCGTCCCGGAGGGGAGTTACCGGGTCTTGGTCAACAGCTTCATGTACCTTGGCGGGGATGGCTGCCCCTTCAAGCTCCAGGACCCCAAAGGCCGCGACACCGGCGCACAATTCCGGCGTCCGTTGCTCGACTGGATCAGCGCTCTGGGCGGCACCGCGGCGACGCCCCTGGAGGACGTTCCCGCGGCCGCGGCGCTGCTAGGCGATGAAAAGCAACACCACCGATGACGCTCCTGGCGCTTGCGGGTGCCTAGGCCCCATGGTATAGTTGGGGAACGCGAGGAGAATTTCGACCATGGCGAAAAATGACGACGGCAGCGTCGGCTGGCGGACGACCGACGAGCACGAGATCGAGCTGCGCCGCCAGCGGGCGCGGGACGAGGCGATGAGCGTCGCCCCGGCGGGCGAGGGCGGCGACCAGGTCTTCCAGGACTATCTGGTCGAGCGCTCCGGCGTCGACAACCCCGCCAGCTACCGGGTGGAGATCAGATCCCTCCATGACCGGGTCAACACCTGCTCCTGCCCCGACTTCCTCAAGAGCGGGCTCGGCACCTGCAAGCACATCGAGAAGGTCCTGGGCGGCTTGGGCAAGGCCAAGGGCGAGTCGCCCTACGCCGAGGTCTTCATGGACGGCGCCCCGCGGGAAGCCCGCCTCGCGCTGCCGCCCGGCGCGGCGGCGGAGACGCTCGCCTTCCTCGGCAGATACTTCGACGCCGAGGGCTCCCCCAGGCGCCCGGTGCTGGACACCCTGCAGGTCTTCACCCGGGACTTGGCGGCAGCGGGGCTCAAGGACAAGATCAGGGTCTCCGCCGAAGTCGGCTCATACCTGTTGCGGCTTCTCGACCGTCTGCGCCTGAAGCGGGCCAGGCAAAACTGCGCCGACAAATTCCGCGCCGCCGCAGGCCAGGCCGCTTTCCTGCGCCATCCCCTCTACGACTACCAGATCGACGGCATGCTTCACCTCGCCTTCACCGGCCGCGCCATGCTCGCCGACGAGATGGGCTTGGGCAAGACCGTCCAGGCCGTCGCCGCCGCTTGCGTCCTTCGGGAACAGTTCGGCGTCCGCCGCGTGTTGGTGGTCTCCCCCGCCTCGCTCAAGACCGAATGGGAGGAGCAGATTCGCAAGTTCACCGACCTGCCGGTGGAGATCCTCTACGGCGGCACGAAGCAACGCCACGAGCGTTACCGCGGCGCCAGCGCCTTCTTCCTCCTCGCCAACTATGAGCAGGTCGTGCGCGACCAGGAGGAGATCAACGCCGAGTTCCAACCGCAGCTGGTCATCCTCGACGAGGCGCAGCGCATCAAGAACTGGCGCGCCAAAACCGCCACCGCCATCAAGCGCCTCCATTCCCGCTTCGCCTTCGTCCTCACCGGCACCCCGCTTGAGAACAAGATCGACGAGTTCTACTCCCTGGCCGAGTTCGTCGATCCGTTCCTCTTCGGTAGCCTTTTCCGCTTCAACCGCGAGTTCTACGCCTTCGACGAGGACGGCAAGGTCGTCGGCCACAAAAACCTCCGCAAGCTCCACGAAGCCGCCACCGGGATCATGCTGCGCCGCCGCAAGAGCGAGATCAGCGAGCAGCTTCCCGAGCGGGTCGACAACAACTACTTCGTGGAGCTCAGCCCGGAGCAGCGCTCCCGTTACGAGGAGCACGAGACCATCGTCGCCAAGCTCTTCCAGACCGCCAAGCGCCGCCCCTTGCTCCCCCCGGAGTTCGAGCGGCTCCAGCGCGCCCTGGCCTGCATGCGCATGCTCTGCGACAGCGTCTACATCCTCGACCAGGAAATCACCGACGCCCCCAAGCTCGACGAGTTGATGGAGATCCTCGACGACCTTTGGGCGGAGGATCCCACCCGCAAGGTCATCGTCTTCTCCGAGTGGGTCAAGATGTTGGAGCTGGCGCGGGGACGCCTCGTCAAGCGCGGCGTCGGCAACGCCTTGCACGTCGGTTACGTGGACCAGCAGAAACGGCGCGTCGAGATCAACCGCTTCAAGGACGACCCCGCATGCCTGGTCTTCCTCTCCTCCGATTCCGGCGGCGTGGGGCTCAACCTTCAGGCCGCCAGCGTGGTGGTCAACCTCGACCTGCCCTGGAACCCCGCCCGTTTGGAGCAGCGCGTCGCCCGCGCCTGGCGCAAACATCAGGAACACACCGTCAACGTCATCAACTTGGTGGCCTCCGACAGCATCGAGCACAAAATGCTCGCCACGCTGGAGTTCAAGCAGGGCCTAGCCGACGCCGTGCTCGACGCCCAGGGCGATTTCGAGGAGTTCGAGAAGCCCAACGCCAAGGCCGCTTTCATGGAACGCCTCTCCGCCCTCATGGAGAGTCCGGTGGCCCCCGAGGCGCGGCCAGCCACCCCGGAGCCACGGGAGCAGCTCGCCCAGGAATTGCAAGTGGACAACCTTGGCGTGGGCAGTTGCGGCGCCCTCTACGATCCGGATACCGGCTCGCTCCGCGCCGTCCTGGCCGTCGGCCCCGCGAGTTCGGCCGACAAGCTGCAGACGCAGATCGAGAAAACCCATGGCGCGCGGCTCGCTCCCGACAAGCTGGCCGTCATCTCCCCCGCCGACCACGCCTTGCTCCAGAAACTGGCGGCCCTCGGGCTGATCACCATCAACCAGGAACGTTTGACCCAGCTGTTCGAGTCCGTCAACCTCGCCCCGCCGAAGCCCTCCGACCGGAAGCTGCGGCTGAAGCTCTGCCGCGGCGCGTTGTCCGGCGCGGAGCGGCAATTGAAGATGGCGGATGTTTTGTTGGGCGGTGGCTTCGCGGAGGAGGCGGTGCCTCCGGCCCGGCAGGCCGCGTTGACGGCGGCTTTGGCTCTCCATGCCTTCGCCGCTCCCGAGGTCTTGGAGACTTTGCCGGAAAGCTTCGCCGTGGAGATGCTGCCGGGCTTGAAGGACAAGTTGGGCGTCGAGCGTTCCCACCTGCTGTTTTTGCAACTTTGCGTCCATGGGGGGCGGGACGACGCGGCGGAGCTGGTAAAGTCCGCCGGGGCGTTCGTGGCGATGGCGGCGGAGTTCGCCGACCGCCAGGCACTCGAATCCTAGGCGGAATTAGAGGTTCCACGAAACTTGTTTCCGAAAGAAAAAATCTTTCGTCCACCTTGATAAGGACGTTTTTCTGTCCAGAAGGATGGAGCCACCTCACAATCATGAATGTCGCCTCCGCCCCTGATTCGCCGAAAACCCTTAGGTCAAATATCCTCCGTCGACCACAAGGGTGTGCCCGTTGACGAAGGAACTCATGTCGCTGACAAGATACAGCATGGCGTTGGCGATGTCCTCTGGTTCGCCAAGGCGTCCGGCTGGATAGTTCGAAAGCATGCGCTGAAAGTTTTGAGGATCGAAGTCTCCACGGCTCTTCGTGAGGTCGGTTTTTATGGTTCCCGGCGCAATGCAATTTATGTTGACGTTGTATTTCGCCGCATGTTTTGCCGCACATTCCGTCACGCCTGTTATTGCGCGTTTCAGAACTGAATAGGAAAACGCCCCAGACGCATTGCGATAGGCGCAAACGCTGGCGATATTCACGATCTTGCCATATTTTCGGTTGATCATTCCTTCCAATGCCTGTCGGGTAAGGTCGACGACCGAATCAAGCAAAAGTTCGCGGGCGAATATCCAGTCTTCCTCTTTGATATTGGCGGCGGTTCCATTTACGACGGTTCCAGCGTTGTTGATCAGGATATCGACTCCGCCGCCAAACATCTCTTCGGACTTTGTAATAATTCCGCTGCGCTCCAACGGTTTGCTCAAATCAGCCGCGATGTAGCAGTGTTTCCCTGGGAAAAAACTCAAGCTGTGCAGGATTTCCGTTCCATCTTGATCTCTGGCAACTACAGCCACATCAGCTCCGCATTCTGCTAGCGCGATAGCCATTGCTCTGCCTAAGCCTCGACGACCGCCAGTGACAATGGCCCTTCGTCCAGCAAAATCAAACCAGTCTTTCATTTCTTAAACTTCTCCTTTGACATCAGGCAGGTTTAATCTCTCTTTGAGAAACGCCCTCGTAAAACTTTTGCTCCCGGAACTGTTCATCCAAATGGAATTGAAAAAGTATTGTGCCTTACTGAATTTCGGGTGTGACCAATCATTGAAAACAGGAATCTTTTTTCTACTAATCTCATCAATCAGCCCTTGAATATAATTCCGGTGAGATTCCGAAGTGAAATATGGAATCATATATTCCGTCATCGGACACAAATACATAATAGGAATTAAGCCTTTTTCAATGCAGAAATCGATTATATTTCCAACGCAGATTGCAATACCAATACGCATTCGCCGATGATATTCTGAAATAGGCGCGGAAAAATCTGTTATATGAAACAGTTTGCTCCACACTTCTACAAAATTCTTGGCGTTTTCAGCAAACAAGTTTTGATAATCACCTGGAGTTACATGTTTCGCAACCGGAACATTCTGAATATCGACACAATTTTCATGATTAAAACGTCTGATCGCCTCCGCTTTTTCGGGGTTGTAATCATGAATATCCTTGGGTTGTAAAATCATGTAATATCTATATTCCGCATCCCTGTTTGCGCATCCCAGAAGGCGCGGTGTAAAACAAGCAGTAAATGGAGAAAGCGTAATAACGACTGTTCCGCCAGGTTTCATATAGCGACAATAATTTTTTATTATCTTCAAATCATACTCAATGGGTTCACCGTCTATTGCCCAGTTTTCTCCTGAGATATTTTCGATTCCTGAAAAATCAAAAGCATATTTACCTTGACTGCTTCCAATTACGCAGATATCAATGCTCTTTTCATCTTTCAATTTCCAAAACCTTTTGCAATCTACAAACATGTCGGCTCTTAAATTTAATTCTTTATCATGCAAACTCATAGTTCACTCCATGCATGGTTACCGACTTGCTTTCGGGCAAATGTTCGGTTCTCTCCTTATAGGCGACATAGACATAAGCATGTCGTCATATATATCTGATAGATAACCACTGGTTATTTCAACTGGAATTGGCAGAAGTTATTTGTCAAGAAAATATGATCGTATGCTTGCATTGAAGTTTGTTACAGAGACTTCGGTGGCATCCCATTCGCCGTATTGCCTTACACCACTGGTCTATGTCCAAATGGATAGACCTCGCTTTACGAACCAGATGTAGTTCCTAGATGCTTGCCAAGAACCTCGCAATTGGCTTGTGAAAACTTTCCGTTGTCCAGCGAACTAGAGGTTAATCCTTCATATGATCTCCATGTCAATAGACAGTTCGAGACATGAATTCCAGCTGCATTTCCGGCGGCAGCTTGACGAAGCGCGCGGAGAAGCCGTAAAGCCTCACGATCAAGTCCTGGTGCCTTTCGGGATGGGCGACCGCATCCTCAAGCTGCGCTTTTGAGAGGCAGTTTATTTGCAACATCCCGATTCCAGAGCTCAGGAACGTCCTTATCAACGAAACGAAAATGTTTTCGTTGAGATACGTGCTTAAAACGGAAACAGTCACTACGGAGTTGGCGGGCGTTTTGTCCAGTTGCAGAGAGGCGCAGCTGCGGATCATGGTGGTTATGTCTGGCGCGGGGGCCAAACGCGACGGAGTCAGGCCTTGCGAGACATAGGAGCCGGAGACGCGCCCGTCGGGAGTGGCCCTGAGAGACTCCGCGTATTGACGCAGTATCTCCCACTGGTAGTTGTATATGCCCAACTGGAAATGTCCTCCGTGCTCGGTCTCCAGGTCGCTGATTCCATTATGAATGTCGTTTATAATGCGATTAACAAGACGGGCTGTTTCCTCTTCGCCATCGCCGAAATGAGGAGCCGCAGTGGCTTCCAAACGCAGATTTTCAGCCTCCATCCAATTGCTCCGCACCGCCTGGAGGAGTTCGCTCAAGGGGTGTCGCTTCGAATCGTAGCAAAGAGCTTTCACCGCCAACAGGGAGTTGGTAAAAGTAGAGAAGCCGGAAAGAGGAAGCCCATGAGGGTTGTAGCGGCCGCCGCAGGCCTTGAAATCTCGGCGCTTGGTTAGGCAGTCGTCAAGGCAGGCGGAGAAGAAGGGGGCGGGCATGACTTGCGCATCAACCGCGCCGTTCTCCTTTATCTGCCTGCACATGTTCCTTATCGACCGGATCGTATTGTTCATCACAATGCCGTAGAAGGACTCGAAATCAGGGGCGCTGTCGACTTTGTCGAAACGCTCGTTCGTCTCGGCTTCGAGCTCTGCGCTTTCATGGATGGAGAAGTCCAATGCGCGAGGGAGGCTGTAGTAGCAGTTGGCTCCGGCGGCGTGCTCCTTGCCCTCGATGATGATCTCCCAGCAACCTCCCGCGACATAGCCGGCTGCGTCCTCTGGACTTTTGCCAGCGGCTACTTGCGCTGGAATTATGGATTCGTCGTTCAAAAACGAGATGATGCTCCTCCCTGCCATGAAGTCGCGCGCTATCCTGACGAGAAACTCCTGAGGTGTCTTGCGGCAGATGCGGCAATGCATTTTCGGATAGACCAGCCCCAGTTCGTGATGCGCGTCCAAGAACATCATGGACAAATCATTGCATATTGGCGCGCCATCGGGATGGCTGCCCCCGAGAATCAACGTGCCGCATTGCTCGCCCCAAATGTAGAGTTTGTCCAAATTAAGGGAAAAATCCTGCTTGTTGTCGATATAGAGAAGGAAACGGCAGATGAGGTCGAAGGCCTCTCCCTCTGTGGTTCGTCCGTCCGCAAGGTCCTTTTCATAGAGCTTGATCAATGCTTTGTCTGGATGTCCGATCACGCCCATGCCAATTCCCTCCATGGAAGCGCAAACCTCATGGAGAAACCAAATTGTCAGCAGTCCTTCATAAAAGCTTTGAGGCTTGCGCCAGGGGACATGACCTGCGGAGGCCATCTGTTCAAGGTATTTTCTTCCAATTTCAGTCGCCGCCGTCGGCAGCAGGTTTTTAGCGGCCTCGGCGAAGCGTTCGGATATCTTTTTAACTGCGGCGAGGGAACGCATTGAGGCAGTCAGAAACTCCATTTCCCTTTGATCCTTGGCCGATGGAAGAGCCTCTTCCGCTTGCTGATAGTAGTATTCCAAGCCGTGGTCTATGACATTGGAATAAGGGAAGCAATGATGTTCGACATCAATGAATAAACCGCATTCGTGAAGACGGAACTTACTGCCTGCAGTAAAGTAGTTGCGGGCGTTTTCCGGAGAGATATCAGTGAAAAGATGAGAGTTGCGTTCTCGGAGCCTGTTTCCCGGCGCTGGATTTGTGCCGTAAGACTCCGCCCACTTCAGACCCATTTCAGAGAAGAACGGCGAATTTTTGAAGATTACAGGTGTGAAGTTTTCCGCCAGTATCTCAAATTGCGCGGCCTTATGGAGCATTACGCTTTCCTTGGGATGGGAGTCAAAGTAGGCGTCGAGCAACTGGAAATACCTATCCAACGTCTTGTTTTGCTCCACTAGGCTTCTTGTGTTCCTGGAGTAGTAATCTCGCAGCTCCGTCTTTAGAGCATCATATTTCAACATGAGGCGTCATCCTTTTTAGCGTGTCGGTTATGTCAAACCATCATTCATCCGTCAATTCCAGTTCTCTCCCTTCGTTTTTTCATGTCGAGTTATACACTACCAGCGAGTCTGCCATAAATCATACCCGAAACATTGAGGACAGTCAATGGACATGCGTTCCATTTTTTGTTCCACAGTTGCAAAAACGGATTTATGGTGTATCATATTTGTATATGAGTGCTAAAGATGTCAATGATAGTCCAGCCCCAGATGCGATAGTTCTCTATGCGAACTATTACAGCTTCATGCCTGGACAGACGATCAACCAGACTAACAGCAGGATCCAAAGCCTGATGCTCTTCTGGTGCAAAAGCGGACGGGGCACCGTCAGCGCTGAAGGCAAGGATTTTCCATTCTCACAAGGCTGTTTCATGATACTTCCATGGAATCATAGGGTGTGCTACAGGGCCGACGCAGAAGACCCGTTTCTCCTCGCTGGCGTGCACATCGTCCCGGAGCTTGTGCGGCGCGGGGACGTTTCTTACTCAATATTCCATAGCGAACGTCCTGACTTGCCCAGCTATCAGGAGCGGCACGACCTTCCCTCGCTCGGGTTCTCTGAGTTGCTATATCGTGATTTCATTGGTAACCGCGCAATGGAAACTCTCGCTGAATACATCGTGGCTTGGTTCCAGCGTCAGCCGCATGAGGAGTTCATGGCAAGAACGTTGGCGCAGGCATTGATAGGGGAAATGCTCCAAGTGAAAAACGGGCAATGCGTCTTTTCAGAGGATTCGCCTCAAATCCTGCGTGTACTTCTGGAATTTATAGACAAGAATATTGAAAAACGAATCGGAATCGCCGAGCTTGCCGGAGCTTCAGAGCTCTCTCGTTCGACGGTGTTCAGACTTTTCAAGACGCATCTCGGGAGCAGTCCGGAACGCTGGATATTGAAAAGTAAGATGTTTCATGCCGCGAAGTTGCTAAAGACGACCAATCTCCGCATCGGCGAGATAGGCTCAAAAGTTTGCGTTGACGACCCGTATTATTTCTCCAGAGTCTTCAAGCAGATCCATGGAACTCCAGCAATGAAATACAGGAGAATGCACTCCCTGCTTGTGATCCCGGCCCCCCCGTTGTAACATCTTTGCGCCTTTCAGCGAGATATTCGCCATAAGCAAAGAGGCAAGAACGTGGTTTCGCCGAGGGTGCCGACCGCCATCTAGGCGGATTTATATGTAGGCGTTCCAGTATTCCTCGCCCCAGAGGGGAAGGCCGGTCTGCTCGTCGAACTCGCGGTCGAAGGTCTGGCCGTCGAGGATGCTGATGATGAACTCGCAGGCGAAGACGATCGTCCCTGGGGCGAGGTGGCCGCCGAAAGCCCGTCCTTCGCGGTCCGCCAAGGTGAGGTGGGCGTGGATCATCGGGACGCCGTCTTTGAGCGAGATGTTGCCGCTGAGGTTGGTGATCTCCAGGGGCTTGTTGATGTCGAAGAGGTTGTAGACCCGTTCCGCCTGGTTGTAATAGCCCAGCTTGGCGCGCTTGACCGCTCCGATCGCCTTGATCTGCGCCAGGGCGATACGTTCCCTGCGGCAAATGTCAGTCAACTCCTCCAGCATGTCCTCCCCGTAGCTCAATCGTCCCATCAGGGCTTTGCTGAACTTCACCTCGTTATAGCCACCCATACGTCTTACACCGCTCCCGGATTATGTTATTGAGATAAATTGCAGCCAAAACCCGCTGTTATCAAGGGGGAAAGTGACTACCACCTTGGATTTTTTCACGTCGCGGGAGGAATTGCGGGTAGGTTTAGCCGAAAGGGTCGAGGAATTTGGACAGAACCTTGGCGGCCATGTCTTTGAGGCTTTCCGCCAAGGGGCTGTCGGAGGCGAAGATGTAGGCCACCAGCAAGGCGGCGGTGGCCACCGTCGCCAGGGCGGCGCACAAAGCTATGAGCGGCAGGCGGCTTCGCTTCCGTTTAGGCTCGTCGAGCTTCTCCGGGAGCTTAAGCCGATAGTCGTTGAGCTCGGCTCCGGGCGCGAGCCTCAGCTCTAGCTCCCGCATGTCCTGCTCCAGCGCCTCCAGGGAGTGGTATCGGGCGTTGGGGTTTCTGGCGATCATCTTGTCAAGGATCTCCACCGTGCGTGGATCGCAATGTTTTAGTCTAGCCCCGACCGTGGCGAAGCGAGCGGAGGCGACGTGTTTGCCCAGGAGCACCCCCACCTCCGATTTCTTGTAGTAGGTGCTGCCGCAGAGCATGAGGTACATCAGCATCCCCAGGCTGTAGATCTCGCTGTACTCGCCCTCGGCGGCGCCCACCACCCGTTCCGGCGGGGTGAAGTAGGGAGAGCCCTCGAGTTTGTCTTGGTTGGCGCCGGGGTTTGACGCCTCCTCCAACGGCACGCAGAGGCCGTAGTCGAAAAGCCTGACCCTGCCGTTTGGCTCGATGAGCAGGTTCTGGGGTTTGAGGTCGCGATAGAGATAACCGCAACCGACGATGTGGCTCTCCGCCCGGAGGATTTGAAGGGCGCAGCAGAGAGCGTCGCTCTCGCTGAGTCTGCCCATGTCCTCGATCAGGTTGTCCAGCCGCACCCCCTCGATGAACTCCGAAACCATGTAATACTCGTCCCCGGCGAGGCCGTAGTCGGCGATCCCCACGATGTTCGGATGGAGGCCCAAGGCGGCGCCGGCCTGTCCCTCGCGCAGCAACGACTCCACCAGGTCCGGGTCGGAGGCTTGCTCCCGTGGCAGGACTTTCACGGCGAAGAACCGATGGTCGCGGGGATGGAGCGCTTTGTAGACGCTGCCCATGCCACCGCCGCCGAGCGGCTGGAACAACCAGTAGCCCTTGAGTTTCATCGGCGTGAATTCAGGGGCGCCGCAGGCGGGGCAACGGTTTATCTCCAGCGGGGTAAGTTGCGACAAGGGCGTCTCCACGCCGCAGAGGGCGCATCTCATGACACCGCGCTCCAGATGTCGTCCCAGATGTGTCGTGTCGGTCACTGGCCGCCCGCTGTTTTGGCTGTTATGTCACGTCATGGAAAGTATATGGCCAGGGGACGCGTTTTCAAGGCGGCGGGGACGGATTTATGGCGTGCGGCGCATGGCCACCTTGTCGATGGCGATGAACAGGTCGCGCATCGTGAACGGCTTGCGGAGCAGGAAGTAGCCGGACGGGGGGATCTGGGTGGCGCCGGAGATGACGATGATCTTCTTGCCGGGCCAGCGCTCGTTGACTTTCGAGCAGAACTCGAAGCCGGACGTCTTGGGCATGAGGTAGTCGACGATGAAGAGGTTGATCTCCCCGGGGTTCGCCTCGGTCAACTTGAAGCCCTCCGCCGCGCTGGCGGCGGTCAGGACCTCGTAACCCTGTTTCCAGAGGAAATGCTTGATCATCTCCACCTGGATGAGGTCGTCGTCGATCACCAGCACCTTGTTTAGCTCCTTGCGCGTCTGGTGCTCGTAGTGCTTGATCTTGGCGAACGGCTCCACCTTTTGCTGGCTCGCCGGCAGGTAGACGTCGAAGGAGCTTCCCTTGCCAGGCTCGCTTTTGACCGTGACGCAACCGTTGTGGTTGTTGACCATGCGGTTGACCATCGCCAACCCTAGCCCGGAACCTTTCTCCGGAGCCTTGGTGGTGAAGAACGGGTCGAAAATCTTGTCGATGATGCCAGGGGGGATGCCATCGCCGTCGTCGGCCACGGTGATCTTGGCGAAGGCTCCGGGCTGGGGGAGCTTCACGTCCACGTTCTCGGAGTCGACCTTGTCCAGGATGATCTGGATCGTGCCGCCCTTGGGCATGGCGTCGCGGGCGTTGACGCAGAGGTTGACCAGCATTTGTTGGAGCTGGTTGCGGTCGGCGAGGATGTTCACCGCCTTGGTGGTCATCTTCAGTTTGAGGGCGATGCGCTTGGACAGCCCCCGGCTGAGGAAGGCCACGGTGCCTTTGAGCTCTTGGCGGAGATCGACCAGCTCTTGTTCCAGGCTGCCCTTGCGGGTGAAGGTGAGCAAGCCCCTGGTGAGGCTGACGGCGTTCTGGCCCGCCTCCAACACGATGTCTAGATACTCCTTGAGTCGTTCGTTCTCCCCGATCTCGCCCAGGGCGAGCTCGGAGAAGCCGTTGATCAAGGCCAGGAGGTTGTTGAAGTCGTGGGCGATGCCGCTGGCCAGGCGCCCCACGGCCTCCATCTTCTGGGACTGCAACAGCTGGCGTTCCAAGGCGAGCCGCTCCGAGATGTCGTTGGCGGTGACCAGCAGCGCGGGGCTCTTGCCCAGATAGACGCGTTCCGGCACGCAGTTGACATAGACGGGCGCCCCGCCTTTGCGCCGCAGCATCAGGCAGTGTTCCTTGGCGGTCCGCTCGCCGGTGCGCAGCGTCTCCTTGAACGCCGCGGCGACATCCAAAGGCTCGTCCGCGTGGGTGATGGCCGGGAGCGGCAACCCGAGCAACTCGTCCTCCCGGTAGCCCAGGATGGCGCAGAAGGAGGGGTTGACGAAAGAGATGCCCTCGGTGTCGTTCCAGAGGAAGATACCGTAGGAGATGTTGTCCACCAGCGTCGTGTAGTTCTTCTCGCTCTCCAGCAGGCGTTGCCAAGCGTTTCTTAGCCGCATGTGGGTTTTTAACCTGGCTAGGATTTCCCGCTTGAAGAACGGTTTGTTGATGAAGTCCACCGCCCCGATGTTCAGCCCCTTGAGCTTGTCCTCCAGCATCGACTTCACCGAGATGAAGATGACGCTGATGTCGCAGGTGCGCTTGTCGGCCTTGACCCGCTCGCAGACCTCGAAGCCCCCCAGCCCGGGCATCATCACGTCGAGCACCGCGACGGCAGGCAACCGCGACTGGATTAGTTCCCAAGCTTCCACCCCGTCTTTGGCGGACACGCAGTTGTAGCCAGCCTCCCGGACGACCGCCTCGATGATCATGCGGTCGACATTGTTGTCGTCCGCCACCAGCACGGTGTCCAAGTCCAGCTCCGTGAATTCATGCTCGTGCCCGTCGCCCATGGCGATGTCCCTCCGTCTAGTTGGCGCGCAACGCGGCCTTGATGACGTCGAGGCACGACGCCTTGTCCAGCTCGAATGGGATCGACAAGACCTTGTCGTTCTCCGGATAGAGCAGCTTGAGGAACTTCTCGGGATCCTCGTCCTTCGGTTTGAGGTAGGCGATGGCGCAGGTGTCGGCCGCGGAATCCCGCGCCAACGCGATGAAACTAGCGGTGGCGGCGATGGAGCCCTTGTCCTCCGGGTCGAACAACGCCAGCACCACGGAGGTGTCGAAAAGGGAAGAGGCCTGTTGCGGCTGTTGCGTGTCGTTGATCAGCAGCATCAGGTTAATGAAGCGCATGACCGCGGAGGACGCCAGCTCCTCGTCGCAGAGGCGGCCGATGAAGCGCGCCGCCAGGGAAGGCGCCGCGGCGAAAACCCCGACCTTCTTCGGGCGGGTCACCTGGAAGGTGATGTCGTTCTCTTCGATCCCCCGGACCATCTCCTCGCGGAACTCGTCCGACAGCCCGTTGATGCCGAAAGGTTTGCCGCCGCCCGCGACCAAGCCTTCCTGCTTCGCCTCGTTGAGCTTCACCATCAGTTGGCGGTAGGTCAACGCGGGGAGCGCGGCGCGGAGCTCCTTCAGCGTCATGCGCTTCTTCAACGCCTCGTGGATGCTCGTCTTGACGGGGTCGGCGCCTTCCTCCAGCGCGGCGTCGCCGCGTTGGAGCTGGACGTCCGGGCTGGCGAAGGCGGCCTCGGCCTCCTGAATGGCGGCGGCCTGCCGTTTGGCCTCGCCAATGACGTCATCCACGCTCCGGTCGACGATGTTCGCCTGTAGCTTGCCGGGGTCGCCGGCGAAAAAGGTCACCTGACCTTCCGCCCAGGACATCACCTCGGAGACCGCGTCCTCGCCCGCGAGGTCACCGCACATGGCGTTCTCCGGGCGTCCGTCCCTGAAGTTGATGGTGGCGTTGCCGATGGGGGACTCGACCAGGGCGACGCCGGTCTTTTCGCTGTTGCCGATGAAATGCAGCACTCCGACCAGGGCGTTGCCCGCCAGCTCGGCGGTCATGACCGGGTTCTTGGTTTTCTGCAACTTGGCCTTCAGCGCCTGCCCGTAAGCCTTGCGCAGCGCCGCCAGCAGTTCCGCCAGCTTCACCGGCTTGCGCAACAAGGTGCAGGCGGAACTGTCAGCCGCGGAGGACTCGGAGGTGAGCTGGATCACCGGGATGAAGCGATCCTTGTCGGCGTCCTCATAGAGCTGGGCGCAGAACTCCACGCCCGACATGAAATTGCCGTTGAACTCGACGCCAGAAACGATCACGTCGGGTTGCCCCCAGGCGTGGACCTGGCTCAGCTCCGTGGTGCCGTCGATGAACTCCTGGACGTCGAAGCCGCGCTTGCTCAGGTAACCAGCCCAAAGCTGGGCCAGCTCCTGGTTGCCCTCGATGATCAGGATTTTAGCGTTCCCTAAGCTCATTCCCGTGCCTCCCGGCCTATGGTTTCAACGGCGTTTGTCTTGCACGCCCTGCTCGTACGCCAACATGTCGTCAAGCCAGGCGGCCCCGGCGGGGACTCCGGACTTGAGGCAATGGTAGTCCCAGATCCGGCCCATCGGCAAGTCCTTGGCCTCTTCCATCAGGGCCAGGCGCTCGGCGAAACGTCCGGCGTTCTCCAGCTCGCGGTAGCGGGCGTTGGGCTCCAACAGGGCGTAGAGCACCGATTTCAAGGTGTTCCGCAGCCCGATCACCCAGGCCCCGATCCGGTTGATGCTCGCGTCGAAGAAGTCGGTGGCCAAGTAGACCCGGCCGAGCGCGTCGCCCCGGACGACCTCCTGGCCCAGCTTGCGCAGCTCGTCGTTCAGCGTCACCACGTGGTCGGAGTCCCACCTCACGCCGCGGCTGACATGCAGCAGCAACTCCGGGACGAAAGCCAGCACGGCGGAGATCTTGTCGGCGACGCTCTCGGTGGGGTGGTAATGCCCCATGTCCAGGCACGGCAGCTTCTTCCGGGCGACGGCGTAGGCCAGATAGAACTCGTTCGAGCCCACCACATATTCCTCGCTGCCGATCCCGAAGAGCTTGCCCTCGACGGCGTCCTTCAGCCCCGTCCCGAGGTCGTCGCGGAACACGGTGTCCAACGACTCCAGCAAGCGTTTGCGCGGCGCCCAACGGTCGGCGGGGGTGTCCTTGTAGCCGTCGGGGATCCAGAAGTTGATCACGCACGGCTCCTTCAGCTCCGCGGCGAACGCCGCTCCGATCTCGCGGCAACGCCGGCCATGCTCGATCCAGAAGCGGCGGATGTCGGCGTTGGGGTGCGAAAGCGTGAAGCCGTCGGCCGAGTTCGCGTGCGAGAAGAAACTGGGGTTGAAGTCCAGCCCCACCCCGCGCTCCTTGGCCCAGGACAGCCAGTTGGCGAAGTGTTCCACGCCGATCTCGTCGCGCTCGACCCGCTTGCCGTCGGTCTCCAGGTAGATGGCGTGCACATTGACTTTGTGCATTCCTGGCACCAGCGACAACGCCTTGTCCAGGTCCTGGCGCAGCTCGGCGGGGTTCCTGGCCTTCCCGGGGTGCGTCCCGGTCGCCATGATGCCGCCGCTGAGCGACTGCTGCTTCACCTCGAAGCCGGCCACGTCGTCGCCCTGCCAGCAGTGCGCCGACACCTTGACGTCACGCAAAGCCGCCAGAGCCTTGTCGGCGTCCACGCCGAAACCGGCGAAAATCTCCTTGGCCGCCACGTAGTTGCGTTCGATCTCGCAGTCAGAAATGTATTTGTAGCCCATTGTCCCGCCTTCTTCTCCAAGTTTGTTGATGTGTTTTGTCAGTCCTGCTGCCTCGGTTCCTCGGGATGCTTGGGATGTTTGACCTCCATGGTCAAGAGCAAACCTTTGATCTTGAGGATGTCGTCGCGCAGCTCCTTGTGCCTCTTCTCTATCGCGTAGTCGACTTGGTCGACGATCTTGTCGATGTTCTTCTCCCGCTGCTTCAGCAGGGCGATGATGAAGCCTTGCATGGCGAGGATGTAGCCGTAGGCGGCAAGGTGCAAGTTCAACACGTTGAAGCTCCCTCCGATGACCACGGAGAGCAGCAAGGTCAGGCCGATGATGGCGCCGAACGCGACGAAGATGTACAACGCAACCTCCATGCTATGCCAAAACTTGGCAACTTTACCTCGCGGCGGCGGGCAATTCAAGCGCCGCGGCGCCGGATTGTCGGTGTTTTTACGGGAGCCGGGCGGCTGGCGGGGGGAGGGGGCTGGCCTCGGCGCGGTACTGGGAGGGGGAGAGTCCCATCACCTCTTTGAAACGCTTGCTGAAATGGAACTGGTCGTCGAAGGCGAAGGCGGCGGCCACTTCCGCGACGCTCTCGGCGGAGGCGCGCAGCCGTTCCGCCGCTTGGCTGAGCTTGAGCCGGTCGAGGTATTTCTTGGGCGCCATCCCGGAACGCTTGCGGAACACCCGGCGGAACTGGTTCTCGCTGACGTTGCAGTACTCCGCCATCTCCGCCACCGTCCAGGCCTTGCCCGGGTTCAGCCGAAGCTTCTCCAGCAGCTTGTCCAGACGTTGGGCCTGGTGATTGTCATGCGGGCGCTTGTTCTCGAAATAAAGGTCTATCAGGAGGTTCTGCAGTTCGCGGTTGGCCAGGATCTGGGAGTCCTTGGCGGGGTCGACCGCCAGATCCAAGACCGGCAGCAGCCGCCGCGACAAGCCCATCTCCACCACCCCCGACCGCAGGACGCCGCTGTCGTACAGCTGCTTCGCCACCGGGCCGGTGAAGCTGATCGCGTCCTCGTGATAGCTGTCTTTGTAGCCGCCGTAATGGTGGACGTGCCCGGGAGCGCAAACCACCGCCTGCCCTTTGGCGACCTCTTTGAGCCCGCCGTCCGGGGTCACATAGTAGCCGTGCCCGTCGTACATGTGCGAGAGGTTGTAGAACTCGAAATGGCGGAAGCGCGACCCCGGGTCGAGGGCAGGGGCCGAGCAGCCGCCCCGCCCGAACCCGATGATCCACAGCCCGTAGGCCTCGTGGATCTTCTGCGGCGTGCCGTGGATGTGGTGGACGTCATACTCCTCATGGTCGTTTTTGACATGCGATATGGTTACTTTCGCCATTCTTAAACCCATTCCTGGCTGTATGTTACTGGTATGACATTATATCAGTAATGTTGAAAAGTCAATAACGCTTAGCGAAAGGGATAAGGTCGTGAGGAAACCAGGCATCGGCATGATCGGTTGCGGCGGCAGGCTCAGAGGGGTTGTGGGGCAGATCCCCGGCGTCGGCAAGGACATCCTCGTCAAGGCCATATGCGACCCGGCGGAGAAGTCCATCGCGGCGACCAAGAAGCAGTTCGGCGAGGACATCAAAGTCCACTCCGACTACCGAGCGTTGGCGCGGGACCCCGAGGTCGACTGGGTCTTCGTCGGTTCCTGGAACTGCTTCCACCGCGAGCACGCCATCGCCGCTTTCGAGGCAGGCAAGGACGTTTTCTGCGAGAAACCCCTGGCCACCACCGTCGAGGACTGCTTGGCGATGAAGCGAGCCCACGCCAAGTCCGGCAAGAACTTCATCATGGGCTTCACCCTCCGCTACTCTCCCCACTACCGCAAGATCAAGGAGATGGTGGCCGAGGGCGCGGTCGGCGAGATCGTCAGTTTGGAGTTCAACGAGACGCTCGGCTTCAACCATGGCGGCTACATCCACGCCGACTGGCGCCGCCTCACCCAAAACGCCGGCACCCACCTGCTGGAGAAGTGCTGCCATGACGTCGACCTGGTCAACTGGATCGTCGGCGCCAAGGCTTCCCGCGTCGCCTCCTTCGGCGGCCTGGACTTCTTCAAGCCCGAGAACCAGGGCCACATCGCCCGGCTCGGCAAGGACAAGGATGGCCACGACGCCTATCAGACCTGGGACATTATGGAACGCTTGAACCCCTTCACCACCGAGAAGGATATCGTCGACAACCAGGTCGCCATCATCGAGTTCAAGAACCATGTCCGCGCCAGCTTCCACACCAACTGCAACTGCGCCATCCCCGAGCGCCGCATGTGCGTCGTCGGCACCGAGGGAGCCATCCGCGCCGACGTGGTCGCCGGCTTCATCCAACACCAGCGCGTGGGCTTCGACACCACCATCGAGAACGTCGACATGGGCGTCTCCGGCGGCCACGGCGGCGGCGACTCCATCCTCGGCAAGGCCCTCGCCGACTCCATTCTCAACGGCACCCCCTCCATCACCCCGCTTGAGGACGGCTTCGCCGCCGCCCTGACCTGCTTCGCTATCGACGAGGCCATGTCCAGCGGCAAGGTCGTGGACGTCAACAACTATTGGAACAAGGGAGTCTGACATTGAAGACGCTCAAAATCGGGATTTGCGGCCATGGCGGTCTAGGCCACCTCCACTCCGGCAACCTCGCCCGGATGAAGGACGTCGAGGTCGTCGCCGTCTGCGACAATGACCCCAAGCAACTCGAGCCCAAAGAGGTCGCCACCAACCTTCAAAGCGGCGGCTCCACCTTCGACATCCGTGAATGCCGGACTTACACCGACTGCGCGGAGATGCTCGACAAGGAGGAGCTCGACGCCGTGGTCACGGCCCTGCCCACCGACCTCCACGCCAAATACGCCGTCATGGCGTTGCAAGCCGGCGTCCATGTTTTCAGCGAGAAGCCCATGGCCTTGACCCTCAAGCAGTGCGACCAGATGATCGCCGCCCGGGACGCCGCCAAGCGCCAGCTCATGGTCGGCCAGTGCCTCCGTTTCTGGCCGGAGTACGAGGCGCTCCGCGAGACCATCGCCGACAAACGGTTGGGGAAGCTGCTCACCATGTCCATGACCCGCGTCGGCGGTTACGCCGGCTGGGCTTCCGAGAACTGGTTCAACGACGGCGAACGCTCCGGCGGGGCGATCCTCGACCTCCACTTGCATGACGTCGACTGGGCGGTCTACGCCCTTGGCCTCCCGAAGGCCATCTGCGCCTCCGGCCTTGTCGGCAACACCGGGGCGGTCGACGACGTCGCCGCCGTGTGGCTCTACGACGGTTTCCAGGTGGCTATCCGGGGCAGTTGGATGTTCCAGGGCTTCAGCATGTCCTTCCAGGCCGGGTTCGAGTCCGGCCAGGTCGACTTCGGCGTCCATCCCGACCCGGCCTACCGGGTCAAGCGCGCCGTGGCCACCGACTGGGAGAAGCCGGAATTGTGCAAAGAGGGCGGCCATTTCAACGAGTTGGTGTATTTCTTCGAGTGCGTCCGCGGCGAGCATGCGAACACCGCGTGCACCGCCGAGAGCACCCGCGACAGCATCCGGCTCGTCGAGCTGGAGAACCAAGCTATAAAGCAACACAAATGGATCGAAGTGAAAGGGGAATGAGCATGGAAATCGGAGTGATCAACAGTCTGGTGAACGAAGGCAAGTGCTTCGACCACGTGAGCCAGTTCGGCCTGAAAGTCTGTCAATTGTGTAGCTGGGACGTGAAGCTGGCGACCAAGGAGATCGCCGCCACCGTGGTGGCCGAGTCGAAGCGGACGGGCGTGCGGGTTTGCGCCCTCTGGGGCGGGGTCACGGTGCCGGGCAACCAAGGGCACTGGAACTTCCAGGAGGGGCCGGAGACGCTTGGGCTCGTCCCGCTCAAATGCCGCGCCACGTATGTCGACGGCCTCAAAAAGTGGGCTGACTTCGCATCCTGGATCGGCGCCCCGGCGCTCATCACGCACTGCGGCTTCATCCCGGAGAATCCCTGCGACCCGAACTACCAGGGCGTGGTCGACGCCATCAAGGATGTCGCCGAGCGCTGCAAGAAGCTGGGCATCGGGTTCTGGTTCGAGACCGGGCAGGAGACCCCGGTGACCGTGTTGCGCACCATCGAGCGCGTCGGCACCGGCAACCTCGGGATCAACCTCGATCCGGCCAACCTCATCCTTTACGGACGCGGCAACCCGATCGACTCCCTGGACGTCTTCGGCAAGTATGTCAAGAACATCCACGTCAAGGACGGCCTCTATCCCACCGACGGCGACAATCTGGGCAAAGAGGTGAAAGTCGGTGAGGGCAAGGTGCGTTTCCCTGAGTTCATGCGCCGGTTGAAGGAGATTGGCTACACGGGCGAGTTGATCATCGAGCGCGAGATCAGCGGCGACGAGCAATCCCGCGACATCCGCGACACCGTCGAGAACTTGAAAAAGTGGCTCGCCGCTTAAGGAAACAACGTTTCCGTGGCGTCCAGCGTAAAGCTGGACGCCTCCAGTAATTGGAACCATAGTCCCAAAGCGTTTCAGCCAAGAGGACATGGATTCCGCCTGAAAAATCGCCAAGATGAACTAAGCCCGTCATGTCGCTCTTGCGCGCGACATGACGGTTATGGCTTTGAGCGCGCTTGGCTTGTTATTCCAGCTCCACGTTTTTCGCGTCCGCCGGCAGCGAGCCCTTGCTGGGCAGGCGGACATTGCCCGACCGGCAGAACGCTGACTTCGGGGCGGCCTCGAAGCCGCTCATGAAATTCACGCGGAACCTGCTGACGCCTTTCTTGTTCACCGCGCGCCAGAGGTAGTCGGCGCAACCATCCAGGTTGAGGTCGGCCACCGCGAAGAGCTTCCAGCCTTGCTTGTACGACCGGTCCTTCATCTCGACAGGGCCGTCCATCAACACTTTGCCGTCCGTGCCGAAGCAGGTGATGTAGACCTCCGAGGTGGTGTTGTCGGTCCACACGAGGTCTTCGACGCCGTCGCCATTGCAGTCCTCGACGGCGAAGAGCGAGCTGTCCATGCCCGCCACGTCCTCGTTGGGGATGACGTAGGGAGCCAAGGCGTCCCCGCCGAACATGATGGTGAAGGTGGTGGATACCTTGTCGTAGAACAGGAGATCGTCGATACCGTCGCCATTGAAATCGCCGCTGGATAGTATGTCTCCCGCCGGAGTGGAGGCGACGGCTCCCTCGGACGAGACGGCTCCACAATTGATGTAGAGGATGGCTAGGGAGCCGTCGGCCCGGTGGATCAGCAGGTCGCTGGTCAAGTCTCCATTGAAGTCGCAAGCCTCGACGAAGCTGTCCCCCTCGTTCAGGACGCAAAGCGTGCCGATCTCCGGCGAGATGGTTTTGACCCGGTCGCGGGCGTTCTGGGTGTCGGTCTCGACGTTGGCGCCGATGTTGACCGAGATGAAGCAGACGGTGGCGTTGTCGGAGCTCAGCACGAGGCAATCCTCGACACCGTCGCCGTTGAAGTCGCCGAGGGCGAGCGGGGTGAACTCGGTGTCCGTCCCCGCGAGCTCGAGGATGTTCATGGCGCCGTTGGTGCCGTTGGGCATGGAGATGACGGCGAAGTCCGGCTCGCTCGCCGCCGCCGTATTGTTCGAGGCGGCTCCGGCGGCTCCGGAGGTGACCCAGACGCTGTTCGAAAGTTGGGCGTCCACGAGGATCTCGTAGGCGCCGGTCTGGCTGCCGAAATCGGCGTCGAAGACATTGTTTTGGGCGTTGAACCAAGCCCACTTGTGGCTGAGGGCCTCGTAGAGGAGGAGGCTGAAGCTGGCCGATTTGTTGGGTTTGACCATCATGCGCGGCCAGAGGTCATAGGAGCGCGTCTCGGCCGGATCGGTCACGCCGACTTCCTTGAAGGGGGCGGCGGGGGCGTCCTTGGCGGAAAGCCCCCAGTCCAAAGAATAGTCGCCTGGGTCGGTCTTGATCAGTCCGTCATCAAGCTGGCAGGCGATCCACAAGCGTCCGGACATGCGGGCGACGCACTCTTTGAGGTAGTACTGTTCCTTGACGCTGATTTGGGCGGAGCCGCTGCCAGCGTTGACCCAAAGGCGACTGTCGTTTGGCAAGATGGCGTAGCGGTTGTAACCGTAGTAGCTGTGGTAGCCGGTGTAGCGTCCGGCGATATGGGTGTTGATTCTGCCGCCGGCCGTGTTGACGGCATAGGTGTTGGGGCTGACGGTCGGGTTAAGGTATTGGTTGCGGATATTGGGATCCTTATGGTCGCCCCAGGTCACATAGGTTTTGTCCGTCTGCCATTGGGCTTTCCAGGAGCTGCTGCGGTAGCCGCGGTCGGTCTCGGCCCTGTAAAGATATTGCATTTTCACCCTTTCCGTGTCCACGGTGGAGGAGGTGGCCGGCTCGCCGGTGGTCAGGTCGTAATCGATCAGGCTGTAGTCGCCGGACGTCGTGTAGTTGTGCTTTCCGGAGCCAAGCGGCAACTCCACGGCGTGCCGCATCGTCCAGGAGCCGCCATTGGACATGTTTTCGTCCATGCGGCGGAACAGGGCGAAGGACAGCTTGTTGGCTTTTTTCCAGAAGCGGTTGTCGCCATTGGTCAGGCCCCACTGCCAGTCGAGGTGGTTGCTGACGGGGACCAGGTTGCAGTAATTGGCGTTCTGGCCGATTGTCATGCTGGTGGTGGCCGAGGCGGTGATGGTCACGGTGTTCGGGAAGGCCGAGGGTTCGGAGAAGTAGCGGAGGAAGACGCCCAGTTTGCCGCGGTTGACCAGCTCGTCGACCTCCTTGGAGCTGCCGCTGTCGTCGGTCACCTTGACTTTGCCCTTGACTTTCAGGTCGCCGGTGAGGGCGGCGAGGAAATCGGCTTTTTGGCAGATGCCTTCCACGATGGCCTGGGAATAGACGACCGTCTCGTCGAACGAGACCTCTTTGAAGAGCTTGAGGTAGGCTTCGCTGTTGACGCTGCGCAGGTTGGCCTGGGCGGCCACGATCCGGTTGACGCAGCCGAGGAATTTCGCCGCCAGTTTGTCCATGTTAGGTTTGAACACGTCCTGATAGTAGACGAAGAACTCGGCGCGGTTGTCGTTGGCGTAATAGTAGGCCTGAATGAAGGCTAGGCCGTTGTAGAGCAACATGGCTTTCTCGCCATAGTAGGAGGAGAGCAGCTCATAGCCCTCCGAGGCGGTCTTGCTGGGCCAGGTCTCGCCGGGGGAGGGGATGGTGATGCGATTGACGATGGTGTCCGTGTAGGCGTCCAGTCCGCCCGTGTAGCTGGCGTCGCCGATCATGTGGGCGGAGAGGACCCCCATTTGCCGCTTCATGTCCAAGACGCTGGCGTCCGTGCAGACGGTTTTGACGGAAGCCTTGAACTGGTTCCAGAAAGCGGTGTCCTTGGTGGTGGTCTGGTTCAGGCTCTTGATCTTGCCGGAGAAGTGGTCGCAGGTGTCTTTGATGGTGCTGGACGAGGTCACAATGCTGGCTTGCGTCACCTGGTTCATGATCTGGTCGGTTTTGATTTTGAAGTCGGTCGCTAGCCTAGTGACCTGCAGGGACATCTCGCCGATTTGGAGCTGGATGGAGTCGAGCTTCTCGCTCATGGCGTTGAGTTTCGCGTCCAGGGCCTCCTGGGCGGGGTCGGGAGCGAAGGCCTCCAGGATGTCGAAGACGGCCCCCACCAGCTCGCCGACCGCTTCGATCACCTCGAACACGGCTTTCGCGGTCACGCCCTTCGGTCGTTCTTGCGCCGAGCTGTCGACCGAGGATTCGGTCTCGGGGAGGGCGATGGGGGCGCCTTGTCCGAAAACTTGAGTTCCGGCCAACAACAACGTGGCGGCAACGACGAAAAAATGGCGACAGTCCATGAAATAGCCTCCATTAAGGTTGTTTTTTATGTTTTCGAAGATTTTAGCGTATTTCCGCATGGATTTCAACGCGCGGACGGCAATATTCTGGAATAAACACCGACATCGGCGGTATTTCCACGTGGCGGGAGAGCGCTAGTTCGCCCTGAGCGGTGGCAGCCCGGTGGCCTGGCGCTGCTCATTGAGCTTGCGCCAGGCGAAGGTGTCGCGGCAGAGCAGCTTCAACAACTTCGAGCTGGACAAGCCCAAGGCGTCTGCGGCGTCGGCGGGTCTGAGCTCGGCGGCCCACAACGCGTCGAAGACTTTCGCCAGCCAGAGCGGGTAGGGGGCGCTGTGGATGCCCGGCGCCTCGTCGAATTCAAACTCGACCGGAGGGCCCGCAATCTCCACCGCCAATTCCAGGCGCAGCTTGCGCAGCGCCAAGGATTTGTTCTTGTTCTGGTCTCTGGTCTCGACGCAGGTGGCGGAAAGCTTGGTGGGGGGGTGGGACACCCGCGCGGCCGAGTATTTCCGGTTGCGCTTCTGCCCGCCTGGGCCGCTGGCTTGATACCAGGTGAAGTCGCAGAGGGCGAGGAGCGCCTCGTCGTCCAGGCGTAGCCAGGCGAGCCGTTCGGGATGGAAGGGGCGTCCGGTCATGGCCCTTGGTGCTGGACCAGCGCCTGGATGAGCTTGTCGTTGAGCTCTTTGCCGGCGTGGGTCCCGAGGCGGCGCATGCGGAACTCGCGGGCGGAGAGCTCGACCAGCGAGGCGATGTCGCGGCCGGGGGCGACGCCGATGGTCACGTGGGGGACGTCGACGCCGATGATGCGGAAGCTGTCGCCCTCGAGGCCGCCGCGCCCGGCGTCCAGCTCTTCCCAGGGTTTGAGCGTGACCACCAAGTCTATATTGCGTTTTAGTCGGTAGCAGCCGAGGCCGTAGAGCTGGATGAGATTGATGATGCCCAGTTCCCTGACCTCGATGGTGCCGCGCATCTGGGCGTTGGCGACGGTGCCCTCGAGGATGCCGCCGAAAACGCGGCGGACATTGATGGCGTCGTCGCCGATGAAGGCGCAGCCGCGGCGGATTAGCTCCAAGGTGGTCTCGCTCTTGCCGATGCCGCTTTTGCCGCGGATGAACACCCCGGAGCCGTCGATGCTGACGAATGAGCCGTGCAGCAGGAGGGAGGGGGCGAGCTCGCGGTCGAGATAGAAAGTGATGTCGCTGGCGATGGTGGTGGTGACCAGCGGCGAGATGAAGACGGGGACGCTCAGCTCGTTGGAGCAGGTGATGAAGACCGGGTCTGGGTTGATGTTGCGCGCGAAGATCAGGCAAGGCATGCCCGCCTCGAAATAACCCCTGACGTTTTTCGCCTGGTCCTCGGGGGGCAGCGAGCGGAGGAAAGACATCTCGGCCATGCCGAAGACATGGATGCGGGTTTTCGTTTGGAAGCCGTAATGTCCGGCCAGGGCGTAGCCGCAACGGGTCACTGTCCCTTCGCGTATTTCCCTGTCCCCGCCCTTTTTGCCGGATATCCAGCTGAGTTGAAGGGCGTCCGCGTTGTCGCGGAAGAATTTCTCCACTTCCACGGAGCAGCCTTTGGCCATGTCAAACCTTCCGTCCAGGGGGGGGGCGACGCGGGGAAAGGCCGGGCGCGGAGGCCCGGCCGCCTAGTGTTAGGATGTCAAACCTCTTCCAGCTCGCCTTCGGTGGCCTCCTCGGGCTTCTTGGGGGTGGCTTTGTGGTGGGATTGGGTTTTCTCCACATGCTTGTAGAGCTGCTTGTCGGCCTTGTCGATGGCCTTGTCGATGGCCTCGCGCATGTCGAAGGACTCGAAATCGGCCTCGATGTCCATGCCTTTGCCGTGGACCACGACCTCGGCCTTGAACCTGTTCTTCTCGGCTCCCAAGGTGACGCGGACGGAACTGACTTTATGGGGATTCTCAAGAAGGGTCTCGGCCTTCTCTTTAGCGTAGTTTTTCTGAGCCTCGGTGACGGTCCCGCTGCGCGCGCTGATGATCACGCTCATTTCTTTCCTCCGTTTTCTGTTAGGGTTCTCCTCCCACATATTATATATACGCGGGAAGCGGAATAATCTACATCGTGAACTTCGGTCCGAGATAAACTTCTCTGGCCTTGGCGTCGTTTACCAGGAAATCGCTGTCGCCCTCGCAGACGATTTTGCCCTCGCACATCAAGTAGGCGCGGTTGACGACCGACAACGTCTCGCGGACGTTGTGGTCGGTGATGATGATGCCCAACCCGCGGTCGCGGAGGCGGCCGATGATCTGTTGCACGTCGTAGACGGCGATGGGGTCGACGCCGCTGAACGGCTCGTCCAAGAGGATGAGCGAGGGGTTGGTGACCATGGCGCGGGTGATCTCCAAGCGCCGCCGCTCGCCGCCGCTGAGGGTCATGGCCTTCTGCTTGGCGAGATGGGCGATCTCCAACTCGTCGAGCAGCTCGACGAGGCGGCGCTTGCGCTCTTTGCCCCCCATGTCGAGGGTTTCGAGGATGGCCATGATGTTTTCCTCGACGGTGAGCTTGCGGAAGATCGAGGGCTCCTGGGCGAGATAGCCCATGCCCAACCGGGCGCGTTTGTACATGGGCATGTGGGAGATGTCGTGCTCCCGGAAGTGGATGCTGCCGCCGTCGGGGCGGATCAGGCCCATCATCATGTAGAAGCTGGTGGTCTTGCCGGCGCCGTTGGGGCCGAGGAGTCCGACGACCTCGCCGGGCTTGACGTTCATCGAGACCTTGTTGACGACCCGGCGGCCGCGGTAGGCCTTGACCAGGTCGATGGCTTCGATCAGCAAGCCTTTTCTCAGGGGAGGGGCGGCGCTCATGGAGTCTGCTCGGCGTTCTCGGGGACGATCTGGATCTTGGAGCGCTCGCCGCCCGGGGTGAGTTGCTCGACCTTCATGCGGTCGCTGTCGCGCCAGATGGTGATGCGCTCGCCGTCGATGCTGCTGGCCCCCTGGTGGAGGACGGGGTGGATGGTGAGGACGATGACGCCGGTCTTGGCGTCGTAGTTGGCGACGCCGGCGGTGACCTTGCGCTCGCCCTGCTTCTTCTCCTCATCGCTCGTGGCGCGCTTGATGATGACCACGTTGCCCTCGGCGACGATCTTCTCCAAGTCGATGGCGTTGGGGTTGCCGGGCTTGCCCTTGGCCAAGTGGACGGTCATCTTGTCCGAGGTGATGTTGGTGCCCTTCTCGTCGATCTCGACGTTGCCGGAGAGCACGATGATGTTCTTGCCGATGTCGATGTCCATCATGGACGAGGTGATGGTGGTCGGCCCGGTCTTGCCGGCGTTGCCCGGGTCGAAGAGGGAGGCGAGCTGGGCGTTGGCGCCCAAGGCCGCCGCCGTCAAGACGGCGGTGGCCGCGGCGAGGCGCGCCCGGCGGGTGGCCGAGTTCGTTATGGTCATGGCGCTTTCCTTTCAGTTTGCTGCTGGTCCAGACCGCCCGCCCCCTTCTGGAAGAGCGGGGCGCTGGAGTTGACTACGACTTTGACATCCCTGCGGATGTGAATGTTCTGGCCGATGCCGCCCGCGTCGAAGCCGATGCCCTCGGCGACCACGTTGTCGGCCTTGAGCGTCACCCGCGTGTCGCCGGAGATGCTTTTCCGGGCGCGGTCGTAGACCGCCTCCGGTGAGGTGACCACGGCCTTGACCGTCTTGCCGTCCTTCTCGTCGATCAGCTCCAGTTTGACATCCTGGAGGTTGACCCTGATCCCTTCGGTCCGGGCGTTTTTGCCGGAGAGGACATACTCCAGGCGGTTGTTCTTCTCGTTGTACTCGGCGGTCTTGAAGTTCTTGACGACCACCTCGGCGACCTCCGTCGCCAGGGCGGCGGTGGCGCAGAATATAAGACATGCGGCCGGTGATTTCAATCGGCGAAATATTTGGCGACTAGGTCTTGCCATTTTCCCTGCTCTTTCAACAGCCATTCGAGGGTCTCGCGGACGGCTCCGGCCCCGCCTTTGGCCAGGGTGCGGAAGTCGCTGCACAGGTCGAGCTCCGGCGCGGCGTCGGCCACGGCCACGGCGAGCCCGGCGCGGCGCATCACCGGGATGTCGATGAGGTCGTCGCCGATGTAGAGGCATTCCTCCGCCGTCAAGCCGCGCTCGGCGAGCAACCGGGCGAACGCCGCCGCCTTGTCGCGTTCGCCCTGGAAAGCGAAATCCAGTTTGAGCTCCTCGGCCCGGCGCGCGTTGGCTTTGGAGCGTCGGCCGGAGATGATCCCCACCAGCAATCCCGCTTGGCGCGCCAAGTCGACGCCCAGGCCGTCGCGGACGCTGAAGAACTTGATCTCGTGCTCGTCCGGGCCGTAGCCGGTCCGGGCGTCGGTCAGCACACCGTCGACGTCAAGGACAACCGCTTTGATTCTGCAGGCTTTGGTTTGTAATCTCATGAAGCTCCTTCACTTCTTTCAGGACTTGTGCGGCGAGGTCGAACGGCAGGCTGTTCGGCCCGTCGGAGAGAGCTTGGAAGGGCCTGGGGTGGACTTCCAGGAACAGGGCGTCGACGCCGATGGCGGCGGCGGCGCGGGCGAGGGGGCGGACGAAGTGGCGCTGTCCGCCGGAGCAGGTTCCCTGACCGCCCGGCAACTGCACCGAATGGGTGGCGTCGAAGACCACCGGCGCGCCCAGTTCCCGCATCACCACCAGCGAGCGCATGTCGACGACCAGGTTGTGGTAGCCGAAGCTGCTGCCGCGTTCGGTGAGCATGACGTTCTTGTTGCCGGTGGACTGGACCTTGGCCAAGGCTCCCTTCATGTCCTCCGGGGCCATGAACTGGCCTTTTTTGATGTTGACCGGCTTGCCGCTCTTGCCGGCGGCCAGCAGCAGGTCGGTCTGACGGCACAAGAAGGCGGGTATCTGCAGGACGTCGACGCTCTTGGCGACCTCCTCCACCTGCCAGGCCTCGTGGACGTCGGTCAAGGTGGCGACGTCGTATTGGCGTTTGACGATCTCCAGGATCTCCAGCCCGGCCTCGAAACCCTGGCCGCGGAACGACTCCCCGGAGCTGCGGTTGGCCTTGTCGTAGGAGGCCTTGAAGACGAAGTCCAGCCCCAGCTCGGCGGTGGTCCGCTTGAGGAAGGCCGCGATCTCCAGGCAAAGCTCCAGATCCTCGGCCACGCAGGGCCCGGCGATGACGAGCAGCCGCCCGCCCCCGACGTTTATCTTGTCGTTGATCTTGATCATTTTCATGCCCCTTCTCTGTTCATGGTTGCGGCGGGCTCAGCCGAGCCCGCCTTGGGCGGCGATAATCCGTTCCGCCTCGCGCAAATCCGCCTCGGTGTCGATCCCGACCCCGTGGGGACGCTCGGCGATGAGCGCGTATATCTTGATCCCGTTCTCCAGCGCCCGGAGCTGCTCGAGCTTCTCGCACTTCTCCAGCATGCCCTCCGGCAACGAGACGAATCTCTCCAATGTTTCGTGGCGGAAGCCATAGACTCCCCAGTGCTGGTAGACGCCGCAGTCCTCGCCCCCCTCGCGGAGGAACGGCACGCACGCCCTGCTAAAGTACAAGGCGAAATGATCCTTGTCCAGCACCGCTTTGACGATGTTCGGGTTGGCCTCGAGCTTTTTCCGGTCGGCCCTGACCACCATGGTCGCCATCTCCAGCTCGGGGCGCTCGCGGAAAAGCCGGATGAAGCGCTCGATCGACTCCACCGCGATCAGCGGCTCGTCGCCCTGGATGTTGACCACCACGTCCGCGCCCGAGCTCTGCGTCGCCTCCCAGATCCGGTCGGTCCCGGAAGGATGATGCGGCGAGGTCATGACGGCCTTGCCCCCGAAACCTTGGACAGCCTCCATCACCCGCAAGTCGTCGGTCGCCACCAGAACCTCGTCGGCGCTGGTCGCCGCCGCCTTCTCATAGACCCACTGGACCACAGGCTTGCCGCCGAGCTTGGCCAGAACCTTGCCCGGAAACCGGACGCTGCCATACCTGGCGGGGATGCAAACCACCACTTTCATGCCGACTTCCTCCTCGCTCGCTGACGGCTTTTTCACTAGAAAAAGACGCGAGGCGACCATAAGGCCGCCTCGACGTCCCAACAAGCCGTAACATTATTCCACCAAGGGCGGAATGTCAACCCTGGAAAGCTCGGACTTGAGGTTTGGGCGCTTCTTCCAGAAACGGAACTTGCATTCGCCGTCGATTATGATATATTTACAGTATCAATTAACGAGGGGCTGCGGATGATCACTCGCGAGGCGGACTACGCGATCAGGGTGTTGCTGGCTTTGGCCGAGGCCAAGGAAGGGGAGGTGATGAGCACCACCGTCATCGCCGAGCGCATGTACATCCCCTACCGCTTCTTGCGGACGATCGTCCGGAAACTGGCCAAGGCCGGGCTGGTCGGCGCCACCAGGGGCAAGGCGGGCGGCGTCTTCCTGCTGCGGGAGGCCTCCGAGATTTCCGTCTATGATGCGTTGGAGCTTTTCGATCCCAAGGCGCTGCTTTTCAACAGTTGCTACCAGGAACATGACGACTGCCCCCGCAAAGGCGGCTGCTCCGTCCATGTCCGCATGCGCCCCGTCCAGGAAAAACTCGAGCGGCAACTCAAGGACATCAAAGTCTCCGACTTGGTTTGAACCGAAAACATGTGAACAGGGGCCTTCGACGCCCCTAAAATGATACAAAAATAGAAGCAATTAACGGGAGGAAGCGACAAGATGAGCAGGTGCCAATCGGCTGACACGTGTCTGGCGGGTTATTTGGAGAAGCGGAGCGACATCAACACGGCCTTCGACCGCATGGCCGACCAGGCGGTGAAGTGCGGCTACGGGCAGATGGGCGTCTGTTGCCGCCTCTGCTCGAACGGTCCGTGCCGGGTGACGCCGGACTCGCCCAAGGGCGTTTGCGGGGCGACGGCCGACACCATGGTCGCCCGGGGGTTCCTGCGCGCCGTGGCGGCGGGGGCGGCCTGCTATCTGCATGTGGCGGAGTCGACCGCCTCGCGGCTCAAGTCGATCGCCACCGGGGACTCTCCGTTGCGGCTGCGCTCGGAGAAGTCGCTAGACGAGTTGGCCGCGAAACTGGGGGTGTCGGGCGGAAGCGTCAAGGAGTTGGCTTTCGGGGTCGCCGAGGCCGTGCTGAACGACCTCCAGCGCCCCCGTTCAGAGAAGATGGAGCTGGTGAGCAAACTAGCCCCTCCCGGACGCGTCAAGCGTTGGGGCGAGTTGGGCATCCTGCCCGGCGGCGCCAAGGCCGAGGTCTTCGACGCCCTCGTCAAGACCAGCACCAACCTTAACGCCGACCCGGTCGACCAGTTGCTCCACTGTCTAAACTTGGGCGTTTGCACCGGCCTCTACGGGCTGGCCCTCACCAACTTGATGAACGACGTCATCATGGGCGAGCCGGAGATCGTGGCCGCCGCGGTGGGCTTCTCGACGCTCTCGCCGGACTACGTGAACATCGCCGTCACTGGCCACAGCCATTCGGTCTTCGCCGGGTTGGTGGCCTTCCTTGAGAGCGAGGCCGGACAGCAAATAGGCCGCGACGTCGGGGCCAAAGGCGTCAAACTGGTCGGGCTCACCTGTGTCGGCCAGGACATGCAACTGCGTTCCACCGCGGCCGCCGGGCATGTCTTCGCCGGGCAGGCCGGCAACAACTTCACCCAGGAGGCGCTCCTGGCCACCGGTGCCGTCGACATGGTGGTCAGCGAGTTCAACTGCACCCTGTCAGGCATCGAGCCCATCGCCGAACTGACCAAGACCAAGCTGGTCTGCCTCGACGATGTCGCCAAGCTCACCTCGGCGGAGCTGATGGCCGACCGCAAGGGCGACGAGCTCAAGCTGGCCGAGCGCCTCTGCCGCCTCGCCGCCAGCCAGTTCCCCATGCGCCGCGCCCATATCCCCGTCGACATCCCCACGCACGGGCATGACGACGTGGTCTGCGGCGTCAGCGAAAAGTCCCTGGCCAAACTGCTCGGCGGCGACTTCGCCCCGCTGCTGGAGCTGATCAAAAACGGGACGATCAAAGGCGTCGCCGGCATCCTCGGTTGTTCCAACCTCGCCGCGGGCGGCCATGACGTCACCACCGTGGCGCTGACCAAGGAGCTCATCTCCCGCGACATCCTGGTCCTCTCGGCGGGCTGCACCTCCGGCGGCTTGGCCAACTGCGGTTTCTGCTCCCCGTCCGCCAAGGAATGGGCCGGTCCGGGACTCAGGGCCGTCTGCGAGAAGCTGGGTATACCGCCGGTCCTCAACTTCGGCCCTTGTCTGGCCATCGGACGGGTGGAGATGGTCGCCGCCGAGCTGGCCAAGGCCCTGGGCGTCGACATCCCCGACCTACCCGTGGTCATCTCCGCCCCGCAATGGCTGGAGGAACAGGCCCTCGCCGACGGCTGCTTCGGCCTCGCCTTGGGGCTGACGTTGCATTTGGCCCAGCCGCCCGCCATCCTCGGCTCCCCCCTGGTCACCAAACTCCTCACCGCCGGACTGGAGGAGCTCACCGGAGGCAAGGTGATCGTCGAGATGGATCCGGTCGCCGCCGCCGACAAGCTCCAGCAAGTCATCAACACCAAACTCGCCAAGCTGGGCGTGGGGGTTTGACCATGAGAAGGAAACTCATCGACCGGAGCAAGTGCGTCGGCTGCAAGAATTGCGAGCTCGCCTGCGTCGCCGTCCACAGCGGCGCCTCCGACCCCCTGCTGGCCTACCTCGCCCCCGACCCCGACGGCGACGCCCGCTCCCGTAACAAGGTGGAGCTGGACAAGGAAGGCAAGCTCTTCCCCGCCTTTTGCCGTCACTGCTCCGAGCCCGCCTGCGTCGAGACCTGCCCCAGCGGCGCCCTCGTCAAAGGTGAGGATTCCCTGGTGGTTTGCGACCATGACCTGTGTATCGGTTGTTTCATGTGCGTCATGAGCTGCCCCTATGGCATGGCCCGCCCATCGGCCAAGAACGGCGGCAAAATGGTCAAGTGCGACGGCTGCCGCGGCCGCGCCAGCATGGCTTGCGTCGACGCCTGTCCCCAGCGCTGTCTCACCGCCGTCGACATTCCCGACGACGGCGAAGGCCACGCCATCTACATCTAACTTATAAGGAGGCCATCATGCGCTATGTGATCATCGGCGGCAGCGCGGCGGCGACGGCGGCGGCCAAAACCATCCGCTCCCTCGACGGCGACGGCGTGATAACCATGATAACCCAGGACCACCGCCTTTACTCACGCTGCCAGTTGCACTTGGTGGCGTCCGGAGCCTCCACGGTGGAACGTATCACCTTGTCCACCCCGCAGTTGTGGGAGAGACTGCGGGTGCGGCTGCTGACCGGGGTGACCGTCGCCGGGCTCGCCCCCCAGCTGCGGCGGGTGTTCCTCGACAGCGGCGCGTCCATCCCCTACGACCGGCTGCTGGTGGCCACCGGCTCCAGGTCCGCCGCTCCGCCTCTTTCCGGGTTGCCCGGGCCGTTGTCCTTCGGGCTGCGCGATCTCGACGACGCCCTGGCGATTCGGGACGCTCTACCCAAAGCCGAGCATGTGACGGTGATCGGCGCGGGGCTGGTCGGGGTGGAGCTGGCCGCGGAATTTGCCAAAAGCGGGAAACATGTCAGCATGGTCGAGTTCTCTAGCCGCCCTCTGCCGTTGCAGCTTGACGAGGAGTGCGGGGGGAAATGCGCCAAGCTACTCGCCGCCGCCGGTGTGGAGCTGCATTTCCTTGATCCGGCCGCGGCCGTCGAGCGCGGTCCGGACGGCAAACCGCGGTCGCTACGCCTAGCCTCCGGGATCGTCGTGCCTACCAGCTTGTTGGTTTGCGCCGCCGGGGTCAGGCCCAACGCCGAGTTCGCCGCCGCGGCGGGGGCCAAAGTTGGCCGGGGGATCGCCATCGACGACCGTTGCCAGACCAGTTTGCCGGATGTCTTCGCCGCCGGCGACGTCACCGAGCATGAGGACAGCGTGTCGGGCAAAGTCCAGACCACGGCCATCTGGCCGACGGCCGTCCGGCAAGGCAAGATCGCCGGGGCCAATATGGCTGGCGGCGACCTTCGGCTCAACATCAACACGGGGTTGAAGGCGGCGGTGAAGGTGTTGGGCGTCCACTGCGTCTCGCTCGGGCCGGTGAGCTCGCCCCAGCCGCGCTGGGACAAGTTGGTGATCCGCCGCTCTGACAGTCAAGGCCGCGAGAGCCTGAAAGTCCTCTACACCGAGGGCGGTTTGCTGCGGGCGGCGTTGCTTTGGGGCGACGTGTCCAACGCCGGGCTCTACCATGAGGCCATCGTCACCCACCGCGACATCGGCCCGGACGCGGCTTGCTTAGGTGATCTCGACGCCGCCAAACGCGGCGGCGCCAAGCTCGCCGTCCTCTGAACAACACCATGCCCGCCTCGTCCTCGGGGCGGGCATGGCGGGTCAGTCCAAGTCGAGGGCTTTCACCTTGACTTGCGGCAGACGCACCGGGCAGACGCCCTCCGGTTTGATCTCGCCCAACCAGACTTTCACGGCGGCGCGCTGCGCCGTCGACTCGGCCGAGTACAACGCCAGCAGGTTCGGCAGGTGCGGCTGCTCATGGAGCAGATAGGGGCTGCCGAAGGCGCTGAAAAACACGTTGTCGTGGTTGGCGTAGAACGAACGCCAGAAAGGCATGACCGCCTCGCCCGTCAGCCGCGTCGTCCCGATCCTCAGGTGCATCACGCTCAGCACGTTCACGAAGACCATCGAGACCTCGCCGCAGCGTTTCATCAAGACGTTGTGCTCGGGGTTGAGCAGGTGCTCCACCTCGTAGCCGCGCTCTTTGAGCTCGGCGTCGAAGACCTCCAGGTCGCTCTGACGCGTCTTGTTGACGTAGGTCAAAGTCACGGTGAGGACGCGCTTGCCCTTGCCGGCGAGCTTCTTCGGGACGCGGCAGGGGCCGCGCAGGGCGGTCGCCGCTTTGTCGGCCATCGCCTGGGCGGACGCCTCGAAGCCCTTGAGTTCCACCGCCGAGGGCTGTTTGCCGAAGGGGTCGACATGCAGATTGAGCCTGGCTTTCATCTCCAGGACGCGGCGCGCGGCCTCGCGGACGCGGCCTTCGCTCAGGCGCCCGTCCTTGACGGCCGCCATGAGCCGCTCGAAATCCTTGACCGGCTCGGCGAAGAGGAAGACGTCCGAGCCGCTGACGATGTTCTTGAGCGCCATCTCCTCGGCCTTGACGCGGGAGGTGATGCCCACCATCGGGGCGGCGTCGGATACCAGCAAACCTTCGAAGCCCAGTTCGCGGCGCAGCAAGCCGACCTGCAACGACTCGCAGAGGGTGGCGGGGAGGGCGTCGGCGGGGGAGTCGGCGAAGCCCTGCCAGTCGGGGTAGGAGATGTGTCCGGCCATGACGCTCATGGCCCCGGCGTCGAAGGCGGCGCGCCAGACGCGGCCGTAGAGCTTCTCCCACTGCCATTTCGGCAGGGAGTTGACCGAGGTGCAGAGGTGCTGGTCGCGGTCGTCGACGCCGTCGCCGGGGAAGTGTTTGACGGTGGCCGCCATCAAGCCGTCCTCCTGGAGGCCGCGGACTATGGCCTGGAAGAGCGGGATGGTTTTGTCGGGGTTGTCGCCGAGCGAGCGGTGGTTGGTGACCGGGTTCTGGAAGTTGAGGTTGAGGTCGACCACCGGGGAGAAAGTCCAGTGGACGCCGCGGCAGCGCGACTCCTTGGCGGTGGCCCGGCCCATCTGGTAGGCCAGTTCCGCGTCATCGGCGGCGCCGACGGCCATCTGGTCGGGGAAGCGGGCGACGCCCTTCTTGAACATGATCGCCCCGTGTTCCATGTCGGCGGCGACCAGGAGCGGGACGGCGCTGGCCTTCTGGAGCTCGCGCAGCAACAACTCGTTCTCCTCCAGTCGTTTCTCGCAGCTGAAGATGCAGCCCAGCGGCACTTTCTCAAGGATGTCGAGCCAATCGCGGATGGAATAGTTCCTGGACTCCGGGCAGAGCAGATGCCCGACCAGTTGTTCCATGCTGAGTTTGTTTAGAGTGTCATCGACCCATTTCCTCTGTTTGCCAGTCAACGGCGCGAGCATCGTATGCGTCCCTCTTTTTGAGTTTGTGGAAACGCCTTAACAGACAACGCCCGCGCCGTGTTTTCAAGTCAGGAGAGATAGTTCACGATCTCCGGGACGGGCTTGTCCACGGACCAGGGGAGGCGGCGTTCGACGCCCGGCCAGACATCGAAGAAGTTGTCTGGCAGCTCCGTCTCGCCGTCGAGGTCGACGCAGACTCCCATGACGAAAGTCGGCGAGCTGAAAACCAGCGCGTCGCCGTCGCGGCGGACAGACAATTTTCGGACGCCCGGCCAAGCCAGCTCATGGAACTTTGGCAGGATTAGGCGGTTGCGCGCCGTCACGGAGCCGTCGGCCCCGAGCAGCGCGGCGAAGGCCATCGACTGGTCGACGCCGGTCTTCTCCCAGACGGCGTCGGGAAACTCGGCGAGGACGACGGAGGCGTTCGGCGGGACGCTGGCGGGCTTGGTCTCGTCCAGCGGATAGCCGCCAGCCAGGGCGAAGACGCCGAAACGGACGTCGCCCGTCCAGGTCTCCATGCTGTCGTTGACCCCGAAAACTTGGACGTTGGCGCCGTCTTTGACGACCACCACGGAAACCGGGGCGAAGGAGCGTTTGACCGGATGGTAAGCGGGAGTGCGGCGCAACCGGTGGTCGACGATGGTCCAACTGCGGGTGGCGGGCCAGCAGTCGTTGTACATCCAGAACACGGCGGCGGAGCTGCTGAACTTGCGGCGGCGGTAGTTGTCGATGTACTCGCGCAGCGCCTCGCCCTGGACGAGCCCGGCGTGGTAGACGAAGTCCGCGATGGACATGGCGCGCGGGTCGAGGCCGAGCCAGTCGCTGACGATCCGGTCCTGGGACGACTCCGGATACCACTGCTCGACGCCGTTGTCGTGGACTTGCCAGGCGAAGGAGTTGAGCTGGCGCTGGCCTTCCGGGAGGCATTCGAGCATGGTGGGCAAGGAGGTGGGGCCCAGGCAGCCGCCTTCGTTGGGGAAGCGGCAGATGTAGCCGCGGTAGTCGCGGAAGTCCACGTTGGAGAAACCGACCCCCCAGGGATGCTGGTCGCCGGTGTGCTGGGCGTAGGGATGTTCCAAGCCGGGCGAGTAGGGGCTGCTGGGTTGGTAGTACACGTTGGGGGCCTCGGCGTTCACCAGCCGGGGCAGGACGAGATGGTAGAGGCAATAGTCGGGGCGGATCACGCCTTTGGTCTGGTTGAAGGTGTGCCATTCTTGTTCGTTGTTGCCGCAGAGGGCGACGAGGCTGGGATGGGGGGCGAGGCGGCGGACGTTGAAGAGCGCCTCGGCGGTGACGTTGGCCATGAACGCCTCGTCGGTAGCGGGGTAGCCGCCGCAGGCGTACATGAAGTCTTGCCAGACCATGACGCCGCGCTCGTCGCAGCGGGCGTAGAAGTCGTCGCTCTCGTAGAGCCCGCCGCCCCAGACGCGCAGAAAGTTGAAGTTGGCCTCCACCGCCAGGTCGACAAGGCGGTGGGTGCGTTCGCGGTCGACGCTGGCGAAAATCATGTCCGCCGGGACGTAGTTGGCGCCCTTGGCGAAGATTTTGCGGTTGTTGATCTCAAAGATGAAATAGGTGCCCTTCTCGGAGTGCGGCTCCTGGTTGACGTGGATCTTGCGGAAGCCGACCTTGGTCTCGTGGTTCGCCACCAAGCGGTCTCCCTGGCGCAATTCCACCTTGACGTCGTGGAGCGTTTGGGCTCCGTGGCCGTTAGGCCACCACAGCTCCGGGTTGTCGACCTTTAATTCAACGTCCAGGACGTTGTCGCCGGGCTTGACCTCCAACTCCGCCTCGGCGTGCTTGCCGAGGCATTCGACCGACAGCGTGGCCTTGCCTGGTTCCGTTGCGAAGGATTTCACCGCGGCCCGCGCCCGTACCGTCCCGGTGGCGAGGTCGTCGGAGACGCTGGCGAGGACGGAGAACTGGTCGGCGCGCAGGGCCTTGTCCCACTCCAGCCAGGCGGGCTTGTGGATGCCGAGATTGATCAGCCGGGTCGACCAGTCCCAACCGAAGGAGCACTGGGGTTTGCGCAGCCAGACGCGCTTGTGCAGCTTGATGTCGTCGCAGTTGTTGTGGTAGCCGGTGATGGGCTTCTCGGAGACATGGTAGAGGCCGCTCTCCAGTTGTACCAGCAGTACGTTGTTTCCGGGTTTTAGCTTGCCGGTGACCTCCACGAGGGCGGGGCGGTAGAAGTTGGCGTGGGAACCGACGACCTCGCCGTTGAGGAGGATTTTAGCCTCGTAGTCGAGCCCCTCGAAGCGCAGCCAGGCGGGGGCTGACAACGCCTCCTCCGGGACGGCGAAGACTTTGCGGTAGGTCCAGACGCAGTCCTCGACCCAGCGGCACTTAAGGCTATTGGCTCCAGAGTAAGGCTCCTCGATGATGCCCGCCTTGATCAGGTCGAGGTGGATTTCCCCCGGCACCTGGGCGTCGATCCACTTGACCGGGTCGAGCCGTTCGTCTTTGTGGAAGTTGAAGCCGCCGCGCTGCCCGTCCGCCCAGCGGACGAGCCATTCCCCGTTCAAGTCAAAGCGATCCATTGCCATGCTCCGTTTCTGGTTGATGCTCACGGTTAATTTATGGCAATATTAGCTTTTTGCCGTTGTTTTATTGATCTATTCTATAGTATATTGACATTAAATTCATAAAAACTATCGACGGGGACAAGCTATGCGACGGGAGACGGCTTCGCGGTTGCCCGGCCATTTCTGGTTCGGGGAGGAGTTCGTGGTGTGCTGCAACGTGTTCGAGGACGGCGCGCTGTACCCGCTGCACTGTCATGAATACCACGAGCTCAGCTTGACGTTGGAGGGGACGTTGACCCAATGGAGGAATGGCCGCCGCGAGCGGATCCCCAGCCGTGGGCTATGCCTAGTGTCGCCCGACGACGCCCACGAGCTTGGCTCGGCCAAGGGCGACGGACGCGTGGTGATGCTCAACTGCGAGTTCAGCGGCCGTTTGCGGTCCGAGGCCGAGGCTTTCCTCGCGACTTCCGGGCTGGTGCCGCCCGCTGGCGGTTGGGGTTCCGCCCCTTTGCGGAACTTGCCCGCCGACGTGTGGCAAGGCTTGGTCGGCAAGGCGAGGGGGTTGGCTTTTGGAGGCCGTTCCTTGCCCAAGCCAGTCCGGGAGGCGGCGTTCAAGAGTCTGCTGGTTGACGCCTTGGCCCAGTTGGCCTGTCCGGAACGGGGGACGACGGGCAGCTCCCCGCATTGGCTGGACAAGCTGCGCGACGCGATGCAGGAGGAGGCCAACTTCGTCGCCGGACTGCCGCGGATGCTGGAGTTGGCCGGGCATGGGCAGGAGTACTTGAACCGGCTGATGCGGCGGCACTACGGCGAGACGCCCACCGAGTTTATCAACCAGCTGCGGGTGAGGAAGGCGGCCGAGATGCTGGCCGCTGGCCGTTTCGCCGCCGGTCGGGTCATGGCCGATTGCGGCTTCGGGCAGTACAGCTGGTTCCTCAACTGTTTCCGGAGGCATTTCGGCATGACGCCGCGGCAATACCTCAAGCTTGTCCGCCAACCAACTTGAAGGTCTTGATCTCGAACGGCTTGAACTCGAGCGTCCCGGAATCTAGTTTTTTCCCGCCCTGCTCCAGGATGTCGGTCTCCACGGCCCCGCCGGGCAGTTTCACCGCGCAGGGGCGTCCCGCCATCTCGAAGGCGCGGACGACGATGGTGTCGCCGTCCTCGGCCTTTTTGACCGCCGTCACGATGGCGGAGCTGGCGGAGAAGTCGAGCAGGCCGCGGGAGGCGGGCTCCTTGCCCAGGCGGGAGGCGACGGCCACCGGATACAGGGGGTTGTTCAGCTCCCAACCGGCCCGGTAGGAGGCGGCCTCCTCGAAGGCGGCGTGACGGGGACGCAGCAGGTAACGGAAGCGGTACTTGCCCGCGGGGGGGCGGGCGATGTTCTCCTGGGTCCCGTCCGGTCGGCGGGTGACGCCGAAGCAGTAGCCGGCGCCCCGGAGCATGTAGGAGCGCAACGTCTTGCCGTCGAACTCCCACATGCGGTGGTCGGCGCCGACCGTCAACCCCTGGGCGTCGCCGCCGATGTCCACCCAGTCGCGGCAGAGGCGCAGGGAGGCGCCGATGTCGCGGTCGGTCTCGTCCGCGGCGGTGTTGCCGATTCCTTCCATGGTCTCGGGATAGCGGACGTGGCCGAAGGGCACGCCGTAGCGGATAAGCTCGCCGTCGCCGGAGTAGTTGAAGAGCTGTTGCATCCTGGCCCAGCGCGGCCGGAGCCAGTCGATCTCGTTCTCCAGCAGCAGTTCGGGGAAGTCGTGGAAGAGGGTGTAGGTCTGGACGAGGGGCATGCCGTAGAGCGAGCCGGTGACTCGGACGCGGCACCAGACGGCGTTGTTGTCGAGTGTCTCGAAACGGTCGGCCAAGGCCATGAAGGTACGTCCGGAGGGGGGCATGTCGGAGATGTAGTCGCCGCGGCGCTCCTCGACGGCGGCGGCCGTCAGGGACACCAGAGGCTTGCCGAGCCGCAGGTCGTGGAGGGTGGCCTCGCCGGTGACGCGGTCGAGGACGAGGCGGAAGAAGGCGTTCTCATAGCTGTCGGCACCCTGCGCCCGCCGCGGCCCCCGGGCGATCTCACACGCTTTGGAGAAACGCCACTGCTTCTCCACGCTGCGGTCCTCGGCCTCGTCGAGGACGACGGCGCAGGTCGCCGCCGCGGCGACGGGGTTCTTGCCCGGGACAAGGTAATAGGCCTTGTGGCCGGTGGCCGGGACGTCCTGGACGGGGAAGGCGAGGTCGAGGGTGAAGGACAGCCCCTCGTTGAAGCTCAGCGGGACGAAGGGGATGGTGGCGCCGGTCTCGTCGACGAGCCTGGCGCCGTCCTGGAAGGCGGGGAAGTCGCAGGCGCGGACGTCGCCGAAGACGGCGGCCCGTGCGGTGACCACGCCGCCGCGGCGCCAGGAGAGGGGGTTGAAGACGACGACGGGGAAGGCGTCGGGGAAGGGGACGCGCACCTGGGCGGCGAGGCGCCAGGCCATGCGGGCGGCGACCTGCTCGGCGCTTCCCTTCGCCCAGAGTTTTAGCTGGAGCTTGTCGCGGTCGGCGACTTCGCCGCCCTGGCCGTTCTGGTTGTGGTCCATGCCGTCGAGCAGGGACTTCCAGGCGGCTTCGAGGAGGGCGCCGGGGTAATCGCCCCAGCCTTGGCGCAGGCAGGCGGCGGCGAGGAACTCGGCCAGGCGCAGGCTCGCCTCGCAGGCCATGTCCACGGGCCAGACGTCGGGCCAGGAGCTCTCGACGTTGGGCCAGCTGGAGGGCAGCTCTCCGGCCAGCTCCGGGATGTCCTTCCCCGTGGCCGCCGCGGCGAAGTACTGCTCCAGCGTGGAGAAACGGAGGGGGATTTTGCCCTCGGCGTTCCAGCGTTCGACGTTCCGGGCGATGGCGGTGTCGGGGGCGTAGAGGTCGCTGCCCCAGTGCAGCAACGTGGGGTGGGGCTGTCCGGCGACATAGTCGGCGAGGAACTTCTCCAGAGCGCCGTCGGCCATGGCCTCGTAATCGAGGTGCCAGTCGTGGCTCATGGCGTTGGAGGCGTAGCCGCAGCGGCAATAGTAGGAGAGGCAGTGGCTGCCGTCGAGGCTGATCCAGCGGAAGAGGGGGGCGGCGGAGGGGGCGCCACGGGACATGACGACGCCGTCGAGGTCGGCCTTAGCGGCGATCTGGGGGTATTGGGGGGTGTAGCCGGGAAGGTCGCCGAAGTGGGCCACGCGCGGGTCGTGGTCCAGCTTCTCCCTGGTGTAGCGCTTGGCTAGGAGGACGTTGCGGCAGAGTGTCTCGCCGCCGGGCATGTTGAGGTAGATGCCCGTCCAGAGCGGCGAGAGGCCGAGTTTGCCTTCGGCCAGGAGCCGTTTCACCCGCGCCGTGTCGCTGGGGAAACAGCTCAGGTAGTTCTCCAGGAAGTTGACGGTCTCGACCAGGAAACGGAACTCGCCGCGCTCCTCGAGGATGTCGAGGGCGGTGGCGATGATCTGATTGCCGCGGGAGAGGCACTCCTCTCGGGTGCCGGTCCAGAAGAGGTCGAGGTGGGAGAACGGCACGACGTGGATGGGCTCGGGCGTGGCCATAGGATATTCCTTCCTTATAGGTTAGTACTTGTAGACGAAGGGGGTGGTCCCGAGCGTCCCGGTTCCGGGGACGCGGAAGCTGGTGACTTCGCTTTTGCCCCAGCTGGCGACGTGGCCGTCGGGCATCCAGACGTTGCCGTGGCGGTTGTGGCGCAGGTGGATGGCGTAGCTCACACTCCCTAGCGACCATGTCGCGCATTGGACTTGGCCGACCACGGGGCCGCCGCTGACGGCGCTGACCTCCTGGGCGGTGTCCACCATGTAGGGGAGCTCCGAAGGTTTATAAAGCGAGCTCAATTTGATAAGCCTGCGGAAGCTGTCGGTGGGGGTGGCGGCCTGGATCTCGCCTGGGAAGTAGCGCCACATGTCCAGGCTCATCAGTCCGTAGCTATGGGTCGAGACGCTGTTGTAGCCATAGTAGGGCAGGGTGTGCGGCGACCAGAAATAGTTGGCGGGGGGCGGGAGCGACGGGCATTGGTAGATCTGGCCGAAACGGACGAAGTCGTTGTTCAGGCCGCCGTAGCAGGTTTTGTTGGGGGCGTAGCCGAAGCCCATCATCAGCCCGGCGAGGTTGGTGTAGGCGGCGTAGTCGCCGCACTGGCCGCCGATCACCCAGTCGTCGCAGTCGGAAGCGTAGCCGACCAGGGCGAAACCGCACTGGCGCAGGTTGTTCTGGCATTGACTGGCCAGCGCCATGTCCCTGGCCTTCCGCAGCGCTGGCAACAACAACCCCGCCAACACGGCGATGATCGCCACTACTACCAAGAGTTCCACAAGCGTGAAAAAGTGTGTTGTTCTGACCCGGCGCATGGTCATTCCTTGCCGTTGCTTGGAGGGCGGGAGAGCTCGGCTTCGAGCTCCGGCCCCTCGCTGATGTGGAGACAGGGCGCCTGGACGGAACACAGGGGCTCACCGGTGTTCAGATGCCGGATCAAAGCAGCCGCCGCCATCTCGCCCAACTTGAATTCATCGCCCCGGACGGTTCCTGCCACTTTGACTTTAGGATAGTTGCGGTGAAGCCGCGGCAAGGTGGGGTAGGAACGGACGAGCAGTTCGGGGCGCTGGTCGCCGGGCAGGGCGGACAGGTGCTGGAAAAGCAGTTCAAGGGACTCGCCGTCGAGGCCGTCCACGGAGATGGCGGTTGGCTTTCGGGCGGCGAGCAATTCGGGCAGGCGTCCGGCCTTGACGTCCTCCGGGGAGAGCCAACAGCCAGCGTCGAAGTCGACGCCACCGGCGCGGAGGCGCTCGACGTACTTGGCAAGCAGTTCCGGGGTCAACACGCCGACTAGCAGGACTTGCCGGTGGCCGCGGCGGATGAGGAAGTCGGTCTTGGCCGTCCCGGTGGCGAGGAGGTCGTCGGAAACGTTGGGGACGCCTTCGAGGAGGCTGGCGCAGTCGTCCCGCATGCCGCCATGGAGGGCGACCACCGTCGGCATGAAGCCCTCGGCGAGGCAGCCGCGGAGCTCCGCGAGCGTCGCCTTGCCGGGCATCGCCCAGACCAGGCCCTTGACGCAGTGGGACACGGCGCTCCTGAAGACCTTGAACACCGTGGCGCCCTGGATTTGTTGCAGATGGAAATCTCCGGCGCCCTGGGCGACTCCGGCGACAAGCTCGGGCAGCGGCCCCAGGAACGGCGAGTCCTGGCCGTCCAGGAACACCACCCCGAACTTTTTGACGCGGTGGCGTTCGGGGGGCACGTGGAGCCCCAGCTTGGGGTGGCTTTCCAGGATGCCCTCGGCGACCAAGCGGGCGGTGGCCTTGAAGTAGGTGGAGCTGGAGATCCCCAGCAGCGGCAACATCTGGGAACGCGGCGGCAGCCAGCCACCTTCCCGGTAATCCCGGTCGATCAGTTCCCGCAGCGCCAGCAGCGCCTCCATGTGCGCCTTGTCCTTGTCGAAATCCATCGTCGGCATCCTTCCGCATTCTTGTCTATTATATATCGAACCAGGATGGATGTCAAGAGCTGGGGGTAAAAATAACGAAGCCCGTTCCGGACTGCGGGACGGGCTTCGTTATCGTCGGGGCGGGGCCTAGTCAGGCTGGTCCGCCGGCCCGGCGGCTGAGGCGGCCGCCCAGGCCTGGCGCCGTCGCCAACGCGGCGTCGAGCTGTTTTTGGGCGTGGAGGAAGTCGTGGACCACCCCCGCCAGATAGCCCAGGGCCAGGAGCCGCGGGAAGCTGACGCCGAAGTTGCTCCGCGACATCCCGATCACCGGCAACGTGGGGTGGCGGCCCAGGTCGGACTTGACCTGGATCATGGCGGCCACCGGCGACTTGCGCAGGTGCCGGACGCAGTAGTCGGAGAGTCCGGTGGCCTCGTAGCCCTCGTCGAAGACCACCATGTCGAAGGCCGTCCCGGGCCCGTCTTGCCGGTGGGGGTGTAGGTCTTCCGCCAGATAGAGCCGCGAGATGAACGGCGAGTCGAGGACGATCCGCAGCGCCATCTCGCGGACGGGCTCCTCGCGGATGTCGAGCAGTATCTTGAAAATCTTCTTCATCTTCCCACGCCTTGGTTTCGGTTTGTTAACATAATTCGGCGGGGGGAGCGGAAACTATAGGCCGCGGACAAAAAAAGACCGGGGGAGGGGATGGAGCGGGTGAAGGGAATCGAACCCTCCTAGCCAGCTTGGAAGGCTGGAGCATTACCACTATGCTACACCCGCACGACAGGTTTTTACTTTAACGCGTCCCGTGGCGTTGTCAACCCGTCCAGTTGTATTTCCGTCCGGATTCCAGGAATGTGGCGCTCCTCGTTTGCCTCTTCGCCGGAATGGGCATATTGTATTTCGCTCATTTCAAAGTCACATGTGAACCTGGAGGTTTGAATGAAACGACTGTTCGGCACCGACGGCATCCGCGGGAAGGCCAACGCCTACCCGATAACTTCTGAAATAGCCTTGCAACTGGGCAAGGCCATCGCCGCCAGTTTCGGCGCCGAGGGGCATGGCTCCTCCTCGGTGGTCATCGGCAAGGACACCCGGCTCTCCGGCTACATGCTTGAGACCGCCCTCACCAGCGGCCTGGTCAGCATGGGCATGGACGTGTTGGAAGTCGGTCCCATGCCCACCCCGGCCATCGCCCACCTCATCAAATCCTTCGGCGCCACTTGCGGCATCGTCATCACCGCTTCCCACAACCCCGCCGGCGACAACGGTATCAAGCTTTTCGGCTGCGACGGCTTCAAGGTCCCCGACCAGCAGGAGCTGGAGATCGAGAACAAGATCCTCGGCGGAAGCATCAACAGCGCCCACATCGGCAGCGACAAGATCGGCAAGGCCTTCCGTATCGACGACGCCCGCGGCCGCTACATCGAGTTCGCCAAGAGCTCCATCAAGAACCACAGCCTCAAAGGCCTCAAGGTCGTCCTCGACTGCGCCAACGGCGCCGCCTACGCCCTAGCCCCGATGATCTTCAGGGAGCTCGGAGCCGAGGTCACCGCCGTCGCCGTCAAGCCCGACGGCCACAACATCAACAAGGATTGCGGCGCCACCCACCCCGAGAACATCGCCCAACTGGTCAAGGACACCGGCGCCCACCTCGGCGTCTCCCTCGACGGCGACGCCGACCGGGTAATTCTCATCGACGAGAACGGTCAAGTGGTCAACGGCGACCGCATCCTGGCCATGTGCGCCCTCGACTACAAGCAGCGCGGCCGTCTCGCCCACGACACCCTCGTCACCACCGTAATGTCCAACATGGGGCTTATGGTCGCCATGAAGCAGGCCGGGATCCACGTCGAGGTCAGCAACGTTGGCGACCGTTACGTCATCGACAACATGCGCCGCGGCGAGTTCAACCTCGGCGGCGAACAATCCGGCCACCTCATCTTCATGGATTATGTGACCACCGGCGACGGCATCATCACCGCGCTCCACGTGCTCACCATGATGGCGCGGCGCCAGAAGACCATCTCCCAGCTGGCCGACTGCATGGAGGAGTACCCCCAACGCCTCACCAACATCAAGGTCCGCGAGCGCATCCCGCTCACCGAGATCCCCGCCGTCCAGGCCGCCATCGAGCGCTGCGAGACCGCCCTCGGCGACACCGGCCGCGCCCTCATCCGCTACTCCGGCACCGAGAACCTGCTCCGCGTCATGATCGAGGCCCGCGACGGCGCCGACGTCGAGAAATGGACCGACGAGATCATCTCCGTCATAAAGAAGGAGCTCTGCTGATGGACGTCCGCGTCGTCGATGTCGGTTCCCCCGCCTACATGGCTCCTGTTTGCCTGCGGCGGCGGCTTTTGGACTGCCCCCTCGCGGGGACGACCTTCGGACAAGCGCTGGAACGGCGGCTCGTCGCCGCGTCCGCCGGCGCCGCGCCGGGGACTAGTCTCAGCGTCCGCGGCGATTTCTGGCCCTCGTCCGCCGTCCTGACCGCGTTGCTCGCCGCCGGCGACGGCGCCGCGGTCTGCGACGGTTCCGGCGAGGCCCTCGCCTGGCTTTCCGTCTCGGGGGAGCTCCCCTTCTCCGCCAAGCGCGTCCCGCTCGACACCAAGTCCATCATCATCCGTTATCCTTGGGATTTGCTCCTGGTCAACGAGGAGCTCGTCGGGGCCCTCGCCGCCAACCATATCGAAGGCGTGGTCCGCGACGGCGTCACCATCGACGGTTTCGTCCAGGTCGGAGCTGGTTCCGTGCTCCTGCCGGGCGTCTACATCGAGGGTAACGCCGTCATCGGGCGCAACTGCAAGATCGGTCCCAACTGCTACATCCGCGGCTGCACCAGCGTCGGCGACAATTGCCATGTCGGCCAAGCCGTAGAGGTGAAGAACTCCATCTTCATGCACAAGGTCAGCGCGGGGCACCTCTCCTACGTTGGCGACTCGGTGCTCTGCGACCGGGTCAATCTTGGCGCGGGAACCGTCTCGGCCAACTTGCGCCACGACGGGAAGAATCACCGTTCCGTCGTCGCCGGCCAGCTCATCGACACTGGCCGTCGCAAGCTCGGCGTCATCCTGGGCGACGACGTCCACACCGGGGTCAACACCAGCTTCTATCCCGGACGCAAGCTGTGGCCGGGATGCGCCACCTTGCCAGGAGAAGTGGTTAGCCAGGACAAGGCATGAGGATCAAGTACCAGAACAACTCCGCCGATTTGGGCGCGCTCTGCTCCTTGCTGCTAGCTTCGGACAAGGCCGCGGGGCGGGCGCGTTTCTGGCGGGCCGCCGGGGTTCCGGCCTTCGCGTTGCTCTGCGTCTTTTTTTATGGGGCGTTGTCGCGTTCCTTGTGGCCTGTCGTTGTCGCGGCGGCCATCGCCGTCCCGGCGACGTGGTTGTTGTGGCTCGCCGCCCGCGGCGCCGCCCGGCGCGCCTGGGAACGCCGCCACGGCGAGAGCTTCCTGGGCGAGCACCAGCTGGAGCTCGCCAGTTTCGGCTTCTCCGAATGGGCTGGATGGGAGAAGCGGGATTACGCTTGGCATGGGATAAAACTGCTGGCCGACCATGGCAGGGGGCTGTTTGTCGTGTCCAGCGACGGCGAGGCGTTCCTCATCCCCAGGGCAGGGGAGGGCTACGAGGCCTTCGCCGCCGAGTTGAAGGAAAAATACGCGGCAAGCCAAGCTAGACCGCTGGAATTTGCCGTCAGGCAATGATAGATTCCAGTGAGTTTGGACTTTTAACTGCGAACTGAGTTGGGGGTTGCGCCATGGCTAGAGTCCTGGTTGCTGATGATTGCGCGCACATGCGCAATGTGCTGCGCCTCGCCTTGGAGCGCCGTGGCCATGTGGTGACGGTGGCGGTGAACGGCGGGGCGGCCATCGAGAAGGCCAAGACACAGGTTGTGGACATTTTGGTGACCGACATTTTCATGCCCGAGGAGGATGGCATCGGAGCCATCATTGACTTCAAGCGCAACCACCCCGACATCAAGATCATCGCCATGACCGGCGAGGGGCGCTTCCCCGCCGAGACCGGCACGCTGCTCGACTACATGAAGCAGCTTGGCGCCGACTACGCGTTCGAGAAGCCTTTCAAGCTCGACGCCTTCCTTGAGGCTGTGGCGCTGCTGTCGCCCCATCCCGCTCCCGAGGCGCAGGCCTGAGCCCAAACTCCGCTTTCCCCCTTCGATTTGGCCGTCGGCCGCTAATTCTGCGTATTTCGCCGGATAAATGTTGAAAATCCCCTGGGGCGCGAGTATTTTACGACTTTTGCACTTAAATCATGAAGGCCGTCCGGACTCGGCTCCGGGCGTCGCCACAACAAGGCGGACAGCGCGGCGGAAATTTATGAGTAGTAGACAATCCTATGACCACGGGGTAAGCGACATCCCTCTGTACGGGGAGACGATTACCGAGAACCTTAGGCGTATCGTCGGAAAATTCGGGCATCGGGAGGCGCTGGTGTCGCGCCACCAGGACTACCGGGCCACTTACCAGCAATTCTGGGAACAGGCGGAGGCCGCCGCCAAGGGGCTCATGGCCATGGGGGCCAAGAAGGGCGACCGCGTGGGCGTCTGGTCCCCCAACCGTTTCGAATGGGTGGTCGTCCAGTACGCCTGCGCCCGGATGGGGGCGATCATGGTCAACATCAACCCCGCCTTCCGCGCCAACGAACTGGAGTACGCCTTGCGCCAGTCCGAGGTCTCGTTGCTCTTGATGTCCAAGGGGTTCCGCAAGACCAACTACAGCGACATACTTAAGGAGGTCCGCGGCAACTGCCGCCACCTCGGCCACTACTTGGTGTTCGAGCATGACTGGGAAGGTTTTCTGGAGGGGGGGGCGCGCGTCACCGACGCGGAGCTGGAAGCGCGCGAGAACTCGCTGTCCTTCGACGACCCGGTCAACATCCAGTACACCTCCGGGACCACCGGCTTCCCCAAGGGCGCCACGCTCACTCACCACAATATCCTCAACAATGGCTTTTTCATCGGCGAACGCCTCCGGTACTCCGAGATGGACCGCGTTTGCATCCCGGTGCCTTTCTACCATTGTTTCGGCATGGTGTTGGGCAACATGGCCTGCACCACCCATGGCTCCTGCATGGTCATCCCCAAGGAGTACTTCGACCCCGAGGCTACCATGGCCACGGTGACGGACGAGAAGTGCACTTCCCTTTATGGCGTGCCTGCGATGTTCATCGCCGAGCTGGAACACCCCAACTTCGACAAGTACAACTTCAGCAGTCTGCGGACCGGCATCATGGCCGGCGCCTCCTGCCCCGAGAGCGCCATGCGCGCCGTCCAGTCAAAGATGAACATGACCGAGGTGGTGATCTGCTACGGCATGACCGAGACCTCGCCCGTCTCCACCCAGACCTTCACCGACGACCCTCTGGATAAACGCGTCAGCACCGTCGGCAAAGTCCACCCTCACATCGAGGTCAAGATCGTCGACCCGGCGACCAGGAAGATCGTCCCCCGTGGTTGTGACGGCGAGCTCTGCACACGCGGCTACTCCGTGATGCTTCGGTACTGGAACAACCCGGAGGCCACCGCCTCCGTCATCGACGCCGCGGGTTGGATGCGCACCGGCGACATCGCCAACATGGACGACGAGGGCTATGTCAAGATCACCGGCCGCATCAAGGACATGATTCTGCGTGGCGGCGAGAATATTTCCCCTTTCGAGATCGAGGAGTACCTCCTCACCCACGAGGCCATCAGCGAGGTCCACGTCATCGGCGTCCCGGACTACAAGTACGGCGAGGAAGTTATGGCGTGGGTGAGGTTCAAGGCGGGCAAATCGGCCGCCCCGGAGGAGCTCGCGGCCTATTGCAAGGGCGAGATCGCCAGCTACAAGATCCCCCGCTTCTGGAAGTTCGTCACGGAGTTCCCCGCCACCGTCGCCGGCAAGATCCGCAAAGTGGAAATGCGCGAGATCTCCATGCGCGAGCTCGGCCGCGAAAGCCGTTGCCAAGATATTCGCCACGAGGTACCGGACGACCGCTGAGCCGCGGCGCCCCCTCCGGCAGCCCGGTGACGGCGGCCGCATCCATGGACAAGGGAGGCGTTGATGGCTTTGCGTTTAGGCTTGTGTTGTTTGTTTGCCGCCGCCCCGGTGAAATTCCGCCGGACGACCGCCACCGCTTTGGCGCGGCTGGGACGGGACGAACAGTTGGCGCGGCTTTCCTCCCTCTGCCTGGAGAACTCCATGACGCTGTTGGCCGCGTTGGAGGAGTGCCAGGCTTTGGGGATAAGCGCGTTCCGCGTCATGTCGCCGCTTTTTCCGCTTTTCACCCATCCGGAACGCGGCTACCAGCTTGGCGACTTGCCGGACCATGACGCGATTGACGGCAAGCTTCGGGAGGTGGCCGCTTTCCGCCGGAGTCGGGGTATGCGCTTGAGTTTCCATCCCGACCAGTTCGTGGTGTTGTCCTCGCCGCGCCCCCCGGTGGCCGCCAGCGCCGCGGCGGAACTCGAATACCAGGGGGTACTAGCGAGTTTGACGGGAGCGGACGTGGTCAATTTGCATCTCGGCGGAGTTCATGAAGGCAAGCCGGAGTCCATGACCCGTTTCCGCCACGCTTTCGCAGGGCTCACGGAAGCCGTCAAAACCCGGTTGACGCTGGAGAACGACGACCGTCTCTACACCCCCGCCGACCTCGCCCCCCTGTGCCGGGAGCTGGGGATCGGACTGGTCTATGATGTCCACCATCACCGCTGCAACCCCGACGGTTTGAGCGTGGCCGCGGCCACGGAGTTGTCCCTGGAGACGTGGCGGGCGTTGGGGCGGGAGGCGTATTTCCACCTATCCTCTCCGAAGCATGGCTGGGGCGCGAAGCCCCGGCCGCACGCCGACTACATCGACTTCGCCGACTTCCCGGAGGAATGGCTTCGTCTGGGCTGCGCCGTGACGGTGGACGTGGAGGCCAAAGCCAAGGAGCTGGCGATCGCCCGGCTGCGCTCCGACCTGGCGGGGCGTTGCCAGCTCCTCTAACTTCAGTTCCCCAGCGCCGCCTCGATGTCCTTGGTCAAATCTTCCTTCATGGAGGGGGAGAAGCCGACATGCACTTTTTTGACCAGCCCGTCCTTGCCGATGATCACCGTTTGCGGAATTCCTGACACAAGATACTTCGCGGCGACCGCGCCCTCGGTGTCGAAGCCGACCGGACACTGGAGCTTCTGCTCTTTCAGAAACTGCTCCACCGCCTCTTTTGACTCGCCTTGGTTGACGGCCAGGAAAACCACTCCCTTGGCTTTCAGCGACTCGGCGGTGGCGGAGACCACGGGGAGGGCCATGCGGCATGGGCCGCACCAAGTGGCCCAGAAGTCCAGCACCACGACGTTTTTGCCGCGCTGGGCGGCCAAGTCGAACTTTTTACCGTCGAGCGTGTCGAGCGTGAAGGCTGGCGCCAGTTTTCCCTGCAAGGGGCTGGGGGCGTCCTCCGCCTCTTGTTCCGGTTGCGGGATCAGGGACGCCACTTTCGTGGCCCCGGCGGGGGGAGTGAACACGAAAGCCTTGTCCGGAATCGGTTTGTCGAACACCCAACCCTCGAAACTGATGAGCGTCTCGTACTTCACTTGCTTGAGAAAAGCAGCCGGGTCGGAGGACTGCGCCGCCAGTTTCTTGAGTGTCTTGGACATGTCGGGGCGGAGTTGGCGGAGCGTGGCCTGTTTGGAGAGGTCGAACCAGGCGTCCCAGTCCATGTCCTGCTGCTCCATCCGGATGTGGGCGAGTTTGGCGCCGCCCACGTTCTCCTCGCCGAGGAACGCCGCTTTCTCGACGCCGTCCATGAGCACGTCATAAGGTGAGTCGCCGCAGAGCAAGCCGAGCAGATCGAAGCCGCCGGTGAGGGTGGCGCTGAGCATCGTCGCCTCTTGCAGGCCATCGGCGGACGGCGTGGAGCTGTACTTCTGCTGTGACGGGACGTAGGTGTTGATGGTCTTGCCATCGCTGACCACTTCCACCCCGGTGGAGCCGCGGAGAATCCGCACGGCGATCTTGTCGGGCTTGACGATCTCAGCGGCGCTGACGTTGTCCATCTGCTGGTCGACGCCAGGGAGCAGCACGTGCGCTTTGGTGCTGATGGTGACCTGGATGGTCTTGGCCTGCTTCAGCGTCTCGGAGAACTCCTTGATGATCCGCAGAGCCTGAGGCTCCATGTTGTCGGCTGCGGGGAGCTGGACGGCGGCGGCCATGGCCAGGAAGCTGGCCACAGTCTTGAAGGAAATTTTCATAGCGTATCCTTTCGTTTTCACTCAGTATAGCCCGATTCGCCGCGGAGGACAAGGGCGGAAAGCAGTTCTTTCCACCGCGCGCCTAGAACTCGATGCCTTCCCGGGCGGGGACGCCTTGAAGGTAGTAATGTTTGCGCATCTCGATATGGCTGACCAAGTCGGCCAGTCGCAGGAGTTCCGCGGGCGCGTCGCGGCCGGTGAGCACCACCTCGGTGTCCGGCGCGCGGGCTTCCAAGGCCTCGACCAGCCGGTCCAGGGGGAGCACCCCGTGGGCGGCCGCCCCGCAGGCCTCGTCGAGCACCACCAAGTCGTAGCCGCCGCGCAACGCCGCCGCGCAGACCTCCATTCCGGAGGTGGCCAGCTCCACGTCCTTCTGGCCGGGCGTGTTTGGAATGAAATTCTCCCCGCCAAACTGGCGGTGACAGACCTGTGCGCCGAACTTGGCGAACGCCAGGCCCTCGCCCGTCTCGCGCCCCTTCATGAACTGCCCGAAGAACACCTTCTTGCCGCGTCCGAGCGCCCGGAACGCCAAACCGACCGCGGCGCTGGTTTTCCCCTTGCCGTCGCCCGTGTAGATGTGGATGAAACTGTGCTTCATGGTTTTCGGTTTTAGGTTTTGGGGTTTAAGTTTCGGAGAAGCTACATGAAACTAGGCACCATTTCAAGCCATGTTGCCCGCCAATAGTGGTCGGAGCGTACCGCTCCGGAAGTTTCATGTTTTTTCTCGGAGAGCTCTTGACAAGTGTTGCCTCCTGGCCTATTATTAAGTCAGGGAAACCAGTTACCCATAAAGATATGAGGCCAGGATGAACATCAGGGAAATAGCGAAACTTGCGGGGGTGTCGGTGGCCTCGGTGTCCCGGGTGTTGAACGGGGTGGAGGGGAAAGTGTCGGCGGCGACGCGGACGCGGGTGCTGGAGATCTGCGCGGCGAACCATTTCACTCCGAACGGCCACATGCTGCGCCTGGCGCGGGGCAGGGCTGACACCGTGGCCTTCCTCTTCCCTTCCGGCGTGTACGGCGGCAACGGCAAGATGGACGAGAACCTCGCGGCGGCGATCCTCGGGGCGCAGGAGGAGCTGGCGTTGTCCTCGACCTTCCTCACCTTGGCCGCGTTGAGCGACAGCTTCCTGGAGGCGAAAGAATATCTCCGTTTCCACCGCGACAAGACGGTCGACGGCATGTTGGTCTGGGGTTGGAGACCGCCGGGGGACTACCTCGCCGAGCTGGTCGCTGAGGGGGTGCCGCTGGTCATGCTTCAAGGCGTGGCCGAAGGCGTGCCTGTGTGTTCCGTGACCCCCCAGGACGCGGAGGGGATGAAGATGTTGGTGGACCATGTGGTATCCAGGGGACATCGGCATATCGCCCTTATGCCATTCTGGCAGGTGACCTCCATCGGGCGGGAGCGCCAGCAAGGCGTCTTGAAGGCTCTCCGCGGCCATGGGCTGGAGCCGAGTTGGATTTCCTCCGAGCAGGGCAGCTTGAGGAAAGACGGCTCTCTCGCCTGCAAGGAGATCCTGGCCCATGTACCGGAGACTACCTGCGTCATGGCGGGAAACGACCTCGCAGCGCTGGGCGTCATCGCCGCGGCGAAGGAGCTGGGGCTATCCGTGCCGGGCGACCTCTCCGTCACGGGCGCGGACGGACTTGAGCTCCACGGCCAGCTCGCCTTGACGACTTACGCCGCCCAATCCTACGCCATCGGGCGGGAGGCGGCGAGGCTTTTGCGGAAGGTCATGGAGAATCCGGGCATGGCCCCGGAGCGGATACGGGTGCCGGTGGAGTTCATCCTCGGCGCCACCGTCGCCAAGCCGCGGCGCAGGATGGCGGCGGCCACGGAAACTGAAAAATCAGCCGACGAGGTGTGTTCATGAGAAAGCGGATGGATAATTTTACCCTTGTGGAATTGCTCGTTGTGATTGCGGTGATCGCCATCTTGTCGGCTTTGCTGTTGCCGGCGTTGAACAAGGCGAAGGAGACGGCCAAGGCCATTGGCTGCATCGCCAACATGAAACAGATCGGGGTGGCGACCGCCGGGTATGAGTTCGACTATGGCGTGCTCTATTGGGCAAGTCAGGGACCGCACGCCAACGCCATCACGGGATTAAGCTGGGACAAGCTGCTTGTCGCCAGCAACTACATAACCACGAAAACCATCGCCTGTCCGTGCGACGCAATAAAGCGGGAATCGGGGCCGCCACGGAGCTATTGGTGCAACGGCCCCATGCAAGACAACAAACCTGACGCCGCCAGTCCCTTGGGCAAGCATTCCGCCGCGATCAGATCGCCTTCCAGCAAGATCTTCCAGTTCTGCGAATTTCTTCAAACCACCCCCTCATTTTTTGGCTGGGACATTGGGTTATGCAAGAATAATGTCAATAAACACTGGTTCATTACGCCCCCATACTGCTTTGCTCATGGTTCTAATGGCATGTTCACCAACGTGCTTTTCTGCGACATGCACGTGTCCGCCTACTCAGGGAGGTACTTCGTCTGGACTTATCCTAGCACCGACTGGGACATCAGATTATGACGCATGAACAACCAACACGGGAGATGGCATTATGGTAAGTTTTAGAACGACGGCGCTTTGCGCCAGCCTCATGTTGCTGGTGGTCGGGCGGATCGCCGCGGGGCAATCGGAGACGCTCGACGGCCTGAAGGGAATGAGTTCGAAACCCCTTTGGGCTGGCATGTCCCCCGACAAGTTCCAGGTCTCCTTCAAGGCCAGGCAGCTCGCCGTCAGCCCCGGCGACCACCATTTCGGCGTCACCTTAAAGAGAGCGGACGGCAAAGGTCTCATGCTTTTCACCCGCGGGGGCGGGATGATCAGGTTGAAGGAGGTAGGCGTCGAGGACGAGATTGGACGCTTCAGGGAACCGCTCCGCGCCGGAGCCGACGCGCCTTGGGCCCTGTTCTCGATCGCCGTGAACGCGGGCTTCGTGGAGCTCAACGTCGACCACGCCTTGGTCGGTAGCTTCAACGCCGACTTCATGCCCGTGACGGAGATCGTGGCTTATGCCTACAACGTCAATGTCGAGTTCGCCGATTTCAAATTCGAAATCCCCGCCACGGCGAAAACGTCCGCCACGGCCAGGCAGTCGCTGGAGGTCGGCTTCGACGGTTCGGCGGACGCCCTCGCCGATGGCAAAGAGAAGGTAGGGCCCCTCAAGGCCGAGGGCATCGAGTTCACAGACGGCGTCGCGGGCAAGGCCGTCCATGTCGGAGGCAAGGCGGGCCAGAAACTCCAATATGACGTCTCGGCCGTCTTGGGCGGAGAGGCTGGCAGTGTCTCCTTCTGGTTCAGACCCGATTGGGACGGATCCGCCGACCAGGTTAGCCACTTCTTGCTCAGGGGCCTTGACGCCCAGGGCAAACCGTGTTTCTCGCTCTGGTCTTGGGGCACGGGGCCGCTACGGGCCGACATCCCGAGGAAGGGGATGAATGGAATCGATGTCTGGAGGTTCATACGCGCCGAGTTCCTTCCGGGGGACTGGCTCCATTTCGCCCTGACCTGGGACGCCGACGGCTGGGTCAAGCTCTATGTCGACGGGCTGCCCTACAGGTCGGGCGACATCTTCAAGGACAAAGAGGACATCAAACGTTACACGAACCTGGACATGGCCTCCGTCAAGACCTTGTGTGTCGGCGACGTGGACAACTCCCGCGCGAACGCCTTCGGAGCTTTCGACGGCCTAAAGGTATTCTCACGGGCCCTTTCCGGCGCCGAGGTCGCCGCCGAGCGCCGGGCGGCGATGCCCCTCGATCTCCTGCTGGACAGGGATAGCTTCCACTCCGGCAAGGATGAGACGTTGGAGTTGCGCGTTGCCCCGGAAGGCTTCTATTCGCGCCCGCAGATCGGGACGCCGCTGGACAGGGCGTCGGCCACGTTGGACGTCGAAGTCGCCCCGGATTCCGGCCCCGCCTTCAAAACTCAGCGCTTCAAGCTCGGCCTCAACGGTCCCCGGACGCTACCTATAGCGCTGGGCAAGCTGCAGGAGGGCAAATACAAACTTCGTTGCCTGGTCTCCCAGGGCGGGGCGAAAGTCCAGAAGACCTTCCCGTTCAAATCCTTTGTTGAACCAAAGACGATGCCGCCAAGCGACGAGGATCTGAAGGCCGACAAGGCTGTCTTCGAAATCGACTTCGCGAAGGACTCCTGCGACTCGGTTCTGCACGACGGCTCCCTCCAGCTACAGTCCTCTGGCATCGGGAAATACCTTGAGACGTCTGGCTCCAACGGTTCCCGCCTCGCCTTCCCTATCCCCTTTCCGGAACGGCTCAAAGGCAAGCCGGTCGTCCTGGAGATCACCTGGCCCGACGACAAGCCGCGCTCCATGGGGTTTTACATGTATCCGAAGGTCAGTTCGCAACAGCACCGCGACCGGCTTTCAGGGGGCATACAGACCGGGATCGAATACCCGAACACCGGTGCCATGCAGATCACCCGGCACATCTTCTACCCTGGCGTCGACAGCTATCTCTTCGAGGCCAGGACCATGATCAAGGACTACCCCGCGGCGGTAGCGAAAATCCGCGTCCTGGAGCTCGACGGCGCCAGGTTGCCGAAATTGTCCGTGAAACGTCCCGAGGGTTTCCCTCCCAGGACGCTTGGACACACGGACGAGGATCAGACGCCCGACATCCATCTTAACTTCGACGATCCGGCGCGTAACGTGGCGAACGTCACGGAGAAGTGGTGCGACTACTTCGACTACACCGGCCAGGACGTGGTCTCCTATCCGGTCATGCGTTACGACTACATCCGCTATCCGCTCAACAGTTTCCGCGGCGGCTGCTTCCCTTCCGGCAGATGCGGCCTGGGGACTTTCGTGGACATGCTTGGCGAGCGGGACATGCGGTTCCTCGCCACCCTGAACATCTACACCCTGCCCGACCTCTCCCTGCTCCCCGACCGGCAGGACGAGTTCCCCGCCAAGGGCTATTTCGTGATCGCCGCCGACGGCAAGCCCGCCAAGTCCGGGCACATCGGCTACCCGAAACCCAATTTCAACAACCCGGAGGTCAAGGAGATGTTGTTCTGGCATCTCCGGCAGCTCGCCGGGCGCTATGGCTCCATGCCGGGTTTCGTTGGCTTCGACATTTGGCCGGGCGTCTTCACCCTTCCCCTGGACGAGGACTATGGCGACGCCACTCTCGCCGCCTTCTCCCGCGACTGCCAGGTCTCCATCCCGGCTAACGCCGACACCAAGACCCGTCACGAGTTCCTCGCCAGTCCGGCCCTGCGCGGCAAATGGCTGAAGTGGCGCGCCGACCGGACCACCGCCCTGTTCCGGGAGATCGTCGCCTGCGTCAAAGACGTCAACCCAAAGCTTCAAGTCAACCTGCAGCTCGGCATCCCGAAAGGCGACGAGACGACGGAGGGACTCGACACCAAGGCCGCCCTGCTCGACCAGGCTTTCGACCTCGACGCGCTGATGGCCATCCCCGGTCTCGACGTCTATCCGAGCCACCAGGCAAACACCGCCCGGTGGCAACTATTCTGGGGGGGGCCGGAGTCGACTATCGACGAGGCCATTTACGACTTCGCCCTGTTCGCCCCCTTCGGCAATACCAAGGCGTTCCATGTCTTCCCGGCATATTATGAGACTTTCAAGGAGCCGCTCCTCCCGAAAATCTACCAGTCCTACTTCCAGAACGCCGACGTGAAGCCGGCGGGCAGGCATTTCCTCAAGCAGTTGGTCTACCCTCTGGCCATGACCGACGCCCAGCGGATACTCATCGGCGCCCAGCCGATCGGCACCCTCGGCCGCGACTCCGAGACCCGCGAGTTCGCCAAAGCCTACCGCGCCTTGCCCGCCCTGCCGTTCGACGACGTCGATGGGATGCGCGACCCCGTCACCGCCCGTTCGCTCTCCACCAAAAACGGAACCTACCTCTACCTCGCCAACCTGATTTGGAGCGGTTGCGACGTGACGATGAGCCCCGCCGTCCCGCTGGAGGACCTCTCCACTGGCGAGACGCTCAAGCCCGGTCCCGACGGCGCCCTCGCCATCGAGTTGAAGCCCTACCAGTTGCGCTCCTTCCTGGCCAAGGGGGAGGTGAAGTTCGTCAAGCTCACGGTCACGGTTCCGGAGGCGACGAAGGCCTACTATGCGGCGAAGGTGGAGGCTCTAGAGGCTGCGTTGACGGCTGTCGCCGCCGCAGGTGAGGACGTCGCCAAGGCCAAGGAGCGCCTGGACAAAATCAAGGCGTTGTTGGCGGCGGGCTCCTACGCCGACGCGCACCGGCTTATCTTCTCAAAACGGATGAACGCGCTCCGCAAGCTGAAGGTCGTCGCCGACTTGGGACAGTTGAAGCGGAAGAGCGAGATGCTCGCCGCCTCCACCTATGCGGTCAAATGTGGCCAGGACGCCTTCCTCGCCACCAAGGACGGCGCGCTTTACCTGCCCGACCAGGCCTTCGACGGCGTCTACGGCCATGACGGCAGCTACCAGTGCGTGACCCGCAACATCGACAAGATCGCGCCGGGCGTCGAGCGGCCGGAGCTTTATGTGACCGAGGCCTACGATTTGGAGACCTACCGATTCAAGGTGAAGCCGGGCGTATACACCGTCAAGATTCGTTTTAAAATCGGCTATGAGCCAAACGGCAAGGCGGGAGTGAACGTCATCAACCTCGACCTCGAAGGCAAGCGCGTCCTTGACCAGTTCGACCTCTTCAAGGCCAACGGCTCGGACTTCAACAAAGTCCTGGTCAAGGAGTTCAAGGGCGTAAAGATGGAGGATGGCGTTCTGGACGTGGCGTTCTCCATCCCGGAGGGCGGCCATCCGACGGTCAGGTTCTGCAACGCCATCGAGATCGCGCCTGAAAACTGAACGCAAAACAGAAGGAGAGACTATGGATGCGGTTGAGCTACGCAAGAAAGTGATGGGCTGCTGGTTGGGCAAGGCGGCGGGCGGCACGTTGGGACAGCCTTACGAGGGTACAGAGGGGCCGCTGGCCTTGACGTACTATGACCCGGTCCCGACCGACATGATACCCAACGACGACCTCGACTTGCAGGTCGTCTGGGCCTGCGAGCTGGCGGCGATGGAACGGCCGACCGTCGACCGCGACGTCTTCGCCCAGGCTTGGCTCGACCACGTGGGCTTCCCTTGCGACGAATACGGCGTCGCCATCCGCAACCTGCGCGAGGGGCTGCGCCCGCCGCTCTCCGGCAGCCACGACAACTGGTTCGTCGACGGCCTCGGCGGCGCCATCCGCAGCGAACTCTGGGCCTGTCTGGCCCCCGGCAAGCCCGCGCTGGCCGCGGCGTACGCCTACGAGGACGCCTGCGTCGACCACCTCGGCGAAGGGCTCAACGCCGAGCTTTTCCTCTCCGCCTTGGAGAGCGCCGCCTTCGTCGAGAGCGACATCGGGCGCTTGATCGACGCCGGTCTGGCCCAGATCCCCGCATCCAGCCGCCTCGCCGCCGCCATCGCCGACACGCGGCGCTGGTGCGCCGAGTCATCCGACTGGCGGACGGTTTGGGAAAAGATCATGGCGAAGCACGGCAGCGAGAACTTCACCGACGTCGTCATGAACCTCCCCTTCATGGTCTTGGCGTTGCTCCATGGCAAGGGCGACTTCGGACGGAGCATCTGCCTGGCGGTCAACTGCGGCATGGACGCCGACTGCACCGGCGCCACCGTCGGGGCAATCCTCGGGATCGTCAACCCCGACGGCATCGGCGCGGCATGGCTCAAGCCGATCGGACGCAAGTTGATCCTCTGCCGGGGCATAGTCGGCGTCAAGGCCCCGGCGACCCTGGACGAGTTCACCGACTTGGTGCTCGACCTGGAAAGCCGCGTCGTCCTGCGGAGCGCGGTGTCCGTCCCGCAAGCGCCTCCCGCGGGCATCGAGGCGGAATGCGGCCTCGCCCGCGGCTGGCTCAAGCTCGACGACCGCAAGTATCCGCCCCAAATGCCGGACGCGACCGAGCGGCGGACCTTCCCCGGTTGCAACGGCGGCATACCGGCCTCCCTCGTGCCGCTCAACAGCATCTATTTGATGAAGTTCCACTTCAACGTCGAACGACGGGTCAAGGCGCGGATCATGTTCAACTCCGCCTCCAACAGCCGGGTCTGGGTGGACGGGCAGTTTCTATTCGGCCGCGAGGGCGGACGCTTGTCCCCGTCGTTCCACCGCGTCCCGATCAACCAGTTCGGCGACATCGAGCTGGAGGCGGGCGTCCACGAGTTGATGGCCGGGATCGCCCCGATGGGCAAAGAGGAGACGCTTTCCTGGACGCTCGGCGTCGGCGACACCCAGGACATGCAGTGGCTGCCGTACGCGTTCGAAGCCAAGCGGCCAGGGTGACCGCTTGGCTTGGGCGGTTCAGCCCAGTATCGCCTTCAAGTCCTCGTCCGGGGTGCTGATGGGCATGATGTTGTAGTTGTCCACCAGCACCTTGAGCACCGCCGGGGTCACGCAGGCCGGAAGGCTCGGGCCCAGTCGGATGTTCTTGATGCCCAGATGCAGCAGCGTCAACAGGATGCACACCGCCTTCTGCTCGTACCAGGAGAGGATCATCGAGAGCGGCAGCTCGTTCACGCCGCACTTGAAGGCCCCCGCCAACGCCACCGCGATCTGGATGGCGGAGTAGGCGTCGTTGCACTGGCCGATGTCCAGCAGCCGCGGGATGCCGCCGATGTCGCCGAACTGCAGCTTGTTGAAGCGGTACTTGCCGCAGGCCAAGGTCATGATGACGCAGTCGGCGGGGACTTTCTCGGCCAGCTCGGTGTAGTAGTCGCGGCCGGTCTTGGCGCCGTCGCAGCCGCCGATCAGGAAGAAGTGCCGGATCGCCCCGGACTTCACCGCGTCGATCACCTGTCCGGACACGGCCATCACCGCGGCGTGCCCGAAGCCGGTGAGGATGGTCTTTGGCTCGGCGTCGGCCTCGAAGCCCGGCGCCGCCAGCGCCGCCTCGATCACCGGACGGAAGTCGCGGTTGACGATGTGCTTCACCCCGGGGTGTCGCACCAGCCCGCAACTGAAAATCCTGCCCAGGTAGCTGTCGCGGGGCTTCTGGATGCAGTTGGTGGTCATCAGCACCGCGCCGGGGAACTCCTCGAACTCCTTTTTCTGTTCCTGCCACGCCCCGCCATAGTTGCCGATCAAGTGCGGGTGTTTCCGCAGTTCCGGATAGCCATGGCAGGGGAGCATCTCGCCGTGGGTGTAGATGTTGATCCCTTTGCCGGCGGTTTGCAGCAGCAGGTTGTCCAGGTCGTCCAGGTCGTGTCCGGACACCAAGATGGCCTTGCCCTTGACGGGCGTGATCCTGACCGGCGTCGGGGTGGGATCGCCGAAAGCCTGGGTGTTGGCCTTGTCGAGCATGCCCATGACCTTGAAATTCAGCTCGCCCACTTTCAGGCAGAGGGCGAGCAGTTTGCCGATGTCCTCCGGCTCTTCCGCCAAAAGGCTCATCGCCTCGTGGAAGAAGGCGTATACTTTGAGGTCCTCGACGCCCAGGATCAAGGCGTGGTCGGCATAGGCGGCCATGCCTTTGAGCCCGTAGAGCGCCAGCTCCATCAAGGCGGTGGCGTCCTCGCCGCGCCTCTCCATCCGCCGCGGGATGGAGATCGCCTCGGCCTGCTTCATCAACTCCGCGAAGTTATCGGAGGGGACGAACTGCGCCGGTCCCGTCAAGGTGGCGACCGGGACGTCCTGACGTTTGGCCGCCGCCTCATAGAGCGCTTTCGCCTTGTCTTTGAGGGCCGCCGCGATCTTGACCCGTAGGGCGAGGTTCTCGTGGTCGAAGTTGACGTTGGTGATGGTGGTGAACAGAGCCTCAACCACGAAAAGGTCGATGTCGTGGTCGCGCGCCCCCAGCAGCGCCGCCTGGTGTGCGTACTGCGAAATCCCTTTCACGGTGTAGAGCAGCGCGTCCTGCATGGTGGCCGTCTCCGGCGTCTTGCCGCAAACCCCCACCTTCTCGCAACCCTTGCCTCCGGCCGTTTGCTCGCATTGGAAACAGAACATGGTTGTTTCTCCCTGGTTTAAGGTTTCAAGCTTTGAACATGGTCAACAACATCTTGAAGCGACCGCTGGCCTTGACGGTGTGCGGGATGTTCGCGGGCATCAGGATCAACTCCCCCGCGGACACCATCACAGGCTTGCCGCCGACGGTGAACTCGCCTTGGCCGTCCACCACCTGCACGAAGGCGTCGAAAGGGGCGCTGTGCTCGCTGAGCTCCTGGCCTTGGTCGAAGGAGAAAAGCGTGAGGCTGCCAGCCGCGCTTTTGCCCAGCACTTTGCTCACCACCGCCCCCTCGGCGTAGTCGACCAACGTCGCCAGCTTGTGGGCGGTGGCCACCTCGATGTTCCTCTTTTCCTCCATGGTTTCCCCCTTGGTGTTTGGATATTGTTTTAGCCCGCAATCACGACCAAATAAAGGCCGCGACGGTCATTTCCGCTCGATAATTTCGCCCTTGACGCCGATCGTCGCTTGATGGAAGGGCATGTCCGGTTTGCCCGCCTGGCGCAGGGCGTTCTCCACGACCCACAGCAACCCGGAGCAGCACGGCACCTCCATGCGGGCGACGGTGACGCTCTTGATGTCGTTGGCGGCGAAAAGCCCGGCCAGCTTGGCGACCTGGGCCTCGCGGTCGTCCAGTTTCGGGCAGGCGATGATCAGCTTTTTCCCTTTCAACAGGTTCTGGTGGAAGCCGGCGTGGGCGAACGCCACGCAGTCCGCCGCGACCAGCAGGTCCGCTCCATCCCAATGCGAGGCGTTAGGCGACACCAAGGCCAACTGCACCGGCCAATGGGTTAGCTCGGAGGCCGTGTCGGCGGTGACGCCAGGGGAGGGGGGACGCTGGAAGCTGCGGGACAGCGTTCCGGGACAAGCGAGGTGGGGCGGCTTGACGAAATCCGGCGCGTCCCTGGTCTCGACCGTTATCGCCCCGCGGGGACATTCCCCCAAACAGGCGCCCAAGCCGTCGCAGTGGCTTTCGCTGACCAACCGGGCCTTGCCGTCGACCAGGCGGATCGCCCCTTCGGCGCAAGCCGTGACGCATTTGCCGCAGCCGTCGCACTTGCTCTCGTCGATGTTGACTATGTTCCTCTTCGCCATGGCTCACCTCTCCTTCGCGGGTTTCAACGACCCCAGGCTGATGGAAGTAAAAGCCTCCTTCACTTCCTGGTTGATCTTGCCGATTAGCCCGCCCAAGACGCAGGCCCCGCCGCAGATGGGGGTTGTCAGCAGGCATTCCTTCTCCTCGAACGCCCCTTCCACCGCCTCGTAGATGTCCATGAGCGAGACGGCCTCCGGCAGCTTGTCCAACGCGAAACCGCCGGCCGGGCCGCGCTCGGATCTGACGATCCCGGCCTTCGCCAGGCGCTGCATCACCTTGGCCAAGTGCGCCAGCGACACGTTCAGAGCCTCCGCCAGTTCCCGGGCCGACCGCAGCTTCTCCGGCTGCCTGGACATCACCACCGCCGCATGGATGGCGATGCTCGCCGCCTCTGAGATGTTTAGTATGTTCTTTCTCATCGCCGCCTCTTTGGTTTCGTTATATATAATTAAGTACCGAAATGCCGAAATACAAGAGGGGCGGAGAAAAATCTTATGTTTATTTCGCGTGGGGGATGGATGCGCTAAGCTGGTCAGTCGGGCGCCCGTGGCTGTCGACCGCATGCCCTGTCCTTATTGGCATATAATTGGAATATGATTGGCAGTATATTTTTGGAATATCATTGGACTTATACGTTGACAATCCGCGGCGATGGACTATTATCTTTGGCATGTAGGAGGCTTTCCATGATAGCGGCGATGAACAAACAGATGAGAGTGCGCGACCACGTGGCGGACGCCATACGGCGTGGCGAGCTGCGTCCCGGCCAGCGCTTGGAGAACGACCGGGCGTTGAGCGTCAGGTTGGGCGTCAGCCGGATCACGTTGGGGCGGGGGCTCAACATGCTGGTCGAGCAAGGATTGCTGACTCGCAAGGTCGGCAGCGGCACCTATGTGACCGAAGTGAGGGAGCGCATGAGCGCCGCCCCGTGTCCGCCGTCCGTCGCCGGACAAGTCATCCCCGAGAAGGTTGGCTTTGTCATCAGCGCCAGCGACAGTCCGGTCGCCTTGGCCTTGCAGCAAGGGATGCATCAAGTCTTCCCCAAGAGCGGATGCGACATTGTCGTGAAAGATCCCGGGGGCGACCAGGAGGAGGAGCGGAGGGTCGTCCGTGATTTGTTGGAGCGGGGGGCCGGGGCGCTGGTCGTCGCCACCAGCGCCTCTTTCCTTGACACCGGAGCGCGGGACTTCTACCGTGGCGTGGCCGCCAAAGTCCCGTTGGTTTTCTGTGACTGCGCGCTTTACGATCCGGGGTTCAACGTGGTTAGCACCGACAATGTCCTGGGCGGCGTGATGGCGGCGGAACGGTTGGGCAGTCAGGCGGAGGGGGGCCGGACTTACTGGGTTCTGCGGCATGATTTCCCCCGTAGCTCGCTTTGGGAGCGGACGCTGGGGTTTCAGCACGGTCTGGCGGCGCGTTGGGCCGTGGAGCCGGGGCAAGTGAAGACCATCGCTTTGCCATCGGACGTCGGGCGCGCCGGCGAGACGCTCCGGGAGCATTTCCAGGACGGCCCCGCCCCCGACGGCATTTTTGTCCTTACGGACGGCTTGTTTAGTTTGCTCCTCGACGCCGCCCGGCGTTCCGGCACGGCGGACGGGAAGTTGAACGTCTGTTGTTTCGACAATTTCTTCAAGACCGCGGAGTTGTTTGACATCCCCTGCTTGGAGCAGGACATCGTGAGGATTGGCGCTGAAGCGGCGCGAGCCATATCCGCCTTGCTGTCTTGTCCTGGCGAACCTGTCAGGAACGTGAGATTTCCACCCTGTTGGGGGCGGCGGACTGCCTAACTAAATCATTTTTGCCCGGACTGATGGCGATGAGGTATTTTGAAATGGGCTGGAGAGCGCGGCCACAACGAAAGGGACATAGATGCGCACAATTCGTTATGGACAAGGGGGGGGCAGTGCCGGAGGGAGGGCGGCATGGTTCACTCTTGTTGAACTGCTCGTCGTTATTGCTGTGATCTCCATGTTGACGGCGCTGTTACTGCCGGCGCTAGGCCAGGCGCGAAAAAGAGCGCAGGCCATCATCTGCCTAGGCTCCTTGAGGCAGGTACATGGCGCCGCATCTTATTACGCGGGGGATTTCAATGAGTGGAGCCCGCCGTTCACCCTCGCGTCCGGCTCCATCTCTGGGACATGGGGGGCTGAGCACATCAACGCTTCTGGAGCGGACCGCATCCATTGGTATTACGTGTTGGGCTGTGGCGGTTACCTGCCCTACAACTATCACAGGAAATGTCCGGCGGACGGCGGGGACAAGCCCTATGGGTTGAACCGGTATCTGGGGTCGAGCGCGGCCGGGGTCTATGCGACGCACGGCGGCTATATCAAAGATTATTGGCGGATGGACAAGATCAAGGCACCGAGCGGGATCATCTTGGCAGGGGACAATTCCGGCGGGCCAGGCTTGAGCAACACCCCCATCTACCTCCCGGAGCTGGCGGCTTTCCGTCATGTCAAGGCGATGAACGCGGTGTTTGTCGGCGGCAACGCCGGGGCGTTGCCGCTTGGAGACGTCCCGATTAGCGGGGGGAGCAATTTGCCACCATGGCATTGACAACGCCAAAAGGCGCACGAGGAATTAACATGAGGTTGATAGCATGGTAAAAACGATCGTTTTCGCGGTGTTCGCGGTGATGGCGATGAGAGCGTCCGCCGGGTTCGAGGTCATCTCGCCGGAATCCCCGTCAATGCCGGAACGCACCGCCGCGGCGGAACTTCAGCATTATCTGGGGAAAACCGCAAGGGATATCGTCGTGGACGGGAAACATGATGTGGTCTTCCATGTGGGGGACACGGCTTTCGCCCGTTCCAACGGTATCGACTGTGGCAAGATGGAGGATGAGGCCTGGCTGGTGAAAAGCTTTGGCGGGCAGGTGGTCATGGCCGGAGGGGGGACGCGCGGAACGTTGTATGCCGTCTATAACTTCTTGGAGAACCGCCTTGGCGTGCATTGGTGGACGCATTGGGATCATGACTACGCGCCTCCCGCGGCCAACCTGGAGTTCGGCAAGCTGGATGATAGCGGCAAGCCGGGGTTCAAGATGCGCGAGGTGTACCGCTACGACCCGTTTTTCGACAACGGTCAATTCAGCGCCCGCAACCGTTGCAATTGCGAGACCGAATATTTTGTCGGCGCCGAATTCGGCGGCAACCACCGCTATGGCTCCCCTTATCATGTCCACACCTATGGGCTTTATCTGCCCACCGACAAGTATTTCGCGGCGCATCCCGAGTATTTCGCCATGGACAAGGCGGGGAAGCGGGTCAGTTCCCAGCTCTGTGTCAGCAACCCCGCGCTGCGGCTGCTGCTGTTGGAAAAGCTGTTGTGTAACATCGCCAGGGACAAGGCGCTGGCGAAAGCCAAGGGCGTCCCCGCCCCGGCGGTCTACGATCTGTCCATCAACGACAACTGGAGTCAATGCCAGTGCCCCGAGTGTTCCGCCATAACCCAAGCCGACAACGCCTCCGGCTTGCACCTGCGCTTGGTCAACTATCTCGCTGACGAAGTGAAAACGCTCCATCCCGACATCACGCTCGAAATGTTGGCCTACTATTACACCGAGGAACCTCCCAAACTCACTCGGCCGCATGACAACGTGGCGGTCAGGCTTTGCGACACCCGGAGCAATCTCCTGTTCGGTCCTGGACATCCCGACAACGCCCTGTTCCGCGGCCTGGTCGAGTGCTGGGGCAAGCTCGGGACCGTCCATGTCTGGGGATATGCCTTCACCGATTTCTCCGCCCGCGGCTTGCCGTATCCCAGCGAATATAGCTTTGCGGAGACTCATCGTTTCTACGCAGCCAACCGGGTGGAGGGGATGTTCTGGCAGGGCGACAACCCGGTTTGGGGCGACATGTATCCGTTGAAATACTGGCTCCAGCACAAGTTCATGGAGAACCCCTGCGCCGACTTCAAGGCGCTTCACGACACGTTCATGGCAGGCTACTACGGCAAGGCCGGGCCATTCCTCTCCCGCTATCGGGAGACGCTCGGGGCGGCGGCGGAGCGGAACCGCTTGTCATATTTGACTTATGACTGTGGCTCAGGCGCTTTCCAGTACATCGACCTAGACACGATGCTGGAGTCGCAGCGTCTATGCGACCAAGCCGAGCGGGCGGTCGCCGGGGACGCGGAACTGCTAATGCGCGTCCGCCATGCTCGGTTGAGCCTCGATCGGCAATTAGCGGCCGTCAACACCTTCTTTTACTTGGGCGAATGGGCGCGGCGCGGCGGTAAAGCCAGCGAGTTCCCGGTGGACTTGGAGGCGGCGCGGGCCAGGATCGTACGGACTTGGCGCGACATCGGCGAACTTAACCATTACGACGAGGAGAAATATCGAACCAACCGCGCGAAGGGGTACTGGCAGGAACAGGCGACGCTGGAACGCGACATCGCCTTTCAGCGGGGGATCGAGCGCAAGGGGTACATCCCGCCGGAGGGCTTCGCTTCGCGTCCATATCTGGAGTTCCTCGCCCCGAACTACCGTTGGGCGGTGCCCTCCGGCCTTTCGCTCGCCACCGATTCAGAGGCCGACCTGGGGCAGGTGATGCGGATCGACGCCGCGGATCAGCGGACCATGGGTTATCCGGTGCCTGTGGCTTTTCATGGTCTCACCAAGAAGGGGGTCCACCCCGGCTTGCGCATCGATCGCGACGATGTCCCGGGGCCTGGTTATCATTGGTATCGGATTGGGCCGGTCGAGCTGCTTGACCATGGCTATCTCTACTTCACGCGGAGCTGGGGGCTGCAGGCGCCAATGGGGCCGTTCCGAAACACGTTCGGCGGCAAGCCCGTGATGATCAACGTCCGGATGAAGTTCGAGGGGCAGGGCTATTTTCCTGAGCAGCGGGACAAGCCCAACGCCATTTATGTGGAAAGAGTCGTCGTGGTCGAGGCGGACGGGAAGGACATGTCAGACGCCGCCATGCTGTCCGGCTGGCGCAGCTCGGGAAGCGGCGGAAAAAGGGCGGGGGAGGACGGCGCGACGGTCGTCGACGGCTCCTTGCTGTTGATCAACAACCGTCTTGTCCGGATCGACAAGGACAAACGCTACCGCATCTCCGGGAAGTTCAAGCAAGCCCCCGGGATGACGCCGGCGTCCTTTCACCTTGGCGCGACCATGTTGACGGAGCCCGGATGGCGGGAGGTCATGGCTTGCAATGTGAATGTTGTTCCGGGGACGACGACGAAGTTGCTCGAAGACCTCAAGGCCCATGGGCTCAAAGCGAAAATCGGGCCGTTGGGGAAGACGCCGGTGAAAGGGCAGTTCCTCGCGTTCGGCGCCGAAGCCTCGCTGGCGGATTTGCCGAACTTCAAGACGTCCGAGATCCTTGACGCCGCGCGATGCGACGGGGGCTATGAACTGACGTTGACGCGGGGGCCGGACGCTGAATGCCTCCGTGGTTTGGCGGTGAGGCTGCACAACCCTGGCGGGTATCTCTATGCCGCGGCCGGGGAGGCGCCCGGGACATGGCGGGAATATTGCGGGGTGGTTGGCGGCGAGGCGCTTTGCGGCAATCCGGCGCAGGCTTGGTGGCGAGGTGCCGCCTATGCGCAATTGTTGGTCTTGGTGGATGGCAAGCCCGGGCAGGCGCTGATGTTCAAAGAGGTTCGAATCGACGTGGTCGAGTAGGCGCGGGCGGATATTGGCATATTTTTGGCATACATGCGAATGAGTGTTGGAATATTTTTTTGATTTATGTGTTGACAATCTCCGAACAATGGACTATTATTGTGGCATAGCGGAGGATGCCAATGACCATGGTGAGCGGTAAGCAGGCGAAGGTTCGCGACTACGTGATTGACGCGTTGCGGCGCGGCGAGATGCGCCCCGGCCAGCGACTGGAGAACGACCGGGACTTGAGCGTCCGGTTGGGTGTCAGCCGTGTCACGTTGGGGCGTGGACTCAACGTGTTGGTCGAACAGGGGGTTTTGCGGCGCAAAGTCGGTAGCGGCACCTATGTGGCCGAGGCGGCGGTACGCTTGAGCTCCGAGGACCGCCGTGACAGTCTGGCCGTCCCCGACAAGGTCGGCCTGGTCATCAGCGGCAGCGGCGGCCCCCTCGCCTTGGCGTTGCAGCAAGGGGCGCACCATGTTTTCCCAAAGAACAAATGCGACATCGTCGTCAAAGACCCCGAGGGCGACCCGGAGCAGGAGCGGGAACTGGTCCGGGACTTGGTGGACAGGGGCGCGGAGGCGTTGATCGTCACCTCCTGCGCGCCTTTCCTCGACGTCGGTTTTCGGGAGTTCTATCGCGGCGTGGCCTCGGAGGTGCCGCTGGTCATGTGCGACCGCGCCCTCTACGACCCGCGGCTCAACTCGGTCAGCACCGACAATGTCTTGGGCGGCGTGATGGCGGCGGAGTTCCTGGGCGTCCGGGCGGTGGAGCGCCGGAACTTTTGGGCGTTGCGCCATGACTGGCCTTGCAGCTCGCTTTGGGAGCGGGAGATGGGCTTCCAGTTCGGCCTGGCGGCGCGCTGGGGCGTGGAGCCCGGCCAAGTGGAGACTATCTCGCTGCCGTCTGACCATGCGCGCGCCGCCGAGCTCCTCAGGAAACGCTTCCAGGACGGCCCCGCCCCCGATGGCCTGTTCGTCCTCACCGACGGCTTGTTGCGCCTGTTCATCGACTTCGTCCGGAGCTCCGGTTTGACGTTGAACGCCTGCTGCTTCGACAATTTCTTCAAGACCGCCGACCTGTTCGACATCCCCTGTCTAGAGCAGGATTTCGTGGGGATCGGCGCCGAGGCCGCGAGAATTCTGGCGGCCATAAAGGCTTGCCCCGGCGGGCCCGTCAGGAATGTTAAGATCCCGCCCCGTTGGGGGGAGGATTGAGCGCGTCATATTTTTACGTTAATTAAGTTTTTAGTTGTATTTAACCTTTTGTGAGAGGCATGGAAGATGGAAGATTCATTGGTGGGTAAAAGGCTGGCCAGCGAGTTGCGATTGGCCGAGGGCATGCTCGAACTTTATCCCGACAAGACGCGCGCCGCCGAGTTGGCCGCCGTCCGGGCGCGGCTGGGAGCCCAGGAAGACGTGGATCTCGTGGCCGAGTGCGAGGCTGGCCTGGCCGCCAACGCCGCTTTCCTCAAGGGCTTCACCACGCACATGGTGGCTCATGCCCATATCGACATGAACTGGATGTGGGGCTACGATGAGACGGCGGCCGTGGTCATGGACACGTTTCGCACCATGCTCCGTCTGATGGACCGATATCCGGAGTTCACCTTTTCCCAGAGCCAGGCCGCGGTCTACCGCATCGTGGAGCGGCATGATCCGGCCATGTTGCGAACCATCAAGCGCCGCGTGGCCGAAGGCCGTTGGGAGGTATCCTCCTGCACCTGGGTGGAAGCGGACAAGAACATGGCCAGCGGCGAGAGCCAAGTGCGGCAGGTCTTGTACGCCAAGCGGTATTTCCGTGACTTGCTCGGGCTTGACTACGACCGCGTCAGCCTAGATTTCGAGCCCGACACCTTTGGCCACAACTTGAACATTCCGGCCATCCTGGCCCGCGCGGGGGTCAAGTACTACTATCGTTGCCGGGCCTCCAAGGGCCCCAAGCTGTACAACTGGCAGGCTCCGGACGGCAGCCGGACGCTCTGCTACTTCGAGAACGGGGCGGACTGGTACAACTACGGCGTCACCCCCGAACGGCTGGTGGCCTCGGCGCTCCGGGAGGCGGGGGAGACCGGCCTCAAGGACATCCTGCGCGTCTACGGGGTCGGCGACCACGGCGGCGGGCCGACGGTCAAGGATATTGAGAGCATCCGGGAAATGGCGCGCTGGCCGGTGTTCCCGACCATCAAGTTCTCGACCTATGCGGATTATTTCGGCGCCGCGGAGCGACAGGCCTCCGAGCTGCCTCTCCACCAGGGCGAGCATAATTACGTCTTCACAGGCTGCTACACCTCCCAGTCGGAGATCAAGCGCGGCAACCGCCAAGGCGAGCGGGCGCTGGCCGCGGCCGAGACCTTCTCCGCGTTGGCCGACCGCCTGGATATTGGCTTCGAATATCCCCGGGAGGCCTTGGCCGGAGCGTGGGAGAAGGTTTTGTTCAACCAGTTCCACGACATCCTCCCCGGATCGGGACGGCGCGAGACCAGGCATTACGCCATGGGGCAATACCAGGAGGTCAACGCCGCCGCCGCCTCGTCCCTCAAGGGCGCGTTGGCCGCGTTGGCCGGAACCATCGACACCGCTTCCGTCCTCAAGGCGGCGGGATTGGACGCCGGCGGCGAATTTCCGCTCGCCCTTGGGGCCGGGGTCGGCTTCGGCCAGGACTTCAAAGGTTTTTCCACCCCGGCGGTGGACGGTTCCCGCCACCGGTTGTTCACGGTCTTCAACCCCTCGCCCTTCCCCCGTTCCGAGGTTGTGGAGGTGGAGCTTTGGGACTTCGAGTCGCAGGGCGAGCTGGTGGTCAGTGATGACAGCGGCAAGAGCGTGGAGTACCAGTTGTTGGACGAGGTGGAGCGGAGTTACTGGGCGCATAAATTCCGTCGGCTGCTTTTCATGGCGCGGGATGTCCCATCCCTAGGCTATCGGACGTTTGTCGTCCATTGCGACGCCAACGCGTCTCCTTTGGTTACCTCCAACTGGGACGCCAGACTTGAGTTTCCGGCGCGGGCCACGTTGGAGAACGACCGCCTGCGGTTGGAGTTGGACGTCGAGTCGGGGGCCGTCAAGCGCCTGACGCTCAAGGACGGGGGGCTGGAACTGGTGCCGGAAGGCGGGGCGTTGGGGCTGTTCAGGGTCATTGACGAGGCGTCCGCGCTGGTCCGGGAGCAAGGCGGCCCCGTCGACGGGATGTCGGCCTGGCTGGTGGGCTCCTACTCGCGGGTCGAGCCGCTGCGGGGCGTCCGCTTCGTCGACGACGCCGGGAAATCGTCCAGCCCCATGGCGAAGAGCTCCTTCAAGGCCGTCAAGGGGCCTTTGCGCGACAGCCTTGTGTGGACGGCCGAGTTCCGGCACTCCCGCTTGACCACGGCGATCTATCTTGAGCATGGTTCGGACGTGCTGCGTTTCGATTGCAAGGTCGATTGGCTGGAGGTTGGAAGCAAGGAGCGTTCCGTGCCGCAGCTCAACATTGTCTTCCCGCTGCCGGTCGAGGGTTCCACCCGTCTGTTCGAGGCTCCTTTCGCCGCCTTGCGGCGCGACGCCGTGGACATGGACGTGCCAGCCTTGCGTTGGGCCGACATCTCCGGGGAGCTGAAAGCGGGCGGAGGCTTGGCCGGATTGACGGTCATGACCGACTCCAAGTACGGCCACCGGGCAGGGGAGGGCTTCCTCGCCGTCTCGCTGCTCCGAAGCAGCTACGATCCCGACCCCTATCCGGAGCTGGGGGAGCATCGCTTTTCCCTGGGGCTCCGTCCGCACCATGGCGGCTGCGACACGGGGGAGGCGTTCCGGCAAGCCCAGATTTTCGACCAACCGCTGGTGGTGACGCCCGCGTTGCCCACGGACGGAAAACTGTCCGCCAACCTTTCCTTCATGGGGCTGGACGTCGACAACCTGGTGATGTCGGCGTTGAAGCGGGCGGAGGACGGGCAAGCCATGGCGCTGAGGTTCTACGAGATCGCCGGCCACGACACCGAGGCCACGTTGACGTTACACCCCAGCCTGCGCGGCGGCGAGTTCAAATTCACCGAGGCCGACCTGTTGGAACGCAAGACAGGTTCCACCGTCTGTTCGCATGATGGCAAAGCCACGATTCGAGTCCCGGCGCACGGTCTGCTGACGTTGTTGCTGGAGTTCGGCGCCTGAGCTACCAGTCCCAGCCATGGCGGACGGCGAGCTGGCCGAAGGCTTCCACCACTCCGTCGGCGAAGGGGCTGGCGCCGACGGAGCCCTTCATCTTCAAGGCGCGCTCTTTGATCGCCGGGTTGGCGTTGTCGGGGCAGAGGGCGTAGGCCGCGAGCTGCGAGCTCATCATGCGCAGGTCGGGCAGCTCGTCGCCGGCCACGGCCACCTCGGCGGGCAGGTAGCCGCCTAGCCGGATGGCCTCCGCCAGACCGCGGCTTTTGTCCAGGGCGGACGGGTAGGCGACCATCCGCCCGTTTTCGCAGAAGCAAATCAGGTCGTCCTCCTCGAAGTAGCGTTCGGCCACGTATTCCTCCAGGGACTCCAGCTCGTCGGAGAAGGCGTCGAACTGGAAGAAGCGCCCGTAAAAATGGGAGTTGACGGGCGTGAACTTGGCGGTGATGTCCTTCACCAGGGGCACCAGCTTGGACTGCACGATGTCGTCGACGACGCGCTCCATCTTGTCGTTGTAGACGCGCTCCATGACCAAGCGTCCGTCGTCGACCGAGGCCAACTGGTAGCCCATCTCGCCGATGAGGAAACGCGGCTGGCTTTTCACCGCGCTGATCTGGACGATCTGCCACTGTCCCGGGACGTCCCAGGTGGAGTTGACCGCCCAGCGGCAACCTTTGGCGTCGAGGCGGTCCAGGAAACGGCTGAAGACGTCTGGCAGCCGCGAGTACGGCTGGTGCGCGCCGCCCAGCGCCGTACCGTCCAGGTCGGTCACGAACAGTCTTGGGAAAACTCTTTTATCCAACATTGCCGCACCAGATGTGAAACTGCGTTTCACATATAAAAGGGCAAAAAGGGCAAAAGTCAACAAGGCGGCCAGGAAAATCCTCCCTTTGGAGAGAAATGTTGCCATTTTAGTTTGAAAGGCCGTGCCCTTCAACGTATGGTAGGCGCCGAAAACACCGAACAAAGTCTTTGGGGAGACGAGTTTGAGCAAACCGAACATATCCCTCGACGTGCTGCTGGTGGACGACTCCGAGTTCGACCGGATCGCCTTCCGCGAGGCGTTCCAGAACACTGACGTCCAGGCGCAGGTCACCGAGTGCGACAACGCCGAGGACGCCTTGGCGCTGCTCAAGGAGGACCACTCCACCTACGACATCGTCGTTAGCGACTACAAGATGCCGGGCATGTCCGGACTGGATCTTTGCGTCGAGATCACCAAGCGCGGCTATGGCCTGCCGACCGTGTTGCTCACCGGGCAGGGCAACGAGGAACTGGTGATCGAGGCCCTCAAGTCCGGCATCAGCGACTACTTCGTCAAAGACCTCACGCTGGGCTACCAGAAGCTATTGCCGGTCAAACTGCCGGAGGTGGTGGCGCGCTTTTACGACCGCCAAGCCAGGCGACACGCCGAGGAGGCGTTGGAGAACCAGTTCCGTCTCACCGCCTATTTGCTGTCGGCCATCCCCACCCCAGTGTTCTACATGGACATCGAGGGGGGCTTCCTGGGTTGCAACCCCGCCTACGAGGAGTTCTCCGGCCGCAGCGCCGAGGAGCTGGAGGGGCGCAAGATCTTCGAGCTGGTCCCCCCCGAGGAGGCGCAGCTCTACCGCGAGCAGATCAGCACCCTGACCAACTCGCCCGGCGAGCGTATCGTCCGCGAGGAGGAGGTCGGCGACCACCGCGGCGGCATGCGCACCGTCCTCAACCACAAGACCACCTTCTCCGACGTGGAGGGCAAGCTCGCGGGGATCATTTGCGTCATCACCGACATCACCGAGCGCAAGAACACCGAGCGCGAACTGGAGACCTACCGCCACCATCTTGAGGAGCTTGTCCAGGAACGCACCAAGGCCCTGCGCAAGAGCGAGAAGAAGTTCCGCGACCTCTCCGCCAAGATGGGGCGCATCGAGCAGCAGGAGCGCCAGCGCATCGCCTCCGGGCTCCACGACGGCCTCGCCCAGGACATCGCCCTCTCCAAGATCAAGCTGCAAACCGTCCGCCAGCAGATTCCCGACCCGGCGATCAAAGGGCAGCTCGGCGAGATCGTCGGCTTGATGGACATCTCGATCCAGAAGCTCAAGTCCCTGGTCTTCGAGCTCTATCCCCCCATCCTCTTCGAGCTGGGGCTGGAAGCGGCGGTCGAGCGCTTCATCGAGAACTTCCAGGTCAAGCACAACCTCAACTGCAAGCTCATCGCCGACCGCCACGGCAAACCCCTCTCCAACCACAAGGCAGAGATCCTCTATAACGCCATCCGCGAGCTGCTGATGAACGTCATCAAGCACGCCTGCGCCCAGAACGTCGACATCTCCATCCTCCGCAAGAACGGCAACATCCAGATCACCGTCAAGGACGACGGCGTCGGCTTCAAGGTGCCCACCGAGAGCCCCAAACTGGTAGAGCAGAGCGGCTTCGGCCTCTTCAGCGTCAAGGACCGCGTCGAGGCTGTCGGCGGCAATCTGGCGATCAGCTCCGTCAAGAGCAAGGGCTCCCGCATCACGCTCACCGCCCCCCTTGACGCCTTTCCCTGAACCGAAGAACCGATGAACAGAAGAACAGATGAACAGATGAAACGGGGGAAATGAAAGGCAAACTGAAGAACAGGTGAAGGCAAAGAGAAAAGCCTCCAGTTCGTAACTGTTGCCTACTTAGAATGTTTTCCCTTTCTTCCCTTCTTAATTTCATCTGTTCATCTGTTCATCTGTTCATCTGTTCTTCGGTTCTTTCCTGGAATAGCGCCGCCCTGGCGCTATATTGACGCTTTTCGCTTCCCTCCGGGGGGAGCGGCAGGCCATCAAATGCATTAAAGAAAGAGCTCATGGACTTCACAAATCGCTTGAACGTGTCCGCCGCCGTGTTTTCGGCGGGGCTTTGTGGTATGACGCAACTGGCGTCGCGGCCGTTGGCCGCGCGCGGGAACTTTTGAGGGGGATGGTCATGGGACAGGACAGGCTTCCCCCGTTCGAGCGCAGCGGCGTGTTGCTGGTGGACAAACCCAAGGAATGGACCAGCCATGACGTCGTGAACTTCTTCCGCCGCAAGTTCAACATCGCCAAGGTGGGGCATTGCGGCACCCTCGACCCGGCGGCCACCGGCTTGCTGGTGCTGGTCGTGGGCCAGGCCACCAAGCTGGCCCAGCGGCTCAGCGGCCAGGACAAGACCTACGAGGCCACCATGCTCCTGGGCACCGAGACCGACAGCCAGGACATGGATGGCGAAATCATCGCCGAAAAGGACTGGTCCGCCGTGACCCCCGAGGCGGTCGCTCAGGTCGTGGCCCGTTTCACCGGCGAGCTGGAGCAGACTCCGCCCATGGTCTCGGCCAAGAAGATCGACGGCAAGCGGCTCTACGAGCTCGCCCGCCAAGGCAAGGTGGTCGACCGCGAGCCGGTCAAGATCACCGTCCATTCCTTCGCCATCAAAGAGGTCCGGCTGCCTCAAGTGGACATCGTGCTGGAGTGCAGCAAGGGCACCTACGTGCGGACGATCTGCCACGACATCGGGGCGGAGCTCGGTTGTGGCGGGACGCTCTTCTCGTTGCGCCGCACCAAGAGCGGCGTCTTCTCGGTCGAGGGCTCCATGACGATCGACGAGGCCCGCGAACTGCCGCAGGAGGCTTTGGCCGACCGTTTCTGGAACGACTACGGCCAGTGGGCGCAGCAGCAATAGCTGTCGGCTCTCGCCTTCCAAAGAGCGCCCGGAGCGTCCCGCTCCGGGCGCGTTAATCCGCCTTTATCGTTTTTTCCTCGCTCCACCCGCCTTTCGCCTCTTGACAAAACTTAGACCGTCCGGTATAATTTAGTCAAGCAAGGAAAGGTGCGACGCGATGGGCGAGGCAATGACACCGGAGAGCGACAAGACCAGCGGTTACTCGCCGCGCGAGCGGGCACTGAAGAAATTCGACGAGCTGTTGCTGACCATGCGTCGCCGCGGCGAGTCCATGTTGCCGACGGAGCGGGAGCTGGGCGTGTTGCTCAATTGTAGCCGCGAGACCGTCCGGCGGGTGTTGGAGCGCAAAGAGGCGGAAGGGGTGGTCGACAAGCGGGGCCGTGACCGGATCATCCCCTTCGACGTCCTTTCCGGCGCCAAAGCCCCGCTGTGCCGTTTTGCTTTCATCGCGGTTGGCAGCTCCATCATCGGCAACACCGCCTGGAGCAAGTTGTGGGCGTTCCTGCAGCGCAAGGCCGAGGCCGCCGGGATGGTCCCGGAGCTGCGGATTGTCCATGTCAACCCCGCGCTCAGGAATTGGGACGAGCTGTTGAAGGATCTGCCGGAGATCGTGGTCCTCACTTCGGGCGACCGGGAGATGGAGGACAGGTTCGCGGCGCTTGAGGACAAGGTGGTGATCGGCACGGACGAGTTTTTCACGGGGCGTCTCGACAACATCGTCTGCCGCGACTGTTTCGCCACCGGGGAGATGGCGGCTGAGATGCTCGCCAAAAGCTCCTATCGGAAGCCCGCGTTCGCCGTCAGGGATGTATGGATTGGCGAGAAGTTGTATCTGCCGTTCGTCCGCACTGGCGAGGGGTTCGCCGCCGGGTGCCGGAAGCATGGGCTGCCGTGCGGGGAGGAGGCGGTGTTCCGTTTCCAAGGTTTTAGCGCGAAGGGGGTCATAAAATTGGTGAAGAAGGTGCCGGAGATTGTTAGTCGAGGGTTCGACTCCGTGTTCCTCTATGCCGATGACGAGCTGGATTTTTTTTATGAGGCCCTGCTTGACGAGGGCGTGAATGTCCCGGACGATTTCGGGGTGGTGACCGTCAACGCCCAGGATCGGGCAAGCACGCATAGTCCGGCGGTGTCGGCGGTGTCGCATGGCTCGGAGCCGGTGGCGGCGAAGATCGTCGAAAAGATAAAGTGGCTCTTGAGACACCGCGGGCATAACATCGGGTTGAACCTAGTAAAACCGTCATTTCACCCAGGGAGCACGTTGCGATGAGAAGAAGCGAAAAGATAAGGTTTACGCTCGTGGAGTTGCTGGTTGTCATCGCGATCATCGCCATTTTGTCGGCCTTGCTGCTGCCTGCTTTGGGCAAAGCAAGGGACACTGCGAAGAGCATCGTCTGCGCTAACAACCTGCGCCAGCTCTGTGTCGGAGCGTTGTCCTACGCCGGGGATTACACGGACTATCTGCCGTTCTCGCAGGACAAGGATGACCCGGCGTCAGTTGTGAACGAGGCCGCCGTCACTTGGTACGTCAAGCTCATGTATTACGGCTATGTCCCCGTGTCGTCCTGGCAGAAAAACGATAGCCCCACTTGGAAGGATCCAGGATATAGTTACTGGTGTGGGCCGAAAGACAACAACAACAGTTTTTTCTGCCCGTCCAATATAATCCATGGCGATGAGGCGGTTAATCTGAATGGGATCTTCAACACCAACTATGGCAGCATCACATATCCAACCTATTGGACTGTCGGCTCAACCGCTCAGGTTACCTTGCCTTGCAAGACCAATCAAGTCATAAATCCGTCCGGGACATTGCTTTATTTCGACGGAAAGATCAGAGCCGGTTATATTGACGCCGCCCCGTACTATGATGCCCAACGTTTAGTCTTGACGGTTTGGCAGGACTGGCGGCACGGACATAAGATCAACAGCTCTTTCGTTGACGGGCACGTTTCCAGCCTGAAATTGAACGACATCAGCAAAGACTTGACATGCGGGTACTAAAAGAGCGACGTCAACAATTTATCAATAGAAACACGGGAGGTTTTTAATGTCGAAGCGTTTGCCCATTCTTTGCGGCCTGCTCTGCGCCGCGTCCGCCTGTTCCGCCGTTGAGCTTGTGAAGGACGACAAGCCACCCATCACTATTTTGGCGGACGCGTCGAATCAATGGCAGAGCAAGGCGATGTGTTATCCAGGCAAAGTAGAGGAGAAGGACAAATCCTGGAGCGGCCAGGACTTCTTCCAGGATGAGTTCGGAAAGCCCTGCGTCTTCGAAGAGGACTGGTTGAAGGAGTACGGCTACGCCTCCAAGGACTACAAAATCGAGAATGGGGAGCTTGTCTTCGACACCGGGGCGAAGGGGTTTAATTTCGGGTTTGGCCCTTATCCTGGCGACCGTTCCAAACCCAGTTTGCGCTTCGGCCGCGGCTGGGGCAAGAACGCCAAAGACAAGTACGCCGTCGAGATGGAGGTAGAGCAGGATGTCCCGGAGACGGAGTGGGGCTTCACCACCTGCGACTTCGACGAGTTCCGCCCGGAAATGACCGGGCCGACCGCGGCCGGCCCGGCTTCAGGCTCCTTCAAAATTGGCGGTAAGGGGCGGCAGGTCGTCAGGCGGGAAGTCGGGGTTGTCAGGAACTTGATGGACAGCATGGCGCGAAAAAGCGTCTGCGGTTTCAAACTCACTTGCGCCACTCCCGGAGCCAAGGTGAAAATCAAAAGCCTGAAAGTCGCTCCGCTCAACTGTGACGTTTATTTCAGGAAAAGTTTCGCTCTGAAAAACCAGCCGGTCATGGCGCATGTCACCTACCAGGCGCCGGAGAACTACGCATTCTACGTCAACGGGACGGAAGTCGATTCTGGTACGGACATCTACCGCTCCGGCACGGTCAAAACCCTCGACCTGCGCCCCTACCTCAAAGCTGGCGAGAATGTCCTCGCGTTCCGCCGCGAGTTCCTCAGCTGGGCGGGCGGTGTCCCCGAATGGCTGGTCGAGGGCGTGGCGATCGACCGCGACGGCAACAAGGCGCCGATACTTGGCGACGGCTCCTGGAAGTGCGGCCTCAAGGCGCCAGGAGACTGGTTCCAGCCGGGCTTCGACGCCAAAGGCTGGGCCAACGCCAAGTTTCATGACAATGGCATCCAGCAGGTGACCACCAACATCGGGGTTGATGGCAAGCCGCGGCTCACGGGAGTCGACCCGGCGCACATGGGCTATCTTCAAACCAGCCCGGGGGGGCGGGAATATCCGGTCTTCGACCTTGATGACAAAGACATCGCCTTCAATCTCGCGATCCCCGAGGGCGTCGCCGGAAAGCTCAAACCCATCCTGAAGGTCTATGAGACGGAAACCCGAAAACTCGTCGAGACCGTTTCCGAGATAAAGTCTTCCGGGGCGGGGGAGGGGCTGGCCCGTTACGTCTTTCCGATCAAAACCCGCGAGCCCGGCCCCTACCTGCTCGAATGGGTGTTGCTTGACGACAAAGGGCAGGCGGTCGAGAAACGCGAGGATGAGCTAGTCATCGCCGGGCCGCTGAAACAGGACAAAGTCGCGCTGGAGAATTTCGAGGCGGAGCTCGACAAACGGCTGCGCTTAGTCCGCAAGATTGACTGTGCCGCCGAGCCCCCCGGCGACGGCGAGTTCATCGACCATACCGGGATGTACAGCACCCCCGCGGCCAACGTCGGCAAGGTAGTGTCCGCCGACGGCATGAAGTACCGCGAGACCGGCCGCGGCGTCTGGTCGTATTTCGCCTACCGACTTCATTTGGAGAACTCCGGCAAGCCACATCTGGTGGAGATTGTCGTGCCCGACAACGCCCCACGCTATATCTACACGGCCGTAGCCGAGAGTTACCCCGTCGGTTTCGACAACAACTACAACGACGGCCGCCGTGGCTGGCATGTCGCCACCGGCACAGCTGTCACCGGCGTCTTCCAGCCGTTGTCGTTCAAGGAGAAACGTATCCGTTTCATCTACTATCCCTCCAGCGCCAGGGCCGCGGTGATGGTCATGAGCGGTTTCCGGGGTTTTCCCGCCGCCGCTTGCGCAATAAGCATCTACGCCATCGAAGGCGGCCTCCCGGCCCTCGAAATCCCCGGGACGGGGCGGTTGTTCGGTTGGCATAACGAGAGGCTCTCCGTCACCACCCTGACCACCGGCATGGTGGAGCAGCCGATGATGCAAGACACCAAGCTGCGCCTCAGCGGGCACCGCCTCGGTTGGTATCACTGGTACAAGACTTTTGAGCGCAGAATCGAACTGCTCCGCTTCAACGGCATGAACATGACCGTCGACGGAGTTTTCATGTATGACCGGGGCGATTATCCATCCATCAAGCACAACCGGAATGTCTCCAACATGGAGCTCGACCCGCTGCGGCTAGGGCTGGCGATGTACAAGCGCAACGGCATCAAATGTTTTCTAGGAATGGAGTACATGGCTTCGCCAGCGGTAGCGGTGTCAGGCGTCGACCAGACCAGCGACCGCCGGATGTGGCAGGGCAAACCGGGGATACATTTGGTTGACCGTCACGGGCGGCAGCTGGCCGGAGACGCGAAAAACGGCCTTAACTTCCTCAACCCGGCCGCGGCGGACATTATGCTCGACTGCATCAAGGAGATTTATGAAAGGTACGACAAGCTGGACGCCGTCGTCGGCATGGAGTTGGTGGCGGGGCATTGGTGGGCGCCCGGTTTCCTGGTCGGCAGCTACCGCGACTTGATGGACACCGAGGTGGGCTACGGCGACTACACCGTCGGCCTCTTCGAGAAGGAGTCCAGAATAAAACTCAAGATCGACCCGAAAGGCCCGAAACGCTTCCAGAAGCGCTATGACAAGCTCATGGGCGAGTACCGCCCGCTGTGGCTGCGTTGGCGCGCCCTGAAAATCCGCGGGTTCATCGATCGGATCGCGGCGGCCATTGGCTCAGGCAAGAACAAGTGGGAACTGTCCGTGTATCCCGCCGGGCTTGACATTGAGAAGGGCAGCCCCTTTATTGGCGAGTCCTTCCGGCGCGACCGCGACAATTTCATGGCGACCAAGTACCGGGAAAACGGTTTTCCGCTCGACCTCTACGAGAGAAACGGGACCGTCTCGTTGGTGTCCCACTTCTTGCTGTGGGGCAAATACCTGTCACCCTCCGACAGCCACCTGTACGCCAAAGGCTGGAACACCAACGCCGGTTCCCGCGGGACCCTGAAGAATTTCGACAAGTTTTTCTTCAGCATCCACGGCGGGCTCGACGAGGTGGACAACCCCGCGGACGCCGCCGACAAATGGATCTGGTCGGGCACCAGCCGCGGCGTGTTCATCCCCCGCGGCGTGGAGGACAACTGCATGCAGGAGTTCGTCGACGCCATCGCCTACAACATCCCGCGGACCATCTTCTACGGTTGGCTGGACTGCAATATGGACACCGCATTCGGGGCGCAACTCCGGCGTTTCGCCAAGTCCTTCTATGCCACCCCCATGCTCGACTTCACGGAGTTGCCCGCCGCGGACGTCAAGGGGATCATCGCCCAGTCCGCCACGGACACGGAGCGGACCTACCTGCGATTGGTCAACAACACACCCTATTTGGTGGCGGGCTCCATCCAGGCCGACGCCTCCCGCGTCCGGGACCTGGTCTACGACGCCGATTTGTCCGCCGGGCTGCTCTCCGGCAAGCGCGAGCTGTCCTTGAAGCCCAACGACATCAGGATCGTCGCCCTGGACAAGCTCAAGGGCGGGATCAAGTGCGATTTCGAGTTCCCCGATGAAACTGCGGCGCAGACGTTGGCCAAGGCGCGGTTCGTCCTCGACAACGCCGCGTGTGTCCGGAACGCTCCCGGCGACATGGTCTCCGCCCTCTACAAGGCGGTCGGTCGCTCCGACGCTTTCGCCGCGTACAATGTGCTGAACGACTTCGAGATGGCGTCGAACGTCAAAGCCGCCGAGGATGCTTTCAAGGCCATGGAGAACCAGAAGGCGTTCCTGTCCGACCTGGAGAAGACCGGGCGGGCCAAGATCATCTGCGCCTCGGAGACGCCCTACACCGACCCGCGCGGCGCCGTGTGGCATCCCGACCAGAAGTACACCGGCTCTGGCGCCTACGGCAACGAGGGCGCCAACTTTGCCGACCGCGGCGACATCCCGATCCAGAACACCGACATCGCCCGCGTCTACCAGACCGAGGCCTATGGCGGGCAGGTCTTCTACCGCCTCCCCGTCCCCAACGGCAAATACAACCTGCGGTTGTTCTTCGCCGAGACCTACGAGCCGATCCGCAAAGCCGGTCTCAGGCTGTTCACCGTCAAGGCCGAACATGTCCTCCACCCGGAGAAGATCGATCCGTTCGCCCTGTCCGGCGGCTGGTGCAAGCCCTACATCCTGGAGTTAAAGGACTTGCCGGTGGCCGACGGCGTCATCGACATCGAGATGGTCGGCGGCGTGGGCCTTGGCGGCATCGAAGTGGAAAAGGCGGAATGAGCCGCCAGCTCCTCTTAGCTCTGGCGTTCCTGCCGCTCCTTTGCCACGCGGTGCCGGTCGAGCTGGGCAACGACCATTACAAGGCGACCGTCAGCCCGGACGGCACTTGCCGCGTGGAGCTGTCCGGCGGCCCGACGTTCCGTGTCTCGTTGGCCCAGCGTTGGACCAAATTCCAGAACGCGGCGTCGATGCACCTGGTCGAGGGCGACGGCCCGGCAAGCGGCGCCGACGGGAGCGTCGTGGTCGCCTTCAAGTATTTCTGGAACGACTACGCGGTGGAGGAGCGGCTGGTTTTCAGGCAGGACGGCTTCGGCGTCGAATACGCCTGCTCGCCGTCCGTGGAGAAGGATGTGGAGGGGCTTTCCATCCTCATAGGGCACGACATCAAGAACGCCAAGGATTATGAGCTGGCCGCCCTGCGCTATTTTTACGACCAGCCCGGAGCCTTGGAGTTCGACCTCCCGCTGGACGGGCCCAGCAGGAGGCTTTCGCAATTGTCCTTGCGGCGGAAGGGTGGCTTGACCGCCGATTTTTCGGGTTTGGGCGACACCTGGCTCTGGGTAGGGCGGGGGATGTTCGGCACGACGGACTGCGCCCCCGACTGGAGCAAGAAGAAATACCGCTCCGGGGAAACTTACCGGACGGGCTTCGACTGCCGTCTCTCGCGGTCGAACGGGAAAGTCCTCCCGCCTTCCGTTCTCAACCAGAAGTAGCCAGAGCAAGATTTTCGGCGGCTTTCCTCTCATTGACTGTTGACACGTGACAATTTTAGCAGTATTATTTACACGTGGCAACAATCATTGGAGGTTATCATGCTCACGCCGCTGCGCCTTGGTTTCATGCCGACCCGGAGAAGGTTCTTTTCCCGCGAGGACTCGCTCAAGTATAAAGGGCTGATCCTCCAAAAGATCAAAGCCCTCGCGCCCAAGTTGGAGATCGTCGACCTGGAATGGCTGAACGACGAGGGGCTGCTCCGCGACGTCGAGGAGGGGCGGAAGGTCGCCAAGCATTTCATCGCCAAGGAGGTCGACGCCGTCTTCTGCCCGCACTGCAACTTCGGCACCGAGGACGCCGTGACGCTCGCCGCCAAGGCCATTGGCAAGCCCGTGCTGCTCTGGGGCCCCCGCGACGAGGCCCCCGCCGCCGACGGCGAGCGGCTCCGCGACTCCCAATGCGGGCTTTTCGCCACCTCCAAAGTCATGCAACGCCTCGGCGTCAAGTTCTCCTACATCACCAACTCCCGCCTCGACACCCCGGTCTTCGAGAACGGCTTCCTGAACTTCCTCCGCGCCGCCAACGCCGTCAAGCATTTCAAGGGCGCTCGTATCGGGCAGGTCTCGACCCGGCCCCGCGACTTCTACTCCGTCGTCATCAACGAGGGCGAGCTGATGGAGAAGTTCGGCGTCCAGATCGTCCCCGTCGACCTCGGCAAGATCATCGCCGCGGTGAAGACGTCGCTCGCGTCGCCCTCCGGGGAGCTAAAAGACACCGCCGCCGCCATGCGCCAAACCGCCGACTTCACGGGCATGGACAAGGCTCTGCCGGAGAAGCTCGCCGCCCTCAAGCTGTCCGTCCAGAAGTGGAGCGAAGGGGAGGGGCTCGGAGCCGTCGCCTTCCAATGTTGGGACGCGTTGCAAGAGGAGTTGGGCATCTGCTCCTGCTTCGCCCACGCCGAACTGACCGACGCCGGGCTGCCGGTCGCCTGCGAGACCGACATTCACGGGGCGTTGAGCTCGCTGTTGCTGCAAGCCTGCGGCCACTTCGAGGCCCCCACCTTCTTCGCCGACCTGACCATCCGCCATCCCGAGAACGACAACGCCGAGCTGCTCTGGCACTGCGGTCCGTTCCCGGCGTCGCTGGCCGAGGGCAAGCGCAAGATCAACAAGCATTTCGTCTTGCCGAGCCACGCCGAGGGCGTCTGCAACTGGAAGCTGAAGGACGGCCATGTCACCGTGGGGCGCTTCGACGGCGTCAACGGCAAATACTCCCTCTTCTGCGGCGAGGGCGACACCGTCCCCGGGCCCTTCAACCAAGGCACCTACACCTATTTGCAGGTGAACGACTGGCCGCTCTGGGAGGAGAAGCTCATCTACGGGCCTTATATCCACCATGTGTCCTGCGCCTTCGGCAGTTACGCCACGGCGCTCCACGAGGCGGCGCGGCACATCGACAACCTGGAGTTCGACCCCGCCAGCCCGAGTTTGGACGAGATTAAAACGGCCCTGCGCCAGGGCCAGGAGAGACCATCATGCCGCTAATCACCGCGAGGAAAGACTCAACCAAGGCCGTCGAGGCCGTGATCGAGAAGAACGTCTCGATGGCGATCTTCTGCACCGCCAGCCATTGGAACACCGAGGCCATCCTGCTGGCCGCGAAGAAGCTCTGCGACAAGTACCAGATCGAGAGCGTCCCGCTGGCCATCGCCATGACCTTCAACTACCCCTACATGGCGCAGGCGCAACGGGTCACGCGCTGCAAGGACGCCAAGCTCGGTTTCCAGAGCGTCATGGAGAACCTCCATCTGCTCTGCAGCAGTCCCGACTCACCTTACCGGAACATCGCCGTGTTGCCGCACCTCGACCACGCCGACCCGGAGCGCGACGGCTGGGCGCTCACCGAGGGGACTAAATATCTCGCCTCGGCGATGTTCGACGCCCAGCGCTACCCCTCCGAGCGGAACGTCGCCATGACCCGCGACTATGTCGGCGTCCACGGCAAGGACATCCTGGTCGAGGGCATCATGGAGGAGCTGGCCGTGGCCGACAAGCACGCCAAGGCCGGGAGCTCCGCCGACGGCTATCTGGAACGGGCCGCCGCCTACGTCAAGGCCACGGGCGTGGACTTCCTGGTGGCCGACCTAGGCACCGAGCAGCAGTCCAGCGGCAGTTCCGCCACCTATTTGCAGGGGCGCGCCCGGGGGCTCACCGAGATCTTGGGGCGGAAGATGTTGGTGCTCCATGGGACGTCGTCCTTGGACAAGGGGCAGATGACCAGCCTCGCCGACGACGGCGTGGTGCGCGTCAACATGTGGACGAAGATCGCCCGCGAGTCGGGGAAGTACGCCGCGTGCAGGCTCTTCAACCGCGCCGAGGCGTTGTTCGGCAACGACTTCGAGTCCGTGGAGTCGAACCAGTATTTGATGGACTCCATCGACAAGGCCTCCGACATGATGCTGGAGATCCTCGAAACGCTCAACTACGCGAATTTCGCGCGGCGCTGACATGAGTCTGATGGGCGTTGACATCGGAACCAGCGGCTGCAAGGCCGTGGCGTTCGACGAGGCGGGACGGACGTTGTCCTCCGCCCACCGCGAGTACGACGTGATCCGCGAGGAGCCAGGCCAGGCCGAGCTCTCCAGCGTCGAAGTCTGGGCGCGAGTGCGCGAGGTGGTCTCCGCCTGCGCCGCCGGGACGGCGAAAGACCCGGTCGAGGCGTTGTCCGTGGCCTCCATGGGCGAGGCGCTCGTCCCGGTCGACGCCGCTGGCGAGATTTGCGGCGACTCGTTACTCGGCATGGACACACGGGGCGCTTCGTCTCTTGAGCGGCTCAAGGCCGCCATCCCGGCGGCGGAGCTCTACCGGATCACCGGCAACTTGCCCGGGATGGGGTTCTCGCTCCCTAACCTTTGTTGGCTAAAGGAGAGGCGCACGGAGGTTTACAAGCGTACTTCCCTGTTCCTCCCCTGGGCCGATTTCGTCTGCTTTAAGCTCGCGGGCGAGGCGTTCGCCAATTTGCCGCTCGCCAACCGCAGCTTGCTTTACGACCTTGAGCGGCGGGCGTGGAGCGGGAAAGTGGCGGACGCCGTCGGGTTGGACTTGGAGAAGATGCCGCCTTTGGCGCCCTCGGGGAAGGGGCTGGGCGAAGTCTCCGGGAAACTCGCGGCGGAGCTGGGGCTTCCGGCGGGCGTGAAGGTGGCATTGGGGACTCACGACCAATGCGCCGCCGCGCTGGGCTCCGGCGTCCACGAGGCGAACACGGCGATGCTCGGACTGGGTACTTTCGCCTGCGCCGTGCTGGTCCACCGCGAGGCGGGGGCGGCCTCTCCGTTCCGCAGCCTCAAGTTGAATATCGAGGATCACGCCATGCCCGGCTCCTATGTGAGCTTCGTCTACCACGGTTCGGGCGGCGCGCTGGTCAAATGGCTGCGCGACGAGCTCTTCCGCGACCTCAAAGGGGAGGGGGCCTATCAGCGGATGTTCGACGAGCTCGCCACAGCGTCGGACAGCCCGGTGGTCCTGCCCTACTTCGCCGGGACTGGCCCGCTCGACTGCGCCGCGGGCGGGCAGGGGGCCATCTGCGGATTGTCGCTGGCCCACACACGGGCCGACATCCTCAAGGGAGCGTTGGAGGGCATCGCCCTTTACTTCAAGGACGCCTTCTCGCGTCTGGCCGCCAGCGGCCGCCGAGTCGGGCGCATCCACGCCTCGGGCGGCGGGGCGGAGTCGGCCCTCTGGCTCCAGATGATCGCGGACATCCTCCAAACGCCTGTCGCCAAGCCGCGCAACAAAGAATGTGGAGCCTTGGGCGCCGCCATCCTCGCCGGTCTGGGGGCGGGGCGCTACCAGTCCTGTGACGAGGCGGTAGCTAGGCTGGTCGAGCTTGAACATGAGTATCAGCCTTCGCCGCGGGGCGCGGAACGTTACGCCAAGGTTTTTGAACGCTATTCCGGCTTGAAAACATCGCTCGCGATAAGTACGATATAGAACAGGAGACGCCAATGTATTTCAATTTCAAGAACTATTCGGTCGACTACGACGAGAGAACCCACCGCTTCTCCTGTTTCCACCGGCTTGGTGGCCAGGCGGAGGAGCGGCCCTTCGTGAAGGGCGCCACCGTGTCCGTCCGCAGCTATCAGGGCGAGGCCATCTCGCCGCGCGACTACAAGAAGTTCGAGTTCAAGAGCCAATTCAATCTGGGCTGCCACGTTTTAAGCGCGCTCTACTCGGACGGCCCCGCGGGCGCGCCGGTCCTGGAGCTGCACTTCACGCTGGACTCCACCTCGCTGCAGGTCCGCACCTTCGCCCGCGCCATCGTCAAAATCGAGGGCGCGCTGTTGTGGGGCGACGAGCCGGAGACTTCCACCTTCGGGGCGCGGCTGAACGCCGAGGACCACCATTTGCGCGCCGCCTGCGGCCCGGCCTTCTCCCGTCACGACAACGCCCTCTTCGACCGGCTCACCGACCGCGCCCTGGAGTTCAAGGCCACCGACCTCTTCCATGTCCGCTATGACTGGAAGGCCTCCGCCTACCGCTTCGACTACGAGAGCGGCGTCGATTTCGGCCGCGCCTTCTCTTTCAAGGTCCATGAGGACTACTGCAAGCGCAAGTTCAACATCCCCTACTCCCCCATAAGGAAGAGCCATGGTTTCGCGACCCCGCCCGTCGGCTGGATGACCTGGTATTCCGTCCAGTTCAAGGCTTGCGAGCAGGTCGTGTTGGAGAACGCCAGGCAGCTCGCCTCCCTCTTCGGCAAGCATGCGGACAAGCTTTGCCTCTGGGTCGACTGGGAGTGGAACCACAAGGCCTTCGACGGGCTTGGCCAGGAGGGCGTCGATACCTTCACCCCCCGTAAGGAAGCCTATCCCAACGGCTTGGCGCATGTCGCGGCGGAGATTGAGAAGCTGGGGTTGACTCCGTGTTTTTGGATTGGCGCGAGCAACGACGGACAGCGGAACCATCTCCTCAAGGAACACCCCGAATGGATCTTGGCGAACCGTCCCGACTGGTGCGGCCAATGGTGGATCGACCCAAGCCATCCGGGCGTCGTGACGGAGTACATTCCCGCCGTGTTCAAACAAGTCTTGGCCTGGGGCTTCAAGGCGATCAAGTGGGATTGCTTCCAGTCCACCTTGAACGCTTGCGACGCCAACCATGACAAGTTCCACAACCCGGAGCTCTCCACGGACGCCGCCATACGGGACATCGTCAAGGCCGCGAGGCAAACCATCGGGCCGGACGTCTATATGCTCTCCTGCTCCGGCGGCACCGAGCGCGACATCAGCGTCGCCATGGACCAGTTCAGCGCCGCCCGGATCGGCGGCGACATCTTCGGCTGGGGCGACTTCATCGTCAACGCCGTCGAGCGGGTGCTCCACTTCTATCCCTGGCACAACACCGCCTTCTACGCCGACGGTGACTGCCTAGTGCTGCGGAGCGAGTTCAACAGCTTGGCGCAGGCCCGTTCCCGCGTCTCCCTCTACGGCCTGGCGGGGCTGCCGCTGACCATCGGGGACAAGCTGTCGGACTTGGACGAGCCGCGCCGCGACATGCTCAAGCGGATCATGCCGGTCGCCGACATCCATCCGATGGACTTGCAGCAGAAAGTCCGCGGCGACGCCTACGCGCTCGTCAACCTCGCGGTCTGCAAGGAGTTCGGCTCCTGGAACGTGGTCAGCGTCATGAACACCAAGGACACGCCGCTGGAGCTAAATCTCAGCCTCCAGGCCGACCTGCACCTCGACGGCGGCCAGACTTACGCCATCCATGACTTCTGGAAAGACGAGGCACTCGGCGTCCATGCCGACACCGTCCAAGTGACGATCGCCCCCATGGACACCATCGTGTTGCGGGTGACGCCGCTGCCGGGGCGTCCGCAAGTGGTCTCGACCTCGCGGCACATCACCCAAGGCGCCTACGACCTGAACTGTCTGCGTTGGGACGCCGCCGCGAATGCTCTGGCGGGAAACTCGAAGTGCGTGGGGGGCGAGGTCTACCGCCTGACGCTGCACGTCCCCGAGAACTTCGACCTCGCGAGCGTCGATTGCCAGGAAAAAGCTTTGTTCACCCAAGCAGGACGCATACTGAGGGTCGACATAACCCCCGCCGGAAGCGGCGATCTCGATTGGAAACTCAACTTTCAAATAAAGGTGTGATCACTATGTCAAACGTCGCGCGTCCCGCATGGACCCCGGACAAAAAGGCCGTAGCCTATAGCTGGCCGTCGACGCTTGGGGCGGCAGCTCCGGCGGAAACGCTTTTCGCCCGTATGGACGTCGCCGTCGAGCCAGCCGTCGAAGGCCTCGAACTCGCCGTCGAACTGACCGCGGCGGGCGGCTTGGTGGCGCGCGCCGTCAACAAGTCGGGACGGACGTTGCGTCTCGACAAGTTCGTCTTCCGTCCGACGCGGGGCGGCGGTTTCCTCGCGGTGCCTAGTTCCCGGTTGCGCCTCTTCCGCGAGGGCTGGACCATGGCCAGCGCCACGGGGACGGTCCGCCTCGGGGAGAGCGACTTCCGTTTGGACCCAGGCTACAGACCTTTCGCCGTCTCGTCGCCGAACGACTACCATGACGACGCGCCGAACCGTTTCTCCGCGGAATATGTGGCGGTGCTCAACGACCAACAGAGCGGCGTCTCCGCGCTGGTCGGCTTCATCAGCTCCGCCGACCAGGTGACCCGGATCGCCGTGTCGCTCGACGGGGAGGGCGTTTCCTCCTTCGAGGCCATCGCCTATTGCGACGGCGTCGAGCTGGCGGCGGGCGAGGAGCTGGTCTCCGAGGAACTGGTGGTGCTGTCCGGCCGCGACGGCTACGGGCTGTTGGAGGAGTTCGCCGACCTTTGGGGCAAGCGCATGCAGGCGCTCACTTGGGGCCACACCCCCACGGGCTGGTGCAGCTGGTATTACTATTTCGACAAGATCACCGAGCGGGACATGCTCGAGAACGTCGCCTGGCTGGATAGCCATAAAGCGGAGTTCCCTCTGGAATACATCCAGATGGACGACGGTTACCAGTCGGCGCTCGGCGACTGGCTGGTCTGCGACCAAGCCAAGTTCCCGAACGGGCTGGAGTTCCTCGCCAAGAAAATCAGGGGGTTGGGGTTCAAGCCCGGCCTCTGGCTGGCGCCCTTCATGGTGGAGGAGCGCGCCGAGCTCTTCAAGAGCCATCCGGAATGGATGGTCAAGGACAAGAAGGGCGAGACGGTCTGGGTCTCCACCTGGCGGGGCTCGCGCGTCGCGGCGTTGGATTGCACCGTCCCCGCGGCCACGGACTGGCTGACGGAGACGTTCGCGACGCTGGTTCGCTGGGGCTTCGAGTACGTCAAGCTCGACTTCCTGATGTACGAGTGCGGCGCCATGGCCCTGGGCGGCGTCTACGCCGACCCCAAGGCGACCCGCGCCCAGGCGTTGCGCCGGGGCTTGCAAGCGATCAGGAAGGGGATGGGCGACAAGTTCATCCTGGGCTGCACCACGCCGTTGGGGCCGGAGGTCGGGCTGGTCAACGGTGCCCGGATCGGCACGGACATCACCCCTTATTGGCAGAACTGCGAGGGCGAGCCCTACAAGGAGGCGCCCTGCGTCCGCAACGTTTGCCGCAACGTCATCAACCGCTCCTACATGTCGGGGCGGCTCTGGATCAACGACCCCGACACCCACATCGCCCGGGACGACAACAACAAGCTCACCGAGGACGAGGTCATCCTCTGGACTTCCGCGTTGTGGCTGGTGGGCGGGATGCTGTTGCTCAGCGACCGTTTCAGCAGCCTGTCGCCGGAGCGGGCCAAGCTTTCGAAGATGCTGCTGCGTGACCTGGACCGCTTCGAGGCGGCGCGGCCGTTGGACTTCTTCGAGCGCGAGTTCCCGGCCATCTGGCTCGCCCGGAGCAAGGCGAAGCCGGGCGAGCGGGCGTTGGGCGTCTTCAACTTCGAGAACGAGGCGCGCGTCATCAAGGTCGACTTGGCGGGTGGCGAGGCCACGGCGACGGAGCTGTGGTCCGACGAAAGTCTCGGGAAGGTTTCCGGCGCCTTCGAGGTGGAGTTGCGGCCGCATTCCTGCAAGGTCTTCGTCCTGAAGGCTTGAGTCTCAACGCTGTTGGCGCATGCGGCGCAAGTTGCCGTGGAAGGCGATGGCGGAACCGACGGCGATGAAGCCGATGCCCCAAAGTTTGTTGGCGCCGAGCGGCTCGCCCAGGACAAAGAACGCCAGGGCGGTCGCCAGCGCCGGTTTGATGTAGAACACCACCGAGCCGATGGCGGCCGAGGTTTTCTCCATCGCCAGGAAATAGAACATGTAGCCCAGCCCGGTCACGCAGACAGCGATGTAGACCAGCCCCGGCAGCGCGCTCCAGGTGATGCCTGCGAGCAACGGCACCGCCGCGAAGCTTGGCAGTCCGACGGCGCGGAGCGCGTCAGCCACCGCCGGGACGCGGCTGAGCAGGATCAGCAGCAGCAGTTCCAGCGAGCCGAACACGAAGCTGAAACAGGTCAGGGCGATGCCGCCGTAGCGCGCCCCGCGCGCCCGGCCGAGCACCCCGTAGATGGCGAAGGTCATGGCGGAGAGCAAGGTCAGCGTCACCCCCGCCATGCTGGTGGAGCCGCTTCCCGGCCCGATGATGCAGACCATGCCGATGACGCTCAGCAACATGGTGGCCCAGGTGGACAGGTGTATTTTCTCCCGGAGCGCCAGGTAGGCGAAAGGGATGACGAAAACGGGGTTGCAACTGAAGAGCACCGCCACCACCGACGCCTGGGCGTAAAGCACGGCGAACTGGAAGAAAATCATGCTCACCACCACGCAGACGAAGCCCGACACCGCAAAGAAGGCGTAGTCGTCGAGGCGCAAGCGCAAACCTTTGGCCCGGATGCCCCTGAGCGCCAACGGCGAGAGCACCACGGCCGCCACGGCGAAGCGGAGGAAGGTCATCTGCACGGGGTTTATCTTGGTGGCGAGCAGCTTGAGGGCGATCTCCATGGTGCTGAAGAACAGCGTGGAGAACACCACGTAGACCGCGCCCCGTTTCAGGTCGGCCACGCTCGGGACGGCGTGTGAGCTCATGGCTTTTTCTGGTCGAGGAGCCAACTGAGGTGGGAGTGGTCGGAGAAGGCTTTTACCCAGGAGTCATGGCCGACGCCAGGGTATTCGGTATGTTTGGGCGAGCCGCCCGCCTTGGTGATGGCCTCGACCATGTCGCGGCTGCGCGAGGGCTTCACCGCGGTGTCGACGGAGCCGTGGAAGGCCCAGACCGGGACGTCCTTGAGCCGCGGCGCCTGGGCGGTGTCGCCCCCGCCGCAGACCGGCATGGCGGCGGCGAAGGTCTCCGGTTGCCGCTGGATGGCGTCCCACGCTCCGAAGCCACCCATGGAGATGCCGGTGGCATAGACGCGGGATTTGTCGACGGGGAGCTCCGCCATTAGTTTCTCCAACAGCTCCAGCGCCAGTTTCATGGGCAACGAGGGATAACGGGGCATGCTGTGGCGCTCGTCGCCCCAGGGGGTGTTGACCCACTGCATGGCGTTCGGGCATTGCGGGGCGACGACCACGTAGGGGCGGCCACCCTGCTTGGAAAAGGCGATCAAGTCGGTGGCGCCATGGACTAGCTGCGCGACATTGTCGTCGCCGCGTTCGCCAGCCCCATGGAAGAGGACCACCAGCGGCAGGGGGCGTTGGGCGGACAGCACCTCCGGCAGGTGGATTCGGTAGTTGAGCTTCTCCCCGAAAGGCGTGCTATAGACTTCGGCCTTTGTCTGGCTGGCCGGCGTGGCGGTGGCGGTCATCGACGTTTCCCTTTGCTTATGTTGATGGTCACAGGCAAGGGCAAAGATATATGCGCCTCCTGACCATTGCAAGCGTCCCGCGGGGGTTTCATCAGTCAGGGACGGTGGTGGCGAGCTTGCCTTTGGGACGGTGCCCGACGAACTGGACGTAGAGCATCGGGATCACGTAGAGGGAGAGGACGGTCGAGGAGATCAGCCCGCCGATGACGGCGATGCCGCAGCTGGCGCGCATCTCGGAGCCGAGTCCGGAGCCGGCGGCCATCGGCCAGATGCCCAGCACCGCAGCCACGCTGGTCATGACGATCGGCTTGAACTTCTCCCGCGCCGAGACCATCATCGCCTCGTAGGCGCTGATGCCCTGCTTGCGCATCTCGATGACGTTGTCCATGATCAGGATGGCGTTGTTGACCACGATGCCGATGAGCATCACCGCGCCCAGCAACCCCATCATCGAGAAACTCTGGCCGGTCAGGTAGAGCGCCAGGTAGAGGCCGATCAAAGCCAAGGGGATGGTCAGGAGGATGATGAAGGGCTGGACCCAGGACTCCATGACCGCCGCCAGCAGCAAATAGGTCAGGATGGCGGCGGTGACGATGGCGTTGAGGAAGTCGAGTTGGGCGCTCTCCATTTTCTCGACCTTGCCGGTGAACCGCGAGGAGTAGCCCAGCGGCAGCAGCGCGCCGACCTCCTTTTTTAGCTCTTTGACGGCGTCGCCGAGGGCGACGCCGCTGGCGGGGTTGGCGTAGAGCTTGACGATCCGCTGCTTTTGGGCCCTGGCGATCTGGATGGGCATGGAACTGGTCTTGAGGTCGGCGACGGTTTCGAGGCCGAGCGGACGTCCGTTGACGGACTTGAGGGCGAACTCCCGGAGCTGGGAGACGCCTTGCTGGTCTTGGAGCTCAACGCGGATGTCGAGCGATCGGTCGCCGAGCTTGTAGGTGCCGACCTTGATGCCCTCGATGTTGCCGCGGAGCAGGGTGCCGAGGGTTTGCGGCGCCACGTCCATGTCTTGCAGGATGGCGCGTTTGGGTTTTATCCTGACCTCGGGTTTGCCGGGGCGGACGCTGGTGTCCAGGTCGGCGAGCAGGCCGCTGGGCTTGGCCTTGGCGACGGACTTGAGCGCCAGATCGTCGAGCTTGGCGAGGTTGAAGCCGGCGACCTCCATCTCGATCTCGGAGCTGGCGCCGCCGATGGCCGAGGGGACGTTCACGGTGGCGACGCAGTTGAGGTCGCCCTTGAGCTCGTCGCGGAGCATGTCCCAAATCTGGGCCATGCTACGTTCGCGGTCGTTCTTGCCGGTGGTTTTGACGGTGATCTCGGCGAGGTACACGCCCTCGGAGACCTGGCCGATGGTGCCTTGCACCTTGCCGACCACGGTGGAGGTGGAGAGCACGTCGGGGAGCTTCCGCAGCCGGGCCTCGATGTCCAAGGTCCGGAGGATGGAGCTGTCGATGTTGAAGTCAGTGGGGTATTCGACCTTGACGATGAACTCGCCACGGTCGTTGTCGGGGAAGAAGGACATGCCCACCTTGGGGATGACGAACAGGAAGGTGGACACGAGCATGGCGAAGGCCAGCAGCAACACCGCCCAGGGGGCGTGGGCGCAGACGCGGAGGCTGTTGGAGTAGAGCCGCTCGCAGCCGTCGTAGGCCCAGTTCCAGGCCGTGATGAAGGTTCCGGTGAGGCGCCGGTGCTTGGGCATCTTGGCGCGGAGGAGTTTGGACGCCAGGATGGGGGTGAGGGTGAAACTGATGAAAAGCGAGACCAAGGTGGCGATGGTCATGGTGACGGCGAAGGGGATGAAGTAGCGCCCGACCAGCGTGGTCATCAAGGCGATGGGAACGAAGACCACCACGTTGGTGGCGGCGCTGGCGAAGACCGGCAAGGCGACCTCCGAGGTGCCCTCGGAGGCGGCGGTTCTCGGATCCTTGCCCTCGTGGAGTTTCTTGAAGACGTTCTCGATGACGATGATGGAGTTGGTCACCAGCACGCCGACCGAGGTGCCCAGGGACAGCAAGGTGGAGTTGTTGAAGGTGTAGTTGAAGCGCTGCATGAACCAGAAGGTGATGACGATCGAGGCGGGCATGGAGAGGCAGACGATGAAGGTGGAGCGCAGTTCGTGGAGGAAGAGCAACAGGATGAGGGCGGTGAGGACGATGCCCATGCCAATGCTGCTCCAGGCGTCGTCGACGCTGGCTTTGATGAAGTCGCCGTCGTCGGTGAACCAGAGCAGGTCCATGCCGCCGGGGAGCATCTTGCCGGTCTTGATCTTCGCGACGGCGGCGCGGACGGCGTTGACGACCTTGACGGCGTTGGCCTCGCCCTTTTTGACGATCTTGAGGTTGACCGCCGGCTTGCCGTTGTAGAAGGCGCGGGTGCGTTTCTCCTTGGACACCATCCTGGCCACGCCGAGGTCGCGGATGTAGATGCGGCCGCTGCCGCTCTTGCCGACCTCCAGGTCCTCGACGTCCTTGAGGCTCTTGAACTCGGCGTCGAAGGTGACGCTGACTTCTTGGACGCCGTCCTTGATGGTGCCGGAGGGGACCTTGACGTTGGCGGTGGCGAGTTTGGCGACGACCTCGGCGGTGTTGAGGTTGTTGGCGGCGAGCTTCTTCTTGTCCAATGTGACGTGCATCTCCAGCTCCTCGCCGCCCGCGACCTGGACCTCGGCGACGCCCTGGATGGTGGAGAGGCGGTCGGAAAGCTCCTCGTCGGCGAAGTCGTAGAGCTGGTCTAGCGGCAGGTCGCCGGTGAGCAGCAAAGTGACGATCGGCTTGGAGTTGGGGTCGAACTTGAGGATCTTCGGGTCCTCGGCGTCCGGGGGGAGGTCGTCGCGGATCAGGTCGATGCGCTCGCGGACGTCGACGGCGGCGACGTCAACGTCGACCGAGAGCTCGAACTCCAGGAGCGTCAGGCACATGTTCTCCATGCAGGTGGAGTGGACGTCCTTGAGGCCGTCGACATTGGATACGGCGTCCTCGATCTTCTTGGCGATGTCCACCTCGATCTCGGTGGGGCTGGCGCCGGGGTAGACGGTGGTGATGGAGACGTAGGGTATCTCGATGTCCGGCATGTTGTCCAAGCCGAGGTTGTGGTAGGCGCCGAAGCCGGCCATGAGCAACACGATGATGAACGCGGTCATGGCGACCGGGCGGCGGATCGAGAAGTCGCTGAGGAACATGGGGTGGGATTCTCCTGTCTACTTCGTCTCGTTGGCCAAGGTGACGGAACTGCCCTCGTTGATGAAGCCTTGCCCCTCGCAGACGACCGCGGTGTGGGCGGGGTCCTTGAGCCCGACGAGCTCGGTGAAACCCTTGTCGGTCAGCCCTGGCGTGACCTTGAGCTCGTGGGCGACTCCAGCTTTGGGCGTGAAGACGGCGAAGCGCTCGCCACCGCGGGGCAGGACCGCCTCGGTCGGGACGCCGTAACCCTCCTTCTCCGCCAGGATCAGGTCGACGTCGCAGAGCATGCCGCTGACCAGCTTCCGCTGCTTGACCAGAGTGATCTTGATCTCGAAGGTGCGCGTGGAGCTGTTGATCACGGGGGAGCGGTAGCTGACCGGGACGCTGGAAAGGACGGTCCCGTCCTCGGCGTAGATGACCACCGTGGTTTTGCCCTCCACGACCCGCGGGTAATATTTGGAGCTGAGCAGCAGGGCTATCTCCAACTGGTCGGGCTGCTCCAGACGCAGCACCTTGTCGCCCTTCTTGGCGTATTCGCCCATCTCCTTGTAGCGGTCGGTGACCACGGCGTCGAAGGGGGCGCGGATCAGCGAGTCCTCGTAATATTTCTGGGCGATGGAGAGATTGCTCCTGGCCTGCTCCACCTGGGCGGAGGCGGCGTTGACCGCCGCTTTGGCCAGACGGACGTTGAGCTCGGCCTGGGTTTGCAGCAGCTCGTCGGTCTCGTAGGTGCTCTGGGCGATGGCGTTGACTTTGACCAGCTTGGCCGAGCGCTCGTAGTCCTTCTTGGCCTTTTGCCAGGTGGCCTCGGCGATGGCCAGTTTACCCCGCTCCACGTCCTCCTGGGTCTCGGCGACCTTCAACTGCTGACGCGCCACCTCCACCTGGCTCTCCAGTTGGATCTTGTCGCTCTGGAAGAGCAACTGCCCCGGCTTGACGGCGTCGCCCTCCTCCACCTTCATCACGTAGATGGTGCCGTCGGTGCGGGCGCAGACGTCGGCGTACTCCTTGGGCTCGACGTTGCCCTGGAGCCGGATCTTGTCCTGGAAGGTCATCTTGACCGGCAGCTCAGCGCGCACGGCGACGGACGGCTCCGTTTTGGCCGCGGCCTTCTTCTCGCAGCCGCACAGGGCGGCGGCCATGACGAGGGCGGACGCCATGACGGCGGCCTGGTGGATATGGTCTCTCATGCGCATGGCGGTTTCCTCTCGAAATTGGCGATGACGTTGCGCGTCGCCACCGCGGCGATCTCGCGCATGTTGGGCTCGTCGTAGAACTCCGGGCCGACCAACAGGTCGACGAAAACCCGGTTTTGCTTGAAAAAAACGCATTGAGCCACGGTCGAGAAAAGGGCGATGTACAGTTTACGTTGCTCGGCGTCGGGCATCCCCTCGGCCAGGAGGCTCCGCAGCTTGTCCAACTCGGGCTTGAAGTATTGGTCATGGAACGCCTTCAGACTTTTGGTGGGCTCGACCATCTCGCGGAAGAGGATCGCGTCCTTCCATTGGGTCAGCCGCCGCCCGTCGGTGACGGCGGAGAGGAGTTTGTAGGTCCAGGCGAAGATGCGCTCCTCCAAGCTGTGGCCGACCTCCATAGCCTCTGGCTCCTGGAGGCCAATCTCGCGGAACAGATAGGCGACCACCTCGCCGTAGAGATCCTCTTTGCTCTTGAAATGGTAGTTGATCCCGGCGTGGTTCACCCCGGCGCGCCGGGAGATCTTGCGCATCGTCGCCCCGCGGAACCCGTTCTCCGCGAACTCCTGCGCCGCCGCCAAAAGTATCCGCTCCTGCGTCTCCATGCCTCAACCCCATTCTCTTGAACAAATGGTTTAACCAAGTGGTTAAAAATTAAGATATAGCGTTTCCGCCACATATCAACCCCCTTCGCGCGGATTTTCCGGGTGCGTCTTACTGGCAAAAAACCAGGACGGGGCGTTGAAAAACCTGGCTTCCGCGTATCAATTACCAATAAGGCTGGTTTGCCGCCTCTGAACCAATAACGTCCGGGCTGGCTTATGACTCATAAAAACAGGTTGCAGCTATGCATGCTCCCCCTGATCGCCGTCCCCTGCCTAGTCTTGGCCTCCATCCTGATTCACGGCAGCTCTGGCGAGGACGTCCGCGGCCACGTGCTGATAGCCATCGCGACGGCCGCCGCGGCCGTCGCCGTCGGGCTGCTCGCCTTGCATTTCATCGCCCGTGGCGTCGCCCGCCCGGTAGCTCTGCTCCAATGTCACGCGGCGCGTTTGGGCCGCGGCGAGCTGGGGCTGAAGATCGACGGGGAGCTCAAGGGGGAGTTCAAGGAGCTCGCCACCTGCTTCAACGACATGGCGGCGCGGCTTACCGAGAGCTTCGCCGCCCTCGAGGCACGCAATCTTGAGCTAAAAAACGAGATCCAGGAGCGCCAGGCCATCGCCGCCGAGCTGGCCAAGGCCAAGGAGGACGCCGACCGGGCCAACCGCGCCAAGAGCGACTTCCTCGCCAACATCAGCCATGAGGTCCGCACCCCGATGAACGGGGTCCTTGGCATGGCCGAGATGCTCCTGAGCACCGACCTCAACGTCAACCAGCGCCGCTACGCCGAGACCATCTCCAGGTCCGGGCAGGCCTTCCTCTCCATCCTCAACGACATCATGGTCTTCTCCAAGATCGAGCAGGGACGGCTCTCCCTCGACAACATCCCCTTCGACTTCCAAGTCCTGGTCGAAGACATCGGCCAGGTCATGGCCGCCCGCGCCGAGGAGGGCAAGATCGAGCTGGTCATCCGCTACCCCCTGAGCGCCCCCCGCTGGTTCGTGGGCGACCCCGCCCACCTCCGCCAGGTGATCACCAATTTGGTCGACAACGCCATCAAGTTCACCCGCCGCGGCCACGTCTTCCTGGATGTCGACTGCCTGGACGCCACCTCCGCCGCCGCCACCTTGCGCGTCAGCGTCGAGGACACCGGCATCGGCGTCCCCGAGGACAAACGCCAGGAGATCTTCGAGATGTTCACCCAGGCCGACTCCTCCAGCACCAAGCAGTTCGCCGGCGCCGGCCTGGGCTTGGCCATCTCCAAGGAGCTCGTCCGCATGATGGGGGGCAGGATCGGGCTCTCCAGCGACCCCGGCGAGGGATCCATCTTCTATTTCACCCTCCCCATGCCCCGCGACCACAACACGTCCGTCCCCGCCTACCCCGCCACCGACCTCAACGAGATCCGGGTCTTGGTGGTCGACGACAACCCCATAAACCGCAGGGTGCTCATGGAGTACCTCGGCTACTGGGATCTCCCCTGCGACGGCGCCGCCTCCGCCGAGGAGGCCATGGCCAAGTTGCTCGAAGGCGCCGAGAGCGGCGACTCCTTCCAGATCGTCATCGCCGACGACTCCCTTCCGGGAACCACCGGGGCGGAGCTCGCCCGACGCGTCAAGGACGAGGGGCCGTTGCGCGGCACCAATGTCATTTTGCTCTCCCCGTTGTCGTTCAGCGTCGAGGCGGAGCGCCGCGTCGGGATAGACTACGAGGCCTACGTGGCCAAACCCGTCCAGGCCGACATCCTCTATGACATCATCACCGACCTCTCCGCCAAGATCCGCCAGGGCGATGACCGTGGCGACTCCAGCAGGAAGGCCTATCTCACTGGCTGGAGCGTCGCCGACAAGCCCCGCTACCACGCCCGCATCCTCCTGGCCGAGGACAGCAACCTCAATCAGGAGGTGGCGATCGACGCCCTCACCTCCCTGGGATGCCAGGTGGACGTCGCCGAGAACGGCATCGTGGCGTTGGAGAAACTCGAGGCTGGCGACTACGACATCATCTTCATGGACTGCTCGATGCCGGTGATGGACGGCTACGAGACCACCCGCCGTATCCGCTCCATCGGCTCCGACAAGAGCCGCGTCCCGGTGGTCGCCATCACCGCCCACGCCTTGAAAAGCTGCCGGGACAAGTGCCTGGAGGCTGGCATGGACGACTACATCCCCAAACCCATCAGCCACCGTTCCATCGAGGTGGCCTTGCGCAGGTTTTGCCGTCCGGACGCCCCTCGCGGCAAGGACGCCCAGCCGGAGAAGCCAACCGTCGGCGTCAAGATCGTCAAGGACTCCGACAGCCTGGACAAGGCTAAACCCGCCCCCGTCTCCGACACCCTGGATTTCCCCAAGGCCCTGGAGCGGGTAGGGGGCAAGTCCGAGATTCTCCGCAAAGTGGTCGCCAAGTACCTCGAGAGCGTGCCGCGGTTGATGGTGGAGCTCGAGGCGTTGCTTCAGGGGCGCGACCCCGCCGAGGCCTCGAAAAAGGCTCATCGCATCAAGGGTGACTCCGCCATCGTCGGCGGGGTTAAGGCGTTCGAGCTGGCCTTGGCTATCGAGAAGGCCGCCAAGGACGGCGACTTCGCCGCCTGCGCCCCCCTGGCCGCCGAGCTAAAAATCGCCATCGCAGCTCTTTCCCTGGCCCTGTCCGAAGTGGACTGGGACGCGGCCAAGGGTTGACGCCTCCGCACGATGTTACCATGAATAGCATGTAATTCGTCTGGACAGAATCCCTCTATTCCTCTATTATAACCTTGCGGGACGGTAGGCTTCGCCGCCGTCGGTCGCTCACAAGGCAATTTTAAAGGATTGTAAGCATGAGCAAGAAAATCGCGTTCATCGGTGCTGGCAGCTTGGGATTCACCCGGGGCTTGGTGCGGGACATCCTGACGTTCGACGCCTTCAAGGACGCCACCATCGCCCTGATGGACATCGACCCGGAGCGCTTGGCCTACAGCAAGAAGTCGGTAGAGCGGATCGTCGCCGCCGGCAAATACCCCGCCAAGGTGGTCGCCACCACCGACCGCGCCAAGGCCCTCAAGGGCGCCGACGGCGTGTTGATCACCATCCTGCAAGGCGGCCCGCAAGTCTTCCGCAGCGACATCGAGATCCCCAAGAAACACAACGTCGACATCAACGTCGGCGACACCCGCGGCCCCTCCGGGATCTTCCGCGCGTTGCGCACCTTGCCGGTGATGCTGGACATCTGCAAGGACGTCCGCCGCCTCTGCCCCAACGCCATCGTGCTCAACTACACCAACCCCATGGCCATGCTCTGCCGCGGCATGCAGGCCGAGTTCCCGGAGTTGAGCGTCACCGGCCTCTGCCACAGCGTCCAAGGCACCGCCGAGATGCTCGCCAAGTGGATCGACGCCCCCATGGACGAAGTGAGCTACCGTTGCGCCGGCATCAACCACCAGGCGTTCTACCTGGACTTCAAGTGGAAAGGCGCGGACGCCTATCCGCTCATCCACAAAGCCATTGTCGAGAAGCCAGAGATCTACGACGCCGAGCAGGTGCGCAACGAGATGTACCTGGCCTTGGACTACTACGTCACCGAGTCCAGCGGCCACAACTCCGAGTACAACGCCTGGTTCCGCAAGCGCCCCGACCTGATCGAGAAGTACTGCGCCCACGGCACCAATTGGAATCCCGGCCACCACGCCTACATCCTCAACGAGTATCTCGGCCGCGAGGACAAGTGGAAGAAAGACGTGGAGGAGGAGCTGAAGAAGCCGTTGCCGCCGGAATGGCTCAAACGCGGCCACGAGTACGCCGCCTCGATCTTCAACGCCACGTTCGGCGACCATGCGATGTTCGAGTTCAACGGCAACGTCCGCAACCGCGGGGTTATCAGCAACTTGCCCGAAGGCTGCTGTGTCGAGGTGCCGGTTCTGGCCTCGAAACGCGGTTTGGACGCCATGAACATCGGCGAGCTCCCGGCGCAGCTGGCGTTGCTCAACAACATCTCCGCGCGCTGCGAGGAGCTGGCGGTCGAGGGCGCGCTCAAGGGCGACGCGAGGATGATCTATCACGCCATCGCCTTCGACCCGCTCACCTCCGCGGTGTTGAGTTTGGGGGAGATCCGCGACATGGTCAACGAGATGTTCGCGGCCAACAAGGAATACCTCGGCCATTTCAAGAGCCTGACCGTGGCGCGCTAAGCCCACGGTGGGGCGGAGGGAAGCCCTCCGCCCCATGCCATTCCCTTCAAGCGCTCTGGCAATGTGTTTGCCGCAGGTGTAGATTACTTCAATTTTAAGGGGGCGACATATGACGGGAAAGCAATTTTACGACTGGCAGACCGACGGTGGGGCTGACGATGTCATGCGCCTGGTGGAAAGTCTGGAGCGTTCCGACGCCGCCTGGTGCGTGATTGGCGGCGTGGCCGTCAACCACTGGGCCGATGAGCCCATGGTGACCCAGGATGTCGACTTGGTCGTGGCGGCGGCGGATGTGGAACGAGCGGTGGCGGCGCTTGACAACCATGGGTTCCAATCCCAGCGCTTCGACTGGTCGATCAATTTCAAAGGCCGTTCGCGGGTGAGCGTCCAACTGAGCGCCGAGGCGTGCTATCAAGACTTCCCTTCTCGTTCCGTGCCTGCCGACGTGCATGGCATCCTCATGCGGGTTGCCTCGTTGGAGGACACCTTGGACGGCAAGCTCAGGGCGTGGGCCGACCCGTCCCGCCGACAGAGCAAGCGGATAAAGGACTTGGGCGACATCGCCCGTCTGGTGGAGTCCCATCCCTCCCTTTGGGACAAGCTGCCCGAAGAGCTGAAACGGCAGATACAGCAACCTGGAGCCTGAGCATGGCGAAGCTCGCTTTGTTCGTTCTGGCGCTGGTGTCGCTGGCTCTTTGCGGTTGCCCCTATATCTCTTCCGTCCACACCTCATGCCAGGTGACGAAACTCCCGGACATGGCGGCGGTGAAGAAGATGATCGCAGCTTATCCGGAGGTCAGCCATGTGGACTATCGCCGTTGCGACGGCGGACGGCCGCTGACGCTCACCGGGCTGAGGCGGCCACGGGTGGAGTATCGCTTCACCTATGAGGGCGGCAACGAAATCCGCGGACACCTTTACTTTGTTGAGGATAACCAGGATGGCCATTTTCTCTATCTTCAAGGGGTGAAGAAGGTGAGGCGCAAAGTTCCGACGGCGTGGATCAAGGCGACGTTGCCGATCATGCGCCGGATACAGAAAGACCTGATCGAGAAACATGGCATGACTGAGATTCCGCCCGACTTGGAGATGGACTATATCAACGCCGAGCCGCCCGCCGAGCCAAAAACTAAGGCGTGATGGTTCCTCACATCAGGTTGATGGCGTCGATGTCGGCCATGACTTTGACGCCTTTGGGGCGCTTGCCGCGGATCACCAGCTCGGCGACGCGGGCGCGGACTTTCGCGGTCACCGCGCCGCGGAGCATCAGCGAATAGCGGTACTGCTTCTTGATGCGCTCGATGGGGGAGGGGCCGGGGGGCGACAGGATCAAGTCCGGGCCTTGCATGGGTTCGATCTGCTCGGCGAAGAGCCGCGCCGTCTCGGCGACTTCCGTCTCGTCCTCGCCGGTGAAGCGCAACGCCAGCAGATGCCCGGCGGGGGGGTAGAGCAAGTCCTCGCGGATGGCGATCTCATCCTTGTAGAAACTCTCGTAGTCGTGGTTGACGGCGTGGCGGATGGCGGCGTTGAAGGGGGTGTAGGTTTGGATGTAGACCACGCCGGGGGTGGAGCCGCGCCCGGCGCGCCCGGCCACTTGGGTCAGTAGTTGGAAGGTGCGCTCCTCGGCCCGGAAGTCGGGGATGTGCAAACTGATGTCGGCGTTGATCACGCCCACCAAGGTGACTTTGGGGAAGTCCAGGCCTTTGGCGATCATCTGGGTGCCGATGAGGATGTCTATCTCGCCGCGGCGGAAGGCTTTGAACACTTGCTCGTAGGCCTTGGCGTGGGTCATGGTGTCGGAGTCCATGCGGGCGATCCGGGCGCCGGGGAAGGCTCCCGCGGCGGCGGCCTCGACTTTCTCGGTGCCGACCCCGGAGTAGCGGATCTCCGGGGAGTCGCATTGCGGGCAGCGTTGCGGGGCCGGGTGCGCCGCCCCGCAGAGGTGGCAGGTCAGGCTCTGGCGTTTTTTGTGGTAGATGTAGTCGATGGAGCAGTCGGGGCAGGTGGCGATGAAGCCGCAATTCGGGCAACTTAGGTGGGTGGCGAAACCGCGGCGGTTGAGGAAGAGGATGACTTGCTCGTTGTGCTCGACGCGGTTGAGGACGGCCCCCACCAGCTCCCGCGAGAAAATGCTGTGGCCACCGCTGGGGCCCGCCTTCTCCTCGCGCATGTCCACCACCTTCACCAAGGGCATCCCCAGACCCTCGAAGCGCTGGGTCAAGCGCCGCAACAGATACTTGCCCTTCAAGGCGTTGTGGTATGACTCCAGCGAAGGCGTGGCGGAGCCGAGCACCACTACCGCCTTCTCCTGGTAGGCGCGCATCACCGCCACGTCGCGGGCGTGGTAACGGGGGGCCTCGTCTTGCTTGTAGGAGCCTTCGTGCTCCTCGTCCACCACTATCAGCCCCAGCTTGCGGAAGGGGGCGAACAACGCGCTCCGGGCTCCGACGGCGATGCGCACCCGGCCCTCGTGGACTTTGGTCCACTCGTCGAAACGCTCGCCGGGGGTGAGGCCGCTGTGCAGCACGCTGACGCTCTCGCCGAACCGGGCGCGGAAGCGCTGGGTCGTCTGCGGGGTGAGGGATATCTCCGGGACCAGGACGATCGCCTCCTTGCCTTGTTCGAGCACCAGCTCGATCGCCCGCAAATAGACCTCGGTCTTTCCGCTGCCGGTGACGCCGTGCAAGAGGCAGACGAAGTCCGGGACGCGTTTGTTAAGCATGTCGTCGACACTGTCCAGCGCGGCTTGTTGCTCGGAGTTGAGGTCGTGCCGGACGGAGCTGATGAGCTCGGCGTCGGCGAAGGGGTCGCGGTCGACCTTGCGCTGCTCCTTGGCGATGACCCCCTCCTTGACCAGGGCGTTGATGATGGCGTCGCTGGCGCCGGTGTCGCGTTTGACGGCGCTGAGGAGGGCGTCGTGGTTGGCCAGCAGGTACTGGATCACCGCCGCCCGCGGCTTGGATTTCTGGCAGTGCAAGAAGAGGTACTTCTCCGCCTTGGAGAACTCGGTGACGGAAACGAAGTTCTCGGAGTGGCTCTTCACTTTGCCGCTCCGGACCGCCCCTGGCAGCAGGGCGCGGATGGCCTGCTCCTTGGCGCAGCAGTAGTACTGGGCCATCCACTCGCCCAGTTTCAACAGCGGGGGGATGATGCCCGGCAGCCGCGGGTCGAGCCCCTCGACGTCCTTGAGCTTCTCGGGGGGGAACTCGGGCTTGTCGACGATGGCGACCACGCAGGCCCCGACCGTGCGTCCGCCGAAGGGCACCCGGACATGGGCTCCCACATGGATGGACGCGAGCAGTTGCGGGGGGATGCGGTACTCGAAGCGCCGGTCAAGACTGAGGTCGACGAGCACGCTGGCGAATTTGTCCATGGGTCAGGGCAACGGCAGTTGCTGGTCGGCCGGCAACCACATGATGGTGGCCGGAACCTCCGAGAGGCCCGTGAAGAGCTGGGCGTTCCGGTAGCTGGCGCGCTGGGCGAGCAAGGCGTCGGGGGTGAAGAGGAAGGTGTAGGGCTGCTCCTCGTGCAGGACGCGGTCGAACTCATGGCAGAGCTTGACCCGCTCGTCGAAGTCGAAACAGACGCGGATCTTGGCGATCAGCTCGTCGGCCTTGGCGTTTTTGAAACCGACGTGGTTGCTGGACATGGGTTTGTCGGCCTCGGCCGCCTGCCAGATCTGAGACGGATCAGGGTCGAACGGCGAGGTTGTCCAGGCCAGACAGCAGGCGTCGAAGTCTTTCTTCTCCAGGCGCTGAGTGTAGACGCTCCACTCCACCTTGACGATGTCCATGACCACCCCGGCCTTCTCCATGTCTTCCTTGATGATAGGCAGGAACTTCTCCTGGTTGGTGGAGGAGGCGATGGCGAGCATGGCGAACTTGAAGGGTTTGCCATCCTTGTCGAGCACGCCGTCGCCGTCGCTGTCGGTCCAGCCGGCCTGCTTGAAGAGCTCCTTCGCCTTGGCGACGGAGAACTCGTAGGGCGCGATGGATTTGTCACAATAGGGGCTGTCGATGAAGAAGCTGCCGCTGACGACGCGGCCGAGGCCGTGGTAGACGTCCTTGAGGATGCGCTCGCGGTTGACCAGGTGGGTCAAGGCGCGGCGGACGCGTTTGTCCTGGAAGATGGGCAGGCGCATGTTGTAGCCGATGTAGCTGTAGGCCGGGCTGGGGTACTTGAAGGTTTTGAGCCGGCACTGCGGACTCTTCGGGTCGAAGGGGGGAGTGTTGATGCTGTTGACCCACTGCTCAGCGAGCAGGCCCATGCGGTCGACCTTGTTGGAGAGCAGGGCTTGGAGCTGGGTGTTGGGGTGCTTGATGACCTCGAAGACGATGGTGTCGAGCGGCGGGGCGACGCCGAGCTTGGCGCCGAAATACTTCTCCCAACGTTTCAGGACGAGGCGTTTGCCGGCCTCCCAGCGCTCGAAGCGGTAGGGGCCGCAGCCGACCACGATTTTGTTGCGGGCGAAATCGTCGTTGAATTTCTTGCCGTCGAAGGGGCCGTCGTAGGCGTGGTAGAGATGGCGGGGGAGGGGCATCAGTCCTAGGGTCATGGACTCGGACTTGAAGTATTTGTTGCTCCAGTGGACCTTGAAGCAATACTTGGACACTACCTCGACTCCTGCGAGGTCTTGGAGGGAGACCCGGGCTGGCTGGGCGTCGACCGTCTCGTCCTTGATGACGTCGACGTAGAACTTGAAGTCGGCGGCGGTGACTTCGACGTCAGTCCAGACCTTGCCGCTGACCGGGTCGGTGAAGTCGTGCCAGAGGACGCCGGGGCGGATGTTGATGGTGTAGGTCATCTTGTCGGCCGAGAGTTCCCAACTGGTGGCCAGCTTGGGCTCGAAGCGCTCCGGATGGGCATAGTCGCGTTCGGTGAGGGAGTCGTAAGTGCGCGCCCAGATGTCGGAGACGAAGCTCTCGTTGTTGACGATGGCGTTCATGTTCCTGGTCTCGGCCATGACCGGGATGATGAGGCGGCCGCCGAAGTCGGCGTTCTGGTCGAAGTATTGGTAGTTGGCGACGGGCTCCGCCGGGGCGGCTGGCTTGGCCTGCTCCGTCTTCGCCGCCGTCTGCGGGGAGGGGGGCGACTGCTTGAGCTTGGAGGCTAGTCCGTCGATCTTCTCCGAGACCTTCTCGACGCTGGCCCGGAAGTTATCGATGGAGTTGACGATAGCGATGCCGAAGAACACCACCGCTGCCAGCATGGCCGCCATGGCGAAGTTGCCGAACGCGTTACTTTTCATTTCCGCCCTTTTCCTGTAGGTGACATCCCGTGCCAAACAATGGCGCCAGCAGGGTGATTAGTCAAGGCGGCCAAGCGCGAAACAGCGGTTTTGCAGGGAGGTTGACAGCGGCGATGGGGGAGGGTGTCTAGGCCCATTTCTGTCCGCTCAGAACGTCGAGCCGTTCCAGCCCCAGTTGGAACCGACGGCGTCGCTGAAACGGATGTATATTTTGGAGCCGTCGAGTTTTAGCATGTCCTGGAGGCAGGAGCATATCCCGGCGCTGAGCTTCTTGTTGACTTGCGGGCCGAGGCCGCCAATGCTCATGACCTCGACGAACGCCGCGTCGGCCAGTTGGCCGCCATGACTGAAGACGTCGGGCGTCCCGCAGAAGAACGCCTGGACGTAGGTCTCGGGCTTGCCGATGACCGTCGCGCAGATTTTCGACAGGGCCAGCGTGGTCGCTTGCTTGGTCTCAAGGGGGCAATCGACCGAGGAGTTCACTTTGATCAGGGGCATGATGTTTCCTTTCCTTGGATTAAAGTTTCTTCAATTCCTCTTTGAACTTGTCGAAGTCGTCCTCGCGGAGATAAGGGTTGCTGCGCTTCTCCTCGCCCAAGGGGGCGGAGGGGGCGTGGCCATAGTTGTGCCCCGGATAGACGACGTTGCTGTCGGCCAGGGGGCGGATGATCTCGCAGAGGGTCTTGAACATGGACTTGGCCTCGCAATAGCCGCAGCAGTCGATGAAGAGGGTGTCGCCGGTGAAGATGGCGGAGTCGTCGCTCAAGCGGTAGACCATGCTGTCGACGCTGTGACCCGGGGCGTGAAGGCATTCGATGGAAACGAGTCCGAAGGGGAGACTCTGATTATGGACGAGATGGATGTCGACCGGCCCGGAATAGAGGGAACAGGCGGCGACCGGCGCGTCGAAGAACTCCTTCACCCGCGGCAAGGCGTCGCGGTGGTCGAGGTGCCCGTGGGTGAGGAGGATGTATTTGGGGATCAACCCGGCGTGGGCGCGCGCCGCGTCGCGGATGACCTCGGCGTTGCCACATGGGTCGACGATCGCCGCCTCCTTGGTCGCCTTGGAATACAGCAGATAAGAGAAATTGTCGTCCAACCCCTTAACCGCCAACTGCTTGATCACAATGTCCGAGCTCATAGCGCATCCCCATGCTTGTTTTCTTCCTGTGTTAACTCTAGCCCGTCTTGCCACGCTTGACAAGCCCCTGAAGCTCAGACTAGAACGCAAACGGTGGCGGCGGTCGCCCGGACAAGGTCGGACGGCGCGAGCTTGAACTGCAAGCCGCGCTGCCCGGCGCTGACGAAGATGAAGGGATGGAGCGTGGCGCTCTCATGCAAATAGGTGGGGAAGTTTTTCTTCATGCCTATGGGCGAGCAGCCGCCGCGGACGTAGCCGGTGAGCGGCAGCAGCTCCTTCAACGGCAGCGGCTCGGCCTTTTTGTTGCCGGAGACGGCGGCCGCGGCCTTCAAGTCCACCGCGGCGTCGCCCGGCACCACGCAGACGAAGGGGCCGGTCCGGTCGCCGCGCAGCAAGATGGTCTTGAACACCACCGCGACATCCTGTCCGAGCCCCGCCGCCACATGGACGGCGCCGAGCTCCTCCTCGTCCACCTCGTAGGCGACGAGCTCGTAGGTGACGCCTAGCTGGTCGAGCAGCCTGGCGGCGTTGGTCTTCTTTGCCGGCTTCATGGCGGCTCAGCCCTTGAGGCGCTCCGGGACGGAGACGCCGCGGATCATGTCCTCGAAGGTCTCGCGCCTGCGGATTAGGCTGCATTTGTCGCCGTCGACCAGGACCTCGGCGGCGCGGAGGCGGCCGTTGTACGCGTAGGACATGCCGAAGCCATAGGCGCCGGCGTCGGTGGCGACCACGATGTCGCCCTCGGCCACGGCGGCGGGGAACTCGCGTTCCTTGATCCAGAAGTCGGTGTTCTCGCAGAGCTGGCCGCAGAGTCCGGCTTTTTCGGTGGGGCCGCCCTCGCGGCCGTCGAAGTAGACGCGGTGGAACGAGCCATAGAAGGCGGGGCGGACCAGGACGTTCATGCCGATGTCGGTGCCGATGATCTTGCGATAGGAGCGTTTGATGGCGTGGACCTTGCCGACCACGTAACCGGCGTCGCCGACGAAATAGCGGGCGGGCTCCATCATCAAGCGGGGCGGATTCATGCCGTACTCGGCGAGCTTGGCCTTGAAGGTCTCGGCGGCCATGCGGGCGGCCGCCTCGACGTCGAGGCCGGGCTCCCCGTCGCGGTAGGGGATGCCGAGCCCGCCGCCGAGGTCGATGAACTCGAACTGGATGTCAAGCTCCCTGGAGACCTTGCCGACGATGTCCATCAACAGCTTGGTGATGAAGGCGAAATACTCCGGCTCGGTGATGCAGGAGCCGGGCATCATGTGGCAGCCGAAGCGCTTGACCCCGGCGTCCTTGGCGGCCTTGTAGGCGGCCATGACTTGGTCGGGATGGACGCCGAACTTGGCCTCGGGGCCGGCGTTGGTGACGAACTCGCCGACGTTGCTCTTGCCGTAGCCGGGGTTGACCCGGAAGGAGAGCATCTCCGGTACGCCGAGCTTGAGCAGACGGGGGAGGATGGCGGGGTCGTCGAGGTTGAAGATCACGCCGCTGTCCAAGCCTTGCTGGATGTCCCCGTCGGAGAGAAAGTTGCCGCTGAACATGACGTCCTCGCCGCCGAGGCCGATCTCCTTGGCCAAAAGGATCTCGTTGACGGAGGCGGCGTCGATGCCGGCGCCCTCCTGGCGGAGGATGTGGGCGATGGCGAGGTTGTTGCAGGCCTTGATGGCGTAGAAGAACCGGAAGTCGGGGTAATGCTTCTTGAAGGCGGCCTGGGCGCGGCGGAAGTTGTCGCGGACGCGGCGCTCGTCATAAACGTAGGTGGGGGTGCCGAACTCGGCGGCGATGCGGCTGACGGGGACGTCCCCGATGTAAAGCTTTCCGTTCTCGGTTCTCATGCGCTTTCCCTCGATGCTGGTTTCGAAAAACAAGGCCCTAACCATAATGCGGAGGAGGGCAAAGCGCAAGCCGCCTGAGCCGCGGCGCCGTGAAAAACTGCTGGCTTTCGCCGTCCCGCTGGCTGGAAAGCGCCAAATGACGTGGTATATTGTGGGCTCATGGCAAGAAACCATATGGCAACTGACACCCGCCGCTTGGGCGGGCCGCTGGAGGAGCGAGATGTTAGCGAAAGATTTGAGGCAACTTTACCTAGACTTTTTCAAGGCCCGCGGGCACGCCGTCATCAAAAGCGCGCCGCTGATCCCGGACAACGACCCGACCGTCCTTTTCACCACCGCCGGGATGCACCCCTTGGTGCCGTTCCTGTTGGGCGAGTCGCATCCCCGGGGCAAGCGCCTCACCGACGCCCAGAAATGTATCCGCACCGGCGACATCGACGAGGTCGGCGACCCCGTCCACCTCACGTTCTTCGAGATGATGGGCAACTGGTCGTTGGGCGACTATTTCAAGAAAGAGGCGATCGAGTTCAGCTTCGAGTTCCTCACCAGCCCCCAATGGCTGGGCATCAGCCTGGAGAAGCTGGCGTTCACCGTCTTCGCCGGCGACGCCGACGCCCCCTTCGACCAGGAGGCCTTCGACCACTGGCGCAGGCTCGGGGTCTCCGAACGCCGCCTCGCCAAGCTGCCCAAGAAAGATAACTGGTGGGGCCCCGCCGGCCAGACCGGCCCCTGCGGCCCGGACACCGAGATGTTCTACTGGACTGGCCCCGCGCCCACCCCGGAGGACTTCGACCCCAAGGACAAACGGTGGGTCGAGATCTGGAACGACGTGTTCATGCAGTACAACAAGGACGAGAACGGCGTCTTCCAGCCGCTTTCCAAGCCGAACGTCGACACCGGGCTGGGGCTGGAGCGCGTCACCGCCGTGCTGCAAGGCAAGGCCAGCTGCTACGAGACCGAGCTTTTTCAGCCGCTCTTCGCCAAGCTTGACGAGATCGTCGGCAAGAAAAACGACGGCCAGCGGAGCGCCTCCGAGCGCATAGTGGTCGAACACGCCCGCGCCGCCACCTTCATCATGGGCGACGGCGTCGCCCCGGGCAACGTCGACCAGGGCTACGTGCTGCGCCGCCTTGTCCGCCGGATGATCCGCGAGGGGCGGAAGCTAGGGGTCGAGGGCAAGTTCACCGTTGCTTTGGCCCAGGTGGTCATCGACAATTACTCCTACGCCTACCCCGAGCTCACGGCCAACGCCGTGTTCATCCGCGAGGAGCTCGACCGCGAGGAGGAGCAGTTCGCCCACACCTTGGAGAAGGGCACGAAAGAGTTCGAGAAGCTCATCGGCCGCGTGCCTCCGCATATCGAGCGCAAGGTGGTCAGCGGCAAGAACGCCTTTTTCCTCTACGAGACCTACGGCTTCCCGATCGAGCTCACCGAGGAGATGGCCAAAGAGCGTGGTTTCTCCGTGGACAAGGAGGGGTTCGCCCAAGCCTACGAGAAGCACCAGGAGCTGTCGCGGCAAGGGGCCGAGAAAAAATTCAAAGGCGGTTTGGCCGACCATTCCACGGTCACCACCGCCTATCACAGCGTCACCCATGTCCTGCACCAGGCGTTGCGCCAAGTGCTGGGCGACCACGTGGCCCAGAAGGGGTCGAACATCACGGAGGAGCGGTTGCGTTTCGACTTCTCCCATCCCGACAAGATGGAGGAGGCGCAACTGGCCGAGGTGGAGCGGATCGTGAACGAGGTGCTCGCCTCAGGATGTCCAGTCAAGGTCGAGTCCATGACCGTGGACGAGGCGACGGCGCAAGGGGCGATAGGCTTGTTCACGGAGAAATACGGCGAGCAGGTGAAAGTCTACAGCATCGGTTCGTTCAGCAAGGAGATATGCGGCGGGCCGCATGTGGCCAACGTCTCCGAGATCGCGGCGCTGGGCCGGTTCAAGATCGCCAAGGAGGAGAGTTCCAGTCGGGGCGTACGGCGCATCAAGGCCGTCCTTGTCCGGGAGTAGCGATATGCCGGAAAAAGCCAACGTCATGATCTCCCGCGACAACGACCATTGCCATATCGTCGTCGAGGGCAGGGCCACGTTCGATTGCAGCCCGCCTCTGAAGAATTTCGCGGACAGCATCATCCCTGGGGCGTTGAGCAAGGTCATCGTCGACTTGCGGAACTGCGTCTGGATGGACAGCACCTTCATGGGGACGCTGGCGACGCTGGGCTTGCGCGCCCGTCAGGCGAAGATCGACGTCGAGCTTGAGAATATCGGCGAGCAAAACCTCAAATTGTTGCGCGAGCTCGGCATCATCAAGCTGTTCGTGATCAAAGGCGCCGCCGATCCCGGGGCGCCGCAGCCGGGCAAATGGGAGATGTTCGCCCACAAGGCCGACCGCAAGGAAATGGCCAAGACCGTCCTCGAGGCGCACGAGACCTTGATGCAGGTCGACGAGAAGAACATCCCGAAATTCAAGACCGTGGTGGATTTCGCCAAGAAAGATCTCGAAAAAGAGGACTGACCAAGCGTGGCCGCTTCAGCGCCGCCGGGCCCCTGGGACACGGTAAAGCAGCAAGTTGCTCTCTGTGTCGCAAGGGAAGACCGCGAGCAGTTCCGCCCGGGACGGGAGCGGGTCCATCGACTCAACCAAAGAGGTCTTGCCGTCCGTCTCGGTCCAGCACTTGTCGCGTTCGAGGAGATAGCCAGACCTGTCCGTCTTGTCCCCATATAGGGTGACACGTTGCGGGGCGATGCCGCGCGCCTGATATTCCCTGGGCGGATATTTGCAAAAGAACTGCAAATGGGTGTAGTAGCGGGGGTCGAAGGTCGCCCTGGACAAGTACAGTGTCTCTTGCTCCGTAAGCTTGCTGGCGGCCAAGGCGACGGCCTCGCAAAAGGGGGCGGCGAAGTATTCCCTGCTCCGCTCCGGGTAGATGTTGAAATAGCTCCATTGGTAGATCGCCAGTTCCATGGCCAACGCCGCGGCAAGCCCCCAGAGCAACAACGTCCCCCAATTCCGCCGCCTCAGGAAACTCCAGGCGCAGCAAACGCCAAGGATCGCGGCAAGCGTCCAGAACGGCGCGCCGTTGATGCAGCGGGTCGCATGGAACCTGTCGCTGGTCAAGATGGCGGCGGCGGGGTAGAGCGCGATGCCGGCCAGCAGGAAGCGCCAACGCAGACCATGTCGGCAGCGGCGCGCGGCGTGGAACAGGCCGAGGAGGACGAGCGGGGCGAACGCCAGCGGCATGAGCCCATGGCCAGGGAGGTTGTGGCGGAGGTTGGGATCGCCGGCCAGGAAGAGGAAACATGGGTTGAAGTAGTCACAATAGTTGGACGCCAGGCGCAGGGCCAGCGTCATGATGTCGGGATGGTCTTTCCAGACGCTGATCTCGCTGAAGCGGCTGGTCAGGACCTCGCCATGGCCCAAGAAGGCTAGAGCCATGGGGAGCATGAGTGTCCCGAGGCTGGCGCCAAAGACTAGGGCGACGCGGCGGCGACGCCAGACAAGCCTCGTCCCGAGCAAGGCGAACGCCGCCAGCAGGAGGACGCACATGGGCCGGCCGCAATTGTGCGAATACATGGCGAAGGCCCAGCCTGCGGCGGCGGCCACCGCCGCCCGATACGAGTTGCCGCCCAGCGCCTTGAGCAGGAATAGCCACCCCACGCAGATGCCCGCCAGCATCGCCGTGTAGCCCCCCATGACCGTGCGGCTGACGGGGAAGCACCAGGGCAGCAGCGCGAAGAGCGCCGCTCCCGCGAACGCCAACCAACGGCGGCGACAGTAATGGTGGGCGAGGAAGCCGAAGGCCACCGCGGCGGCGAGCATGAACAAGGCGGACGGGAGCCTGGCCACCCATTTCTCCAGGCCGAACAGCCCGACCAACGGCGCCGCGCAATACACCATCACGGGGTCATGGTAGTTGCCCAGGCCGCGGAAGAACAGGGGCCAAGGCTTGCCGTATTCGTCTTTGCCGGTTTCCATCAGGCAATAGGCGTTATAGCCAATTGAGCTCTCGTCCACGAACATGCCGTTCGGGACTTCGCCCAGACGCCAAAGATGTGTCCAGACCACCACGGCGGCCAGCGCCGCCGCCATGAAATACAGCACCCTGCGTGACCTCAACGTCCAACCTCCCTGGTGTTTCTCGTCTGAGCGCATCAATATAACCATGGCTCGCGGCGAAAGCCACGCTGACGGGGAAATAAGTTTTGGGTTTTGCCGTCGCTACGCACCTACGCTTGCATCGTTGGGCTTGGCGCGCTATTCTATAGCTTTTTCCGGAGATTCCCTGTCGGATATGGACAAGCTGCTCATAGGTGTTCTGGCGTTGGCCGTGGCCGCTCTGTTGGCCGGCCTTTGGCGTTCCCGCGTCACGCGGTGGCGGCTGGAGGCCAGCGAGGCGTTCCACCGCGGTTTGGTGGAGCAGGCGAAGAGCGTCATCCTCAAAATGGACACCAAGGGGAAGATACTCTATATCAACCCGTTCGTCGAGGAGTTGTTAGGGTTCAAACCGGAGGCGCTGCTCGGCGAGAACGTGAACGGCACCATCGTCCCGACCACCGAGACCACCGGACGCGACCTGGAGACCATGATCCGGGACATCGCCATCCATCCCGACCGCCATCTCAGCAACGAGAACGAGAACGTCAGCCGCGATGGTAAGCGTATATGGATGTCGTGGTCGAACCATGTCCTCCTGGACGAGCATGGTTTGGCCCATGAGGTGCTTTGCGTCGGCAACGACATCGGCCGGCTGAAGGGAGGGGAGGAGCGGCTACGCTTGCTGCACGACGACCTTGAGCGGTGCCTTGAACAGCGTTCGGCGGCCCTGGGCGAGGCCATGGAAGCAGCCCACAAGGCGGAGGAGCGGTTCCGCCGCGTCGTCGACGCCGTGTCCGACCGGGTGATGATCTGGGATCGTTATTACAATTGCGTCCACGCCAACCCCGCCGCGACGGCTTTGCTCGCGGAGCTCAACGGCGCGGAAGTCCCCGGCAAATTGTGCGAGCGGCTCGCCTCCCGGCCGGAGCTCCACGGCCCCTGGAGGCAGCGGATCGACGAGGTTTTCGCCACCATGCGGCAGTTGCGCGGCAACGACCTGCTGCGCCAGAAGGTCGGCTTCAGCCATTTGGAATCCAGTTTTCTGCCGTTGCGCAACCATGACGGCGAGGTGTTCGCCGTGGCGATGGTCGTGCCCATCCCCCGAAAAAACTGAGCCCCCGCTTTCTTTTTCTCCAGAAGCAAGCTAAATCTATCGGTATGGTTTGGGTGTTCGCCCGCAAGCGGGAAGGAGGGGCTTGACATGACGTTTTGGAATGGCAAGTTTATTGGCGTGTCGTTGCTTCTCGCTTGTTGTTGCTGTCCGCCGACCGCGGCGTCGCCCGACAAAAATGTCATCCGGTCCGCCAGCGAATATGATTACCCTCCGTTGGCCATTGTCAGGCCGGACGGCCAGCCGGACGGCTTCTCCGTGGAGATGCTCCGCGAGGCGGCCAAGGCCATGGGGCTGGACGTCCAGTTCACCGTCGGCCCGTGGAGCCAGCTCAAGCGGGAGTTGGCGGGTGGCAAGCTCGACGTGCTGCCGCTGGTGGGGCGGACACCGGAGCGCGAGCGCGTCTACGACTTCACACTCCCCTACTTGACCTTGCATGGGGCGGTCCTGGTCAGGGCGGGGGATAGCCGCGTCAAAAACGTCGCGGACTTGCGCGACAAGGAAGTCATCGTGATGCGCGGGGACAACGCGGAGGAGTACGCCTTGCGCAACCACGTGGCTGGCAAGCTGGTTGCGGTGGACACCTATGAAGAGGCGTTGCGGCAGCTGGCGTCCGGGCGCGGCGACGCCGTCATCGCCCAGCGGTTGATGGCGTTGCAGCTTATCAAGGACTGCGGGATAAAGGGGCTGAAAGTCCTGGAATTGCCGTTGATCGATTTCAGGCAGAGCTTCTGTTTCGCGGTGAAGGAGGGCGACAAGGATTTGCTCTCGACGTTGAACGAGGGGCTGGCAGTGGTGATCGCCAACGGCACGTTGGCTCGCTTGCAGGCGAAATGGCTGGGGCCGCTCGAGCAGGAGGGGCACGTGCCGCGAACCATGTATTACATCGCGGCCTCGTCCATCGCCCTGCTGCTGTTGGTGTCTTTGGGCGCATGGTTGTGGCAGGCGTCGTTGCACCGCAAGGTGGAAGAGCGGACCCGGCAGCTCCGGGAGCGCGAGGCGGAGATCACCGCGTTGAACGCGGGCTTGGAGTCCACGGTGCAGCAGCGGACCGCCGACTTGCGTGGCGCCGTGGAGTCGCTGCGGAAAAGCGAGGAACGCTTCAGGTGCATCGTTGAATCCACCACCGACGCCGTCGTGGTCTGGGACAGACGGCATGTATGCCTCTACGCCAACCAGCCAGCGGTGGACGCCAACCAGCTCTCGCGGGAGGAGTTTATTGGGGGGGAGCTGTCCGCGCTGTTGCCGCGGCGTCCGGAGGTGGCGGCGGCTTGGGCCGCCCGCATCGACCAGGTGTTCGTCGACGGCAAGCCGCTCGGCGTGAGCGACGCCTTCACCTACGAGGGGACCACCACGTACAGCGAGTCCACGCTTTCCCCGCTGCGGGACGGCGACGGGCAGGTGTTCGCGGTGGGGGTGGTCTACCGGAACGTCACGGAACGGAAAACCGCGGAGGTGGAGCTGCGGAAGGCCATGGAGGCGGCGGAGGTGGCCAACCGGACGAAGAGCGAGTTCCTCGCCAACATGAGCCACGAGATACGCACCCCGCTCAACAGCATCATGGGGTTCACGGAGATTCTCCGGGACAGTCAGGTCGAACCGTGGCTGGCCAAGCAATACTTGGACAATATCATCTCCAGCGGCAAGACTTTGCTCACGTTGATCAACGACATTCTTGACATCTCCAGGGTCGAAGCGGGAAAACTGGAGGTGAAGGAGGGCGTCGTGGCGTTGCGCGCCATGCTGAAGGACATGAAGATGATGTTCGCCCCCCTGGCCTGGCGGAAGCGACTGGAATTCAAGCTGGAGCTTGAGGCGGAGGTCCCGGAGCGGATCGTCACGGACGAGGCCAGACTGCGCCAAATACTGTTGAACTTGCTTAACAACGCGATCAAGTTCACCGACAGCGGGCATGTGAAACTTAGCGCGGGGGCGCGCCGTTTGGACTCGGGGAGGACGAGTCTCACTTTCAACGTCGAGGATTCCGGGATCGGGATAGCGGCGGCGAAATTGGAGGAGGTGTTCAAACCGTTCGAGCAGGTTTGCGACCAGCGGCGCCAACGGCAGGGATCCGGTCTAGGGCTGGCGATCAGCAAACGCCTGGCGGAGTTGATGCGGGGAAGGCTCTCGGTGTCCAGCGTCACGGGGAAGGGCTGCGTCTTCACGCTCACCTTCGACGAGGTCGCCTGCGTCACCATGGACGCGGACGCCGCCATGGACGCCAAGCCTGATGGGCGCTTGCGCTTCCATGACGCCACCGTGCTGATCGTGGACGACGTCGAGTTCAACCGCAAGCTACTCCGCGGGTATCTCAATGGCAACGACGTAGGCATGTTCGAGTCCTGCAACGGGAAGGAAGCTGTGGAGATGGTGAAATCTTGCGGTCCCGACTTGATCTTGATGGACGTGAAAATGCCGATCATGGGCGGGATAGAGGCCACGGCGGCGATCCATGCGTTGCCCGGCTGGGAGCGCGTCCCGGTCATAGCCGTCAGCGCCTCGACGATGAAGGAGGACCGCGAGCTTTACGGCAAGGTCTTTGACGGCGTCTTGTCCAAACCCATCTCCAGGCTGGAGCTGTATTCCATGCTGAAACGTTTCCTGCCACATGACATTGTCCCGGCCGCCATGGCCGTGGAGGCCCCCCGGACGGAGCCAGCAACTCCTGGCGTGAGCACGTCGCTGGCGTCGCTGGTCAAGCTGACGCTCGTCCCTTGCTGGCAGAACCACGACGGCATGTCCACAGACGAATTGGAGCGTTTCGCTATCCTGGCGATATCCATGGGGGGTGAGCATGGCTGCGAGGCGCTGCGGCGCTGGGGGGAGGACTTGCGCCGGGCGGCCATCTCCTTCGACCTCGGAGCGGCGGAGCGTTGCCTGGCAGATTTCCCCAAACTGTTGGACCTGCTGGAGAACCAGCAATGAAGAGCTTGATGTGTTTGAAATCCTGGATCATGGCAGCCATGGTTATCGCATTGCTGGTTGCCATCGTGCCGCTATCCCACCGTTTCTCCGTCCAGCACTGCGGGGATGGAGCGGCAAGCGCGGCAGTGATCATGTTGCTACTGGCGTCGCTGATATTCATGGTCGTGGTCGTCGTCGCTCGAGACAAGGCGGAGGCGGCTTTGCGGCGGAGCGAGGAAAACCTACGGCTCGCTTTGCAGGCCGCCAAGCAGGGTATTTGGCAAATCGACCTCCTCCAACGCCAATGCTCGCTAGACAGCGGCTCCAGCGAGGCGCTAGGTTTGGAGGCGCGGCCCAGGACCATGTCTTTCGACGAATTCCTGAAGCTGGTCCATCCGGATGACCGCCCTTCGCTCACGCCTCGCCTGGAGGCGTGGGAATGTCTCCGGGATGGCTATGTGGTGGAGTTCCGGGTGGTTCGTCCGGACGGCTCCATCCATTGGCTGCGCGAAAGGGGGAGGGCGTTCGGCTCGGATGATCACGCCTATCTGGCGGGGGTGCTGGTGGAGATCAGCAAAGACAAGGAGGCCGAACGCCAACTGCGTCGCCTGAACGAGAACCTTGAGGGGCTGGTCGGCGAGCGCACCGCGGAATTGAAGGTGACCTTGCAGTCGCTGCGCGAGGGCGAGGAGCGTTTTCGCCGCGTGTTCGAGGCCAGCGCGGACTGCATCAGCATCTGGGACGTCCACCTCGAATGCCTCTACGCCAACCGCGCCGCCATCGAGCGTTGGGACGGGGAGCGGGACACTCTGGCCGGGCTGGGCATCAAGCAGGCTCTCCATCATGTCCCCGAGGTCCTGGGGCTTTGGGAAGGGCGGGTGCTGCAAGTGTTGGGCTCCGGGAGTCCTGTCCGGCACGAGGACAGCATCACGTTCAACGGGGAACCGTTCTACAGTGACATGGCGGCCCTGCCGCTCAAGGATGTCAACGGCAAGGTGTTCGCCGTCGCGGTGATCTGCCGGGACGTAACGGACATCCGGCTGGCCGAGACGCGGCTACGCCAAGCCAAGGACGCGGCCGAGGTGGCGAGCCGCGCGAAAAGCGAGTTTATCGCCAATATGAGCCATGAGATCCGCACCCCGTTGAACAGCATTATGGGCTTCGCCCAGATCATGGAACGGCATGTGTCCGACCCGAAGCTGGGGCAGTACCTCCAGTGCATCAAGTCCAGCGGCAAGGTGTTGCTGGATCTGATCAACGACATCCTGGATCTGTCGAAGATCGAGGCGGGAAAGCTGGTGCTGGAGTATGTCCCGCTACGTTTCGCCGCGGTGCTCGACGAGATGGCGCAGATTTTCTCCACCCATGCCCTCAGCAAGGGGATCAAGCTGGTCGTCGAGCTCGACGACGGCTTTCCGGAGCTGCTGCTTTTCGACGAGACCAGGCTGCGGCAGATATTGCTCAATTTGCTTGGCAACGCCGTCAAGTTCACGGACAGCGGGAGGATCACCGCGCGCGCCACGCACTCCATGGTCTCGGAACGCTCCGCCCGCGTCACGCTCACGGTGGAGGACAGCGGCATCGGCATCCCGCCGGACAAGCTGGCGTTGGTCTTCAATTCCTTCGAGCAGGCCGTCCCGCATGGGCGCAAGAACTCCGGCGCCGGGTTGGGCTTGGCCATCACCAAACGCTTGGTGGAGATGCTCGGCGGGACGATCTCGGTCGACAGCCAGGAAGGCAAGGGCAGCATGTTCACGGTCGTATGGACGCCCGTCGCCGTGGCGTCCGGCGGGGACGCGCCCCCAGCCGGGACGTCGGGACGGCCCGCGGCGGCGGACTTCGCCGCCGCGACGATCATGGTCATCAACGACATCCACGGCGACCGCGAAAGACTTAAGGGGCTGCTCGTCGGACAAGGGGCGAAAGTCATCGAGTCCGGGCATGACATCCCCGGGGTGATGGCGTTACTGCGGCAATGCCGCCCGGACGTGGTCGTCGTCGACCTGCGGGCGGACGCGGAGCAAGACGCCCGGACCATCGCGGCGCTCCGAGGGGACGCCGCCACCTGCGACATCCCCGTCGTCGCCACCTGCACCACCGGCTTGCCGCCGGACATCAAGGTGGATGTGGTCCTCGTCAAACCTTTTGCCCTGGAGGAGTTGAAATCGCGGCTTTCCCGATATATCCCTAAGAGGACGGGGAAGGTAAAGCCCGTGCTGGCTCCCCCGGCGACTGGGGCCGACGATGCGGTCGGAGCCCGAGACAAGGAGGTAAAAGCGCTAAGACGTTTGGAGTTGGAATTCCTTCCCCGCTGGAACGGGCGGGACTGTTTTTCCGTGGGCGAGATCGTCGCGTTCTCCCAGGAGCTGCATAGGCTGGGCGAGGAAGATGATGTGCGGTTGTTGACGGCATGGTCGGAGGATTTGCTTCAATGCGCCTCGCGCTTCGACTTGCGGCTGACAGAGGAGAAGCTGGAGAGCTTCCCTGACGTGCTGGGAGCAATCAGAAAGAAACAGCTGGAGGCCAAGGAGCAACATGGATAGCGCGCAGGGTACCCCCAGGATCATGATCGTCGACGACATGCCCACCAATTTGCAGGTGCTCGGCACCATGCTCAGCAACGCTGGCTACGTCATCTACCTAGCTGGCGATGGCGTCCAGGCCATCCAGAAGTCCGCCCGGATTTTGCCGGACTTGATTCTGCTCGACATCATGATGCCCGACCTCGACGGGCTGGCGACTTGCGAACGCTTGAAGATGGCTGCTGAGACCAAGGACATCCCGGTGATTTTCTTGACCGCCAAGGACAGCAAGGAGGACATCGTGCGCGGCTTGGAGGTGGGCGGGGTTGACTATGTCACCAAACCCTTCAACGCCTCGGAGCTGTTGGCCCGCGTCAAGACCCAGCTGGAGTTGAAATCCCAACGCGACCTGATCGAGCGGAGCGAGCGGGAGAAACGGGAGCTGCTGCATGTCCTGTGTCATGATTTGGCCAACCCTTTCTCCTCCATCGTCGGCTCCTTGGAATACCTCCGCCGGGAGCCGGACACCACCATGCGCGAACGCTTCGAGGAAGAGATGCTCAAGGTCGCCAGCCACGGCATGGAGATCATCGAGATGGTCAGGAAGATGAGCGCCTTGGAGGAGCGGAAAATACAGGTGGACGTGGAGCCGGTGAACCTGCGGCGGGCTCTCCGCCTGGCTGAACTGATCTTGCAGGGCAAATTCTCCGCCAAGAACGTCAGCCTTAACGTCGAGGTGGACGATGACGTCCATGTCATGGCCGAGGAGGTGCAGCTGGTGAACTCCGTGCTGTGCAATCTGCTGACCAACGCCGTCAAATTCTCCTTCCCCGGCTCGACCGTGGACGTCCGCGCCGTCGCCGTGGGGGATCGCCTCGAACTGTCCGTTTTCGACCATGGCGTCGGCATCCCCGCGGTCATCCAGGGCAATATGTTCGAGCTGGCCAAGACCACCAGCCGGAAAGGCACGGACGGGGAGTTGGGCACAGGCTTCGGGATGCCGCTGGTGCGCAAGTTCGTCGAGGCTTTCGGCGGCGTCGTGAGCGTCAGCTCCAAGGACATCGCCGACAATCCGGAAGGCCATGGCACCGAGATCAAGATAATCTTGCGCCGCGGCCCGGCTCCCACCTCTTGAGGACTGCGGCTATTGCTTTGTTTTGAAGCTGCCGCAGTCGTCCATGGGGTTGACGTTCAGGTTGCGCAGACCGCAACGGTTCAGAAACGGATGGGCGATGAAGTGCTGACAATCGCGGCAGAAACGCTGTTCCTTCTCGTCCGCCCGCAGCGTCTGATGCTCCACCTTGCTTGTCCCCAGGAAACTGGCGAGTTTGTCCAACTGCTTTTTCGAGCCGTCGTCCTGGGGCGCGTCCACTAAGACCGCCGCGGCGAGATCCGCGACCTTGGCACCGCAGGAGGCGCAGGCGAGGATGTCGCCGCGCTTGGTCCAGCCCTCCATGACCGGTTTCTTCACAAGAAACGAGTTCGCCCCACAGTGTGGGCACTTTACTTCATCGCCTGGCTTCATCATCACTCAACTCCTCAGCGACATCATGGTTCCGGAAATCCGTTCCAATATAGCGCCGCGGCGGCGAAATTCGAAGTGGCGTTTGATTTTTCCTTGTCAATGGGTTATGCTCATAATGGTAGTTTTCTCAGAACCCCAAATAAGCAGTTGTGACATGATCATCAAAAAACTGGTCAAAAAACTAGGGGATAAAACCGAGGCCCCCTCCGTGGAAGTCTGGGTCGACCACACTCCGCTTGGCCGTGCGGCCGCCCAAAATGCGCTCCAAGCCCGCCCCCAGGACGGCGCCGCCGCCGCGCTCGGCTCCAGGGTGGCGCTGAAACGCAAGCCGCTGGTCCGTCCCGGCGACGACAGCGGGCTCTGAGCCCCAGCGAAATCCGGAATCCTCCCGCCAGCACCCCTTGACTTGTCGCATTTTGCCCCTATGTTAACTGGTATCTACCAGTAACGAGTCGTTTTGGAGGGGCTGTGTCCGTCATGGATTTCGAGTTGAGCAAGGAGCCGTTGCACACGCGGGTGAAACGGGTGATCCGGGGCCGGATCAACGACACCCATCCGGAGTTCCTGCCGTCGGAGCGGGAGCTGCAAGCGGAGTTGGGTATCTCTCGGACCACCTTGCGCAAGGCGCTGGCCGAGCTGGAGCGCGAGCGCCGGGTGATGGCGGTGCATGGCAAAGGGTACCGGGTCATCTACCGCGCCGCGGGGGGCGACCTGAAAGGACTGGTGGGGATCGCCCTCAAGACGGGCATGGGGCAGTACGAGACCGAAGTGTTCAACCAGGTGATCAACCACGTCTACAAATCCGGATTCAAGCCGGTGGTCACGGTGATCGACCCGCGTTACGAGCTGGTCACGGAGAAGCTGGAGGCGTTGTTGGCCAACGTCGACGGCGCGCTTGTGTACACAAATCTCCTGCGGGACGAGGACGCCTTGGCGTTGGGCGGTTCCCTGGGGCGCATGGTCGGCGTCCCGTATCCGCTGGGGGAGGGCGGGGCGTCGGTCTTCGCCGAGATGGAGAACAGCTACGAGACGTTGACCCGGCACTTGTTGAAGCAAGGGCACCGGCGGATCGCCGTGATGGTCGGGCCGGGGAACCTCGACCGTATCCGCGGGATCGAGCGGGCGGGGCTCGCCATCGATCCGGCTCTGCGGCTCGACACCTTGGGACACCGTCATTGCGGCTATGAGAATTTCGGCGCGCTGTTGGCGCGGCGCAAGCCCTTCACCGCCGTCATCTGCCAGAACGACCCCTGCGCGCTGGGAGTCATCGAGCGCTGCTTCAAGGAGGGCATGAAAGTCCCCGAGGAGGTGAGCGTGGTCGGCTTCGACAACGTGGCGGGCTCCGAGCTCTACCCCGTGCCGCTGACCACCTCCGGGATCGACTTGGCGCGCATGGCGCGGCAGGCGTTGGAGCTGCTGTTGCAAGCCGCCAGGACAGGCCAGGCGGGACCGCCCACGGCCATCGACACCAAACTAATCGTCCGGGCCTCCGTCGCCCGGATCAAATAACAAAAAAAACAGGAGCGATGGCGATGCGGTTCAAGACCAGACTGGTCAGTTCGTTGGAGAAGGTGTTCTGCGACGAGGAGCTCGCCGCGGCGGACCACCGTTGCGGCTCGGCGCTGCGGGGCGAGGTCTTCGCTTTCCAGTTGGCGTATTGGGGGGATGGCCGGTTCGAGTTCGAGTGCGAGGTGGAGTCGGAGCTCAAGCCCCGCGTCTCGCTCCGCAGAGTCGGGAACGTGCCCTGCGAGCTCGTCGCCCCCGGCTTCGACGACAACGTGCTGCGCAAGACTCCCGGCCTTTTCCCCGACCCGCTTTTCCCCTGCGACGGCAAGCTCCACGCCATGCCGCTGCAATGGCGTTCCCTCTGGGTGTCGGTCAAGGTGCCGGAAGCTTGCGAGGCGGGCAAGCATGACATCGCGCTCCACCTCACGAAATCCAACTCGGCCAACGCGGAGGAGAACTTCGACTTCAAGGAGACCTTCACGCTGGAAGTCCTGCCCGTGTCCTTGCCGAAGCAGGCGCTCATCCACACCCAATGGTTCCACGCCGACTGCGTCGCCAGCCGCTACCAAGTCCCCTGTTGGAGCGAGCGGCATTGGGAGCTCATCGGCAAGTACGCCGCCAACGCCGCCGAGCATGGGATCAACATGCTCTTGACCCCGCTCTGGACGCCGCCGCTGGACACCGCCGTCGGCGGGGAGAGACCCACCACCCAACTGCTTGGCGTCAGCAAGCTTGGAGAGCGGTACGACTTCGACTTCAGTCGCTTGGAGCGCTGGCTCGACCTTTGCCTGTCGGTCGGGATCGAGTACTTCGAGATGTCCCACGCCTTCACTCAGTGGGGGGCGCGGTTCACGCCCAAGATCGTCGTCCGCGAGGACGGCGTGGAGAAGAAGCTGTTCGGCTGGCACGTCGCCGCCGACGCCCCCGAGTACGCCAATTTCCTGTCCCAGTTGATGCCGCCGCTGCTCCGGCTGCTCCGCGGCAAAGGCTTGGCGGGAAAGTGCTACTTCCATGTGTCCGACGAGCCGTCGCCGCAGCATATCGAGGCGTACCGCGTGGCCGCCGCCCTGGTCAAGGGGCTGGTGGAGGATTTCCCGATGCTCGACGCGTTGTCCAACGTCGAGTTCTACAAGCGGGGCATCATTCGGAACCCCGTCCCCAGCGTCGGGCATATCGAGCCGTTCGTGGAGGCGGGGGCCAAGCCGCTTTGGGCCTACTACTGTTGCGGCCCGTGGGAGAAGACCACCAACCGCTTCTTCCATTTCCCCTCGGCGCGCAACCGCGTCATGGGGATGCTGATGTTCAAATACGACATCGACGGCTTCCTGCATTGGGGCTTCAACTTCTGGTACAGCCAGCACTCGGTGGACCAGAACCTCGACCCTTTCGCCACCACCGACGCCGGCGGGGTCTTCCCGGGCGGCGACGCCTTCCTGGTCTACCCTGGCCCGGACGGTCCGCTGGACTCGCTCAAGTACGAGGTCTTCCGCGAGGGTTTGCAGGACATGCGCGCGTTGCGTCTGCTGGAAGCCAAGCTCGGACGCGAGGCGGCGGTCAAGCTCCTGGAGGACGGTCTGGACAAGTCCCTGACGATGGAGGAGTACCCGCGCGGCGCCGACTGGCTGCTCGGACGCCGCGAGCGGATCAACCGCGCCCTTGTCCCAGGCTGAGGAACAAGTCGGGCTGTTCTGGCCGTCCCGCCGCCGGGGCGGTCCAGTTTATCTCCGCTCGCCCGCTCGTCTTGAGCAGGGCGTTGATCTTCGAGAACGGCCGGCTGCCGAAAAAGCCCCGCCGCGCCGACAACGGGGAGGGGTGCGCCGAGCTGACCACCGCATGGCAGCCAGTGTCGATCAGCTCCGCCTTTTTCTGGGCGCTGCCGCCCCAGAGCACGAAAACCACGGGGGAGGGGAGCGCTCCAACCGCCCGGATGATGGCGTCGGTGAACTCCTCCCAGCCCCGTTTGGCGTGCGAGTTGGCCTCGTGGGCGCGGACGGTCAACGTGGTGTTGAGCATGAGCACGCCCTGCGCCGCCCAGTGGGCCAGGTCGCCATTGTCGGGGGCCTTCTCCGCGAGGTCGCTCTCGAACTCCTTGAAGATGTTCCGCAGCGAGCGGGGGAGGGGAGTCCCGTCCGTGACCGAGAAGCAAAGCCCGTGGGCCTGGCCATGGTCGTGGTAGGGGTCTTGGCCCAAGAGTAGGACTTTCACGTTCTGAGGCGCCGTGAGCTCCAGGGCGCGGAAGATCTGGGGCTTGGGCGGGAAGATGTCCGCCCGGCTCCATTCTTCGGCCAGAAAGCCGTCGAGACGCGCGAAATAGTCCTTGGCGAACTCCGCCTCCAGTTCCCGCCTCCAGACCGCCGGGACAAGCCGCTCCAATTCCGTCATGGACTTCAACGCTCCTTTCTCCATTCCTTACAAATCACGCCTGAAACGCAAAAGTCAAGGCGACTTTTTCAATCGCCCCTTGACAAACATTATCCAATAGGATAAAATTATCCATATGGATAAACTTATATGGGAGGGATGTCATCATGGCGGAGTATTCGACATCGACGGCCACGCGGCAGGCGTTGATCAACGCGGCGGGGACGCTTTTCGCGGAGTGGGGCGTCGAGGCGGTCACGACCCGTGACATCGCCAGCGCGGCGCATGAGAACACCGGCTCGATCCACTACCATTTCGGCAGCAAGGACGAATTGCTTGAAGCCGTGCTCGATTTCGCCTTGCGCCCCTGGAATGGCGACCCGCTCGGGTGCCACCTAAAGGAGAACGTCGCGCTTCTGGAGACTCCGGAGGGGCAGGAAAATTTAATCGGGGAATTGGTTGACATGGCCTTCGCCCGGTTCTTCTCCGCGGATCACGCCCCCTGGTGCAACACGTTGTGCATGCAGATACTGCAGCGAGAACTCCCGGCGTCGGCAAAGGTTTTCAAGACATGCGTCCAGCCATTGGCGGGAGTTTTCGCCGACCTCTACGGGGCAATAGTGAAATACAGCAAACCGGGCGAAGCGTTCGCCTGGGCCCTTGCTGTCCTATCACCGGTAATCCTCCATGCCGTCAGTCCCGCCACGACGCCGCAGTTCTTCGCAGACGGCAAGCTGCCGGTTGACTATTTCGATACGTTGCGGGCCTTCACGAAAACCAGCGCCATGGCCTGTTTGGCAAGCAGGGGAGGGCGGCAATGAACTAGCTGCTGTCCAGGCTACTCAAGCATTCCTTGGCGAGACTGTAGCTCTGGTGTTGTCCATCTCCGTCATCGCTTTCGCCAGCAAGCGGAAAGCTTCCGCCACCCCAACAGTTGGGTGCCACGACCCAGCCAAAGTCCGGGCCGCCGCCACCCGAAGCCATTCTGAGCAGGAAGGGCAGGGGCCTGGGGGGGGCTTTGCGTTGCCATACCCACCGCATGGAACCGTAGCCATTTCCGCGCTAAACTCCAGCCCGGAAACATCTTCGGAGTGTTCTGGCGGCCGTTCCAAAGCGGCGAAGAATCGCCGCAATCCAAAGACGCTCCGCGTCGGAAAGGCAGTAACCACCTCTCGCTTTCACCCGCCAAAGTGTCAACTACTTTTTGAAGCATGCCGAAAACTGAACAAAATATCAGAAATCTCACGTTCGGCGGGTTGATTATTCGAGGGTGTGGGCTATTTTATGTCTCCTCTTGAAAAAGTGGATCCCAGTGGTGGGATTCCCGAGCGGTTAAAGGGGGCAGACTGTAAATCTGCTGGCTTTGCCTTCGATGGTTCGAATCCATCTCCCACCACCATTTTTAACTCCCTCATAATTAGGCACTTGCAAGCCTCCCTCAGAAAAGTTAAGACACTTTCCCTGTTAGCCTATTTTATCTTGTTTTACCCTCTGTTGGCCAGAATTCCGGCCACATTCCGGCCACTATGCCTTAGCCTCGGAAAGCCCTAAAACCCGCAACTTCGCCCCGGCCCCTTCCAGGGATTCCGGCCATGTTCGATGGAATTCCGGCCATTAGTGGCCGGAATCCGGCCAAAAAGAAAGGGCGCCCCGGATGGAACGCCCCGATGGTCTGCCCTTCGCTGTCGGTCAGGCGGCGGGCGCGGGCTCCTGCGCCATTTGCTCCTGGTGGCAAATCTCCGCGTTCCGGTAGGACTCGGCGGCGACGGCCAGCAGGCGGCTCTTCTTGAAGTCGCCCTTGAACCCCTCGCCAAAGTAAACCGCAAGGGTGGTGGCGCGCGCCGCCATGAAATCTCCGCCGCGGCACTTGTCGCATTTCATCCTGTCGTTCATCGCCCGCCACAGCGCGCGCTTGGACTTGAACGCCTCCGGAGGGAACGCCCAATCCAACATGAATCCAGACTGTCCATCACCGGCGCCGAGCCCGTGAAGCTCCAGTGTCGCATCCATCATCCGCAATATCCATCTCCCGTTCGCCGGGGTCAACGCCGAAAACACATCCATGGAATCCTTGTCGCGCCGGTCGGTTAGGGCGATGTCGATTTCCTCGTTGCGGACGCGCCATTTCTCAGCCTTGGCCTCTTTCGCGGCCTTCCGCGTGGCCCTGAGCCTTTCGTCCAACTCTTCGCCGGGGTCGGCGGGCTTCCTAGCCCTGGCGGGCTCCTGGAAGGGCGTGGCGTTGGGGGAAAGCGGGTCGTCTATGTTCCGGTGAAGCGTCTCCAGCCCGACTTCCAGGACGCGGCGCAGGACTGTCTCCTTTCGCAGCCCAGTCTTTTCCACAAGCCCCACGATTAGGCGGGCGGCTTCATCCGGGATGGCGACGGCGTTGGACTTCGGGGCGTTGCTCTCGACGTTGCGGACGGCGGTCTTGGCCATGGTCACGGCTCCTTGAAACAGAAAGCCGAGCTCTGGAAGGGTTAGCGCCCTGTCCCTGTCAGCAGCACCTGTTACAGGTAATCCAAAGCCCGGCTTTCTCGGTTCATGTTTAGCGCCAGGGATGCTACTCCCGTTCATGATGGCGGTCGCCTCGCTAAAGGCGACGACTGGACAATACCGCTGGTCGGCGCCGTCGTCAAGTGGTGATCCGGGAAAAGTTGGGAGGGTGTAACGAGTCGTTACGCCCTTGGGAGGGTGTCCCGAAACAGGACACCCTAGGGAGGGTATCGTGTTTCACGATACCCTTCACTGGGGGGGGTAGCGAAACGCGACACCCCCCTGGGTAGGTTCTCCCCGGCAGTGGGGCTATGTGGGGCAGCGCCGATATCGAACCATTTATTCGTGAAGTTTTTGGCGAAATGCGCGCAAGGTAGATACAGCCCAGCCTCAAGCACGGCGAAGAATTGGCGAAATGGAGGCCCAAGTCGGGACGGTAAACGGATTCACGCCTTTCTATCGGTTTTTCCGACACGTGCTTGATTTGAGTTTTAAGGCGTTATTTTGCGTCGTTTCACTCCACCCTTAGGCGATTACGGGTTGCCCCGTCTTCATTGAAGGGCGAGGCGGTTCCATTGAAATTTCGCCCGTTCCCGCCGTTTGTCACTCGGCATTCATTGACGGAAGCACTCCTTGCAGCAAGTCGGCGGCTGGCGTCGGCGACGTCGCCGGGGCGATCAAGGGGACGTTGCTCCCGGCGTCATAGGCCAAGAAGCCCTCTTGCAATCTCCGGCGCAGGTAAGGGCCACGCTCCCCCAGCTTGGCCTCCAGCTCCGAGCCGGACAGGTTCGAGGTGATCCATGTCGGCAACTTGGCTTCAAGCCTCTTGTCGAGGATCTCGAAGACAGCCTCGACGCCGCGCTCGGTCAACTTTTCCGCTCCCAGGTCATCAACCACTAGGAGCCTGTCGCCCGCCCGCTTGCGAATGAATTCATGGGCGCCCAAAACGGATTCGCCCAACAACCCGGAATATTCCCTGACCAGCGCCGACGCCTTGTAAAACTTGGCGTCAACGCCCTTGACCTTCACCAGCTTTGCGGCCAGGAATGCCAATGTCCGGGTTTTGCAACAGCCGCTTTTCACGCTCTGCAACCACAGGGAATGGCGGGCGTTTTGTTTGCAGAACTCCATTAAGGGCAAGTTTCCGAGCGCGGCGTCATAGCCCTCCGCAAACTCCACCGGAATCCCGCTGGCCTTCAACCGCTCGGCGGCGGCGTCCTGTTGGGTCTGGACGGCCTCGGCCTTCCGGTATGCGGCGGCCTTGGCGTCGCAATCGGGGCAACGAAGCATCTCCAGCATGGCCAGTGGCGGCGGTTGGGTCGGAGCTGTGATAGTCTTCCCTCCTGGCAACCTTAGTTCCACGGTCTTCGGGTAGGTTTCGTCCAAGTCGGATTCGAACCTTTGCCCGCAGTCGGAGCAAACGAGCGTCATCATATCCCCGCCCTCCGCTCCGGCTTCGGAGCCAATGAAGACCATGCGGCCTGGGGCTGTTGGTTTTGCCCCTGCTCCCATGTACGGACGGCGGCCTTCCAGTCCCGCATGGGATTCTTGCCGACTCGCCAGCCGTTGGATTGGTAGTGGCTGGTGAACTTGGACGGGTCAATGCAGTTTCCCCGCTCCTTGCAATAGGCCGCGACTTCCTCCAGGCTTGGCTTCCTGAAGGTTTTGGGCTTTTCAGCGCGGTCCTCTTGCTGCTCCGGGAAAAGCAAGTCCATTTTCTTTTCACCTTCCGAAGGAAGGTTTTCTTTTAAACACTTCACTTCATAACACCTCATATCAGCTTGATTTGCTTGATTTGCTTGACCGGGGAAGCAATTGCTTGATTTGCTTGGCTCGGAAGCGTTTGCCATTCTTGCCAAGCCCCCCTTGCGCCCAGCCTCCCGCCTGGAATCGCAAACATCCTGGTAGCGCTGGCGGTCGCGGTCGAAGCGCGCCTTCACGGTGGCGAACACCAGGGCGACTTCCCGGGGCATGTCCGCAGGGGCGGAGCCGCCGCACTGGAAGGTGAGAATGGCGTCTAGCAGCCTCCCCCGATTCTCCAACGACAACAGCTCCACGGGCTCGCGGAGCTCCTTGTAAAGGAGGAACGATTCGCGGTCAGCCATGATGTCGCCCTCCCCCGCCGGGGCGTTCCCGGGACTTGACATATTCGAGTTTCATGTTATTATTACCCTTGTTTTGTGGGGTGAACTTACCGCAAAAACGTCTTGGAATGCCGGGGAGGCGTCGCGCCTCCCCGGTTCTTTTTTACCCGAAAAGCTCTCTCGACTTCCGATCCATCAGCGAGTCCAGCTCCCCCCGAATCCGACGGTCGTCGTCCTTGTCGGCCGTCCCGGTGTCCCGAACAGCCAAAAGGGCAGCCTTGATCTCCTTAACGGCTGGCGCCCCGGCAACGGCTCCTGGCAAGAAATGGGTGTCCGCGCCGGATGCCCGAAAATCGGCCTCGATCTTCGCCCTGGTGGCAGCCTCCAGCTCGATGAGGCGGGATTGCTCGGCCTCGCTGTCAATGCGGGAGGCGCTGCGGAGCGCGGCTTTGCCCACCAAGAGCGCGTCGCACTCGAAGATTGCGGCCAGCTCGGCGACGCGCAAGGAGTCCAGTCCGGCGACGATAGACTTTGCCGGGGCGGAGCGCTCCGCGAACTGCGCCAGGAGCGCCTTCCGCTGATCCAGCAGGTTGGCAACCTCCCGGTTGTGAGTGGTGACGCGCTTGTTGATGGCGGCGACGGCTTTGGCGGTGTCGGCGCTGAAAAACGGCAACACGGGAAAAACATGGATGGCGATCATAGAAAAATTCTCCTAGCTCGATGTTAGATTTGTGGGGGTAAATGCTTTCACTTCAACCTTTTGCCCTGGTGTTGTTCCTCCTCTCAAATGGGCGTGAATTGATGTTTTTCGCTTTGACGTAGTTCGTCGCCTGGGGGAGGAATTTGTTATTCAACCTAGCCCGGTGTTCACGCCAGACCAGCCGATCCTGTCTTGTGGGCGCGTCCCTCATTTCCTCCGCCCCTGGTTGCACGGGTGGGGGGATTTCTCGCTTCCGGGCAAGGCGAGAAGTTGTGTCGCGCTCGACGGCGGCAAAATCAGGCAGAAGGCTTCCGGGGGGACGCCCAATTCGCAGAGTTCTTTGGACGTGAAAGTCCGGCCCGGGTAGTTGGCGGCGAAAACGTGCTTGAGTGAGGGATGAGGTTTCATGGCGTTCACCGCCCCTCGACGGGCTGGCCGGACAGCTCGTCATCCAAGTCACTGAAAGCCGGGTCGAGTTTTTCGAACAGCAACACGCCCAAGGCGTTAGAACTGTCGATGGCGACACGGCGGGCATAGCGTTCGGCGGCCTCGGTCTTACCCTTGGGCGCCTGGGTGATCTCGACCGCGGCGTCTTCCAGTTTGTCCATAACATCCTTCGCCAGTTCACGGGCGTTGGCCAGCAGCTCCGGCAACGGCATATCGTCTAGGCTCTTGGGTTCGGTCTGTGTCGCAGCAAGCGCCAGAAGATTGTTGGCGATGTCGGCGAGGCTGGCGGCGATGGTGGAAAGGTCGTGTTTCATTTTTGTAATCTCCTAATATTTGTTAGTGTTTGGCGGGCAAAGCTCGCGCATGGGTTGAGTGTCGGTTTACTTTTTGAGGGAAGGGGTTAGGCGACTTCCGCCAGCTTGGTGAGGGTCGTTTCCAGCCCCTCGGCCACGATCCGGCGACGGGTCTGCTCGGACTTGCGCCTGGCCTGTGTCGCCGTGGAACGGGCGTCGGCCTGTGTCCGGTTGATCTCACCAGACCTCAAGGCGCGGGCGGTCTCACGGGTCAGCGAGTTGGTAGACTCGGCGTCAACGTGGAGTTTGGCGAGTTCCTCGTTGAACTTCGCCAGGGCGGTCTCGTAGCGGCGGCTCATTGCACCACCTGCG